>VFQT010004148.1_pt1 | contig 12420 bp, 8 predicted proteins | sample 3512381 | NCBI WGS metagenome assembly VFQT01 (sample SAMN10412376, study PRJNA504923) | tailings metagenome | isolation source: Relicate 2 Philex TSF3 active mining site | place: Philippines: Tuba, Benguet | collected 2017-08-29 | reverse complement strand
TGATACCGCCTCGAAACCGGTTGCCGCCCCCGAACGCGATCTGCAATTAACTCGCAGTGATCTTGTCGATCTCGTACAGAGCCGCTTGAACGAAGCGATGAACCTGCGCGCAAAAGAATTCGGAAAGAGCACTGGCTGGGTTGACGGCAGCAAGCCCGAAACATGGCCGGTGACAGTTGGCTATGATCCTTCGAGCCGGTCACTGACCTTCACACCAAACCGCAATTTGATCGGTCCGAACGCGTCGGAATTGCAGGCCCGCTTCAATTCTATGCAGGTCTTTTCTCCAACCGCCTCCAATTTGGGCATTCCAACAGTTCAGACAAGCACCAATACACTTATTCGTGCGGGCAGCGTGTGGTCAGGTGACGAGCTCGTGCCGAATGGCGACCCTATCCTTGATCCGGCCGATCATCGCTATGGCATTGAAGTGTCTTACAACAAAGACACACGACAATTCTCGTTCGTCTCAGGTTCAACCGGTGAGTCGAGTGCCATTCGTGTTGGCCGCGCGGCACTCGCCAATGATAGTGCCGTTAAATCGCAGATCGACAGCTATGATTTCTCGAACGTAACTTTGGCAGCCGGTGAATCCATCTCAGTCGCCATTGATGGCAAATCATTCACCTATGAAAATACGACCCCTGCATCTTTGACAGGGGGCGCTTTGGCCGATGCCGTTGTGGCTGCTTTCAACGGCACGGCTAGCACCAATATCGCTGAAAAGCAGACGCTAAATTTTAAAGCCACAACTTCGTCAACCGCCTTTATCATCACAGTCGGCGGCGTGAATGTGACCATCGACCCCAATATGACCGCAGCGGCGATGGCGCAAAAAGTTTATACTGCTTTGAACACGAGTTCAGCTTTTGCTGGCTCAACCTTGGCATATACAGTGGGAGACAGTTCAATTGATGTGACTTTCGATGCAAAAGCTGGCGACGTTGCTCCGCTTCCTGTTGTGATACCCTCAAATATCGATCAAACATTGGTATCTGTTGCTGAAACAACCAAGGGCGCCAGTCTGCCTTCGTCAATTTATCAGATTTCCGCTGAGCAGGCCTCTGGTTCATCAACAGGAAAAATCTTGATTGAGGGCTCATCTGACGGATCTAGCTATGTTTCAACGGTTCGTGTGAATGGAACCGTTCGTCCGAAGGAAGCGGTGGGTGCAACCAACAGCTCGAGCCGTGCGGGCGTGATGCTCGGCAGCGCGATCCTCGGCGCAACCGATGATTCGCCTTTCCTCGGTTCAAACAACGATCTTCTGGGCATTGGTAAGGATGCCGATGCGCAGGTACAAAAGAAAACCGGCACCGGCCTAGCGTCAACCTCAGCCACCGCTGTGGGTAGCCGCGCCATCACTTCGCTTGCACAAACCTTTGTTCCGAACGAAGGCTTGGGCGAAAACAAGATGACCTTCACCATCGACGGTGTGGTTGGTACGGTGACACTTCCTGTGCGCGCTTATACGGGTGATACATTCGCGTCAGCGATTGAAGAGCGTGTCAATCTGATTGAAGATCCGGAAACGGGTAAAACGGTATCGGGCGTTAAAGTGCGCTTCGACCCCGACAATAATCGCCTGATCTTCACATCGGGAACAACAGGCGGCAGCTCGCAGATTAACGTCGTCGGTTCGCCGAATTACGGCCTCCGCAACGTGACCACGCAACAAGGCGCGATCCCTGTGATTACCGTCTTGAAGCAAGCTGAAGACGCCGATCAAAACAAGCTCTACATTGATGAGAACGGAAACATCACAACCCAAACACAGCCAACACCAAATTGGGTGCCCCTCTACCTCAATCAGGGTCAGCTGACCTTTGACACGATCGGTAAATTGGCTTCGCCGAAAGAAGGTGTCGTGTATTCACCCTTCGATCCAGGCAATGGTTCGAACCTCATCAACCTGAACGTCGATTACGGTAAATTCTCGACACAATATGCGCAGCCCTTCTCGGTGTTGTCGCTCCAACAGGACGGCTTCACTTCCGGTAAGCTCGATGGCTTGAACATTGACGCGAGCGGTACGGTGCGCGCGAACTATACGAACGGTCAGACGCAAGCGCTCGGCAAGATCATGCTCGCTAACTTCGCGAACCCGAACGGTTTGAAACAGGTCGGTAACTCGAACTATGTCGCGACATCGGTTTCGGGTGACGCCAACCTCGGTCAGGCCGGTGGCGACGGCTTCGGGTCGATCCAGTCTGGCTCGCTCGAACGCTCAAATGTCGATATCACGGAAGAACTCGTGAATCTGATTACGGCGCAACGAAACTTCCAAGCGAACTCGAAGGCGATCGAAACTGAAACAACGCTTACCCAAACGATCATTCAGATCCGCGGGTGATAAACGGGAAGTGAGCCGGGCCGCCTGAGATGAGGCGGTCCGGCACTCCTATTTATTTGATTAATTTGCCCTTTTTGGGTGTATGCGGCTGATTTTGAGACCGCGATGACAATTTTTGGTCACTGTTCTCTCCATCATGGTTAATGGCACACCTCTTGCTAAAAGCTGAGGGGGTGTCAGGCTTTTGGCATCCCATCCGAAGACCTTTTTGGGGTGACAGGACGGACCATGGATAGGATTTCACAGATTTCGCTCAATACGATGCGGCTTCTGGCCGATAATCAGAAGATCACCGCGGCTAATTTGGCCAATCTGAACACGATTGGTTTTCGCCGTGACGTGAACACCGCGATCGGTTCAGCCTTTTTGCAGGATCCGAACTCTTATGAGGATCGTGTCTTCGCGCGTCGCGGCGAGGCGGGCGTCGATACAACGATATCGAATCTCATCAGCACCGATCGCCCGTTGGATATCGCGATTTCTGGTTCGGGTTTTATCGTCGCAACCAATGAAAGTGGCGAAAAAATTCTCACTCGTCGTGGCGATATGACCGTTCGCTCCGACGGCAAACTCAAACTTGGCGACGGCTCTCTTGTTCAAGGTAGCGGAGGTGATCTCGTTATACCGCCACATGAAAAAATCGAAATTGGTCAAGACGGGACGATCTCTTACAAGCCCGTCGGCGCCGAAGGCAACACACTTGCGATTGCAGGCCGAATTGATCTTGTCAACATTGCAGCGAGTAATGTTGTCCGAGGACTTGATGGCTATCTTCGTCCGAAAAACGGCCAATTTCCCGCCAGTGATGCCAATGTGAAGATTGTCAATAATTCGCTCGAAACCAGCAATGTGAACGCTGTTGAATCAATGGTCGAGATTATCCAAACCCAACGATCTTACGAAATGCAGATTAAACTTATTCATACCGCGAAAGATCTTGATGATCAAACATCAAAACTTATGCGGTCATCAAGCTAATTTTCGAAATGACCATAAAGTGGAGTGAGCCATGCCTGATGCATTAAATGTTGCAAAAACAGGATTGAATGCGCAGCAAGAGCGCATGAGCGTGATTTCCAACAATCTAGCGAACGTTAACACCGTTGGCTTCAAACGCGACCGCGCGAATTTTGAAACCTTGCTCTACCAAGATCTTCGTGAAGTCGGCGCGCAAACCTCGCAAAACACACAATTGCCGACTGGCCTCGCCATCGGCACAGGCGTGCGCATCGTCTCATCTGAAAAACTCTACAGCCAAGGCAGCATTATCAATACCGGAAATTCACTCGACATGACTATTGATGGCGCGGGCTTTTTCCAAGTGCTCATGCCTGATGGTCAGATTTCGTACACGCGCGCTGGCAACTTCACAAAGAGCTCAACGGGACAGATTGTCTCCGCCAACGGCTATCCGCTTGAACCGGCGATCACCATTCCTGAGAATGCCTCAAGTATAACAATTTCTCGCGACGGGATCGTGTCAGTCGGCATTCCCGGACAGACTGAGCCTCAGGTTGTTGGCAACATCGAAATTGCCTCATTCCCCAATAATGGCGGCTTGAAGCCCATGGGCGAAAACATGATGGCGGCGACGGGCGCTTCAGGTGCAGCGATTGTGGGGGCTCCTGGCGCAAACGGCCAAGGCAAACTCATGCAAGGCGCACTCGAAGCTTCAAACGTTAATGTCGTTGAGGAGCTTGTTAATATGATCGAGACGCAACGCGCTTATGAAGTGAATTCAAAAGCCATCAATGCTGTCGACTCGATGCAGAAATTCCTGACGCAGAACGTATAATGGGGATTGGTTATGAAAGCTTTCTATCTCATCATGTTTGCATCGCTTGTCTTTCTAACCGGCTGCTCTGCGCAGCGCGAAGAGAAAATTTCTGCAAATCTTCAAGAAGATTATGACAAAGTTGTCTCCGTCCATCCAAAGGCAGACGACGGAGCCATTTATTCTGCGGCGCAACCTGGATTTTTCGTTGGCGATCGGCGGGCACGAACAGTTGGAGATGTAATTACGATTACGCTTTCAGAAACAACTCAAGCCTCAAAATCAGTGACAAGTGATCTGTCTCGTAAGGGCTCCACAGCTACGACATTGCCAGGATCTTTGTTTGGCTCGTCCGGTATGTTGGGATTGACAAATCCTTCAATTTCAACGTCAGGAAATTGGAGTACAAGCACGGACCAAAGCTACAGCGGCTCGGGTACCGCCGACCAATCAAACAGCTTGTCTGGCACGATTACCGTGATGGTAACCCGTGTCTTTCCAAACGGAAATATGTGGATCGAGGGCGAGAAAATGCTCACCTTAAATAACGGCGAGGAGTATATCCGCGTAAGTGGTGTCGTCAGGCCGGAAGATATTAAGGCTGGAAACATCGTCGACTCGAGCCGCGTCGCGCAAGCCAAATTCAGTTACACGGGATCTGGAGACCTCGCCGATACGTCCCGTCAAAATTGGTTCGGCCGCTTCTTCGGCTGGGCCGCACCAATCTGAAAAAACTTTGTTCAAATAAATTGGCTAGGATGAGGCCTATGTTAAAAGTGATCGCCCCCTTGAGCGTTCTCGTGATTGCGACATTCGCAACGGAGGCGATTGCACAGCAGCAGGCTGCTCAACCGTCTACGGCCCAACAACAAGCCGCACTGCCCTCTCCCAGCGAGCAGACGACACCCTCCGTTCCCTCTGAGCGCGTGAAAGATATTGCAAGTGTTGCCGGAGTTCGGTCCAACCAACTCGTGGGGTATGGCATTGTTGTCGGCCTCAACGGCACAGGTGATGGTAACGTCGCTGCAACACTCCAAAGCATGCAGAGTATGGTGTCGCGCTTTGGTGTAAATATCGATGCGGGTTCGCTAAACGCCAAAAATGCCGCCGCCGTTATGGTAACTGCAGACCTTCCCGCCTTTGCCAAGCCTGGACAAAAAATAGATATAACCGTCTCAGCGATTGGCAAGGCCGCAAGCCTCGTCGGTGGCAGTCTGTTGATGACGCCTCTGGTTGGCGCAGACAATGAGACCTATGCCATGGCGCAAGGTAACTTGGCAGTGGGTGGACTTGGTGTATCGGGCGCGAATGGTTCAACAGTCTCCATCAACGTGCCGACGGTGGGACGTGTTCCCGGCGGCGCGACCGTTGAACGCACCGTTGCTACGCCGTTTGAAACCATGCCCGCGATGATGCTCAATCTTAACACTCCGGACTTTTCAACCGCGCAACGTCTCGTCAACGCGATTGATAAAACAATGGGCCCAGGAACGGCCTCAGCCATCGATGCTGCCACTGTGAAAGTGAATGCACCGCGTGATGTCAAGCAACGTGTATCTTTCATGGCCGCAATACAAGATATTCGGGTTGATCAATCTGCCCCGCCGGCGCGTGTCATTGTCAACTCACGCACCGGCACAATTGTGATTGGTGATGGCGTATTCCTCACGCCGGCCGCCGTATCGCACGGCAGCCTGACAGTACGGATTACTGAAAGTCAGAATGTAACGACCGGCCAAGGCGGTATCGCGACGGGTCCCGGATTTGCGCAAGGTGGCGAGAATACTGTGACGCAAGAGAGTCAGATCGACGTCAACCAACAAAAAGTGAAAATGTTCCTATTTGCTCCTGGCGTTCAACTGTCAAAGATTGTCGACGCGGTAAATTCAGTTGGCGCATCGCCAAGCGATCTCGTTGCTATCTTAGAGGCATTAAAGCAGGCTGGCGCGCTTCATGCTGAATTGATTGTGATTTGAAAAGAGCATTCGATTATGACCACATTCAAACTTGATCCAACCACATTAATTTCTGCAAAAAGTGCTGCGAACTCCAGCAAAACATTGGCAAATGCGGCTTTGTCTCTTGATGACGCAAAAAAAGTGGGTTCGAAGGCTACGCTTGATCAAGCCGCCAAGAGCTTTGAGGCTTTATTTGTTCAAACAATGCTAAAGGAAATGCATAACGCCAAACTTGATGATGGCCTCTTCCAAAGTGAAAATGAAAAACCATTTCAGTCGATGCTCGAGCAGGCCTATGCCGATCTAGCCACCAAGCAAAATCGATTTGGCATTGCAGACGCAATTAAGCGAAGTTTTCAGAAACATGTCGATGCCATCGAAAATGGAAAATCGTCATGAATATGTACTTGCTCCTCTTGAGGACGATTAAATATGGCTGATATTTTAACAATCGGCTCATCGGGCCTTTCAGCTTATCGTCGCTCCCTTGAAGTCACAGGCAATAATATTGTCAATGCGAATACGGAAGGTTACGCGCGTCGAGATGTTCAGTTGCAGGGCCTTATTGAGGCAGGCACGACGCCAACTGCACTGAGAACGGGCTCTGGCGGCGGGGTGGCGATTGACGTCATTCGACGGGCTACAGACACATTTGTACAAGCAGAAATGCGCACGGCCGCGTCATCTTCGGCTGAAGCAACAGCCTTGGCCGACCGTCTTGATCGTTTGGAAAAAAATCTATTTTCTGCTGACACAGATCTATCAGCAGCAATCCAGAACTTCTTTGGAAAAATTCAAGACTTTGCGAGCACGCCCACATCAATCCCAATCCGGGTGACCGTGCTTCAAGCCGCAGATGAACTTGCCGCAGATTTTCGCGCTCAGGCCGATAAATTAACAAATGAGGCTTCAGCAATTTTCTCAGACGTTCATGAACAATTAAACCTGACAAACGCTCTCACAAAATCAATTGCCGAACTTAATAAGAAGCTCGATAGTCTTGGCAGCGACCCCAGTAAAGTCAATGATCTGCTTGATCAGCGCGATAAGCTTGTTGATCAGCTTGTCGAATATGTTGGCGTCACAATTGAGCCCCGTTCAAGTGGCGCCCTGAATATTTATCTTGGCAACAGCACAAATGGTCCAAAGCTCATTGATGAGACGGGGTCCAATGATCTCAGTGCAACCAAAAATGGCACGCAGGTTTCGCTGACTTTGGACCCTTATGGTCGTTCAACGCCAATTGCCAAGATCGAGGGGGGCAGTGTCGGGGGAGTGTTATCATTTGGTGACCATGTCACATCTGCGCTCAATCAACTTAATCGTCTTGCAACAGGCTTTGCAGCGTCCTTAAACAAGCAACATGCGCAAGGCCTCGACTTGAAGGGACAATTTGGACTGCCTCTCTACACGAGTTATAACTTGGGCGTTCAGTCTCCTGACACAAATAAGGGAACAGCGACGGCTCTGCTTGACCTAACCAACGCGTCTTCGTCGTCGCTTAGTGCCAAGGGATACGAGGCACGATATGACTCATCCACGAATAGATGGACGATTACAAATCTTGAGACGCAAGATGTCGTGACTTGCGGATCGAACGGAGTAATCGATGGTGTAAAAATTACATTTTCGGGCGCCCCCGAAAATGGCGACGTCCTCTATTTTTCTCCCCTCGAAGACGCGGCAGCCGGGATTAGACTTCTCATCCACGACGCGACACAACTGGCCGCATCATTGCCGCAACTGGCTGAGACGGGCGCCGGAAATGTGGGCTCAGCACAAATCACTCTGACTGGCACTCAAGGCAGCGTGCCGGCACCACCAATTTCTCAACTCGATCAAATCTTTAATCACTCATTATCACCAGACAGCGCAATAAATTTTAAATCTGACGGCGTGATCGGCGCCATACCCTCGGGTACAACAACAATATCATTGCTCTCACTTGCCAATATTTCGGCCGCCAATTTTGCAATTGACCCGAAACAATTGTCACAGCCCGGCACCACTCTGACAATATCAATTGATGGCTTGTCACCCACAATTAACATTCCCACCGAAGGCGATTGGACGCCGAGCGCCTATGCATCTCAAGACCCTATGGCAAGTTTGGTGGAGCGAATTAATCGTGCCTTTGAGACATCCTCGCCACCACTCTCGGAAAAATTATTTGCCAATCGTGTCGGCTCATCTCTTATCATCAATGCCTTAGGCTCGTCGGTCATTGGCTCGACCCCGAAACCCTATTTCACCTTGCCATCCAATGGAGGAATTGCGCCCAAAATTGTTGCAGACGCCGTTGAAACGCCGGTCACTGCGGCAGATATCCAAGTCTTAACGACTGAAGGGCGCCAACTTGCGGGGTCGCTCACGCCAAACTCCAATATTCTTACGGCCACCAACGGCTTTTCATCCACAGCCACCCTCACGCCCGTAGCCTCCTACCGCAATTTATCAATCTCAACAGTCACAAGCCCACTCACCGTAACACACGCCACAACGGGGCGCGCTTCAAGTGTCTCAATCGAAGCCAATTCAACGACAGATGGCGCGTGGCTGTCGGCAACATCCTCCCAAAGCGTTACTGCGGGATCCGTATATTCTTTGGGCGTCGCGGGGCTCCCCACAATTCGCCTCGCAGGGGACGCAATAGCCGGCAAAAATTCTGAATTAATTGCCGAGTCATTTGAAAGACAATTGAATGAACTTGCGCCGACGCGGCTAGTATTGGGCCAAGCCGTGTCCCTCGCTAACACTGTACAAAGCGCTCAATTTACAATCACCATTGATGATGTCGAGGCCGAAGTCACATTCACACGCGCACTTGAAGCTGACGGCTCGCCGCTGCCTGGAGGAATATTTGAAGTCATCGGCCATTCAGGCCTAAAGCTTGACATGATTAAGTCGCCAACGGATGCGACAAAACAGCAAGTTATTATTACCCTTCCTCAAAAAATTGGCAGCACCCCGCCAGTAATGAAGATTTCGGGATCCGATGCGTCACTCATCGGCTTGGGAAGCGGCGCGACTCTGACGCAGAGGATCATTGCGTCACGTTCGACATCAGTCAGCGAAGTTACTGCAATAAGTGATTTACAAACAAAATTTGGCGTAAATGCCACGACAGTCACAAAATTGGACGGGCGCCTCGTCATTGACCTTGCTCTTTTGTCACCGTTTAACAACCCGCAACCGCTCACATCGCTATCAAATGGGTACGCCTCATCGACTTCGAAATCAACGCTGCGCGACGACGCAGTTTCACTCGGACTTTTAGGCACCGACCTAACTCTTTCGCGAAGTAATACAATATTTTCAGTTAGTTCACTGGCTACAGATGATACAAAGGCACTTATTGATACCAGTGCGACCATATCTCGTATCGCACAAAAAATTACAGTCTCAACAAAAAATGGGACAGACCCCATTCCTGAAGATCTCATTATTTCCGTAAGAGGAACTGCGTCGGGACAGCGTAAAATCCTCTCAGATATGCCTCCAACAATGACGCGCAGTAATCCAATCTTTCCCGACGTAGAAATCAAAGTGGTTGGGGCTGGAAAAATCGAAATTTTTGATCGCGTAAAAAATGGCGACGGTACCATCAGCCAAGGCGCCAGCCTTGGCACGAGAAATTTTAGCTCGGGACAACCGGTCACTTTCTTGGGTGCTACGTTTCAAATTGATGGCAATGCGACAATCGGCGATACTTATACTATTGTTACTGACCCAAATCGAATTGGTGACAATCGAAACGGCTTAGCCATGGCGCAACTCCAACATAAAGATATGCTGGGAACAGGCTCTGGAACATTTCAAGAAATTTACCAAGACGAAATTGGCAAAATTGGCGCATCGTCGCAAGCGGCTCAGACTTCGGCAGATTCATTAAAAACCGTTGCTCAGAATTTAAAAACGGCATTTGATGCGGCTACGGGCGTCAATCTCGATAGTGAAGCTGCAGATTTGATTAAATTGCAGCAAGCCTATTCCGCTTGCGCGCAAATTGTTTCGACGGCCCGTGATATGTTCAACACAATTTTGAAAGCATTCTGAGGTTAATTATGCAAATAAGTTCAAAGGAATTCTTTCGATCACAAATCAACGGTATGAGCGAATTGCAAAGTCGCATTGGTCGACTACAAGAAGAAATTTCAACGGGAAAAAAACTTCTCCAGCCATCCGACGATCCCTCAGGCTACGTAAAAATACAAAGCTTGAAGCAGTCAGAGGCGGCATTCGAGCAATATGATCGTAATATTGGCGTCGCAAATCAGAGGCTTTCTCAGGAAGATTCAGTACTAGGCCAGGTCGTTATTTCAGCGACGCGCCTCCAAGAACTTGCAATTGCTGGCGCCAATGGAACAAATGACCCTTCGGCTCGTCAAGCCATCATTGCAGAAATGGAGCAAATCTCCGATCAGATCGCGACGCTAGCCAATTCTGTTGACAGTAATGGTGATTTTATTTTTGCTGGATACCAATCTCGTACAAAGCCTTTTGAAAAGCAGACGGATGGAACAATTTCTTATCTTGGCGACTCGGGTCGCCGAGAAGTTGAAATTGCCAAGGGCGTGAGCACAGCAACTTCGAGCAGTGGCCGAGAGGTATTCATGCAGGTGAGCCAGCCTGACGGTAAGCCTTCCGCATCCATCTTTAGTATTATCAAATCCGCAATTGATACTTTAAAACTTGGCGACAGCACTGATCCGGTCATTCAGGCTAATGTCAATAAGTCGAGAACCGAAGCTGTATCGAATATGAAGTCGGCGATGGAACATTTCTCAACCTATCAGACGATTTGCGGTTCACGCCTACAAAAGGTTGACAGCGTGCAACAAATTGGACAGTCGGCCATTACAAGTAGTAAAATGATGCGATCTACGATTGAGGACTCAAAAATTGAGGAAGTAGCGACTGAGCTAAGTCAGAAATCTTTGAATTTGACCGCATCTCAATCCACCTTCGCGAGAATTGCGCAGTTGTCACTTTTTAACTTCCTGCGTTAATCGGTGGTGATGGTACCGAACTGCCAGTGATTTGACCGCCGACCGCAGACGCAGCGCCGGTCGCTTGTCCATTTGATCCATTGTCGGCGCCAAAACTGGCTGCCAAAAATGCATCCTTGATAATCGGCAAGCGCTCCAAAGCTTCATGCCAATCAAGATCAAAGGGCGGACCCATCCAATGCCGCATATTCACAAGCTGCTCGTTGATGGCTTTTGTGCGATTGCGTGCATTTTCAACAAAGATCAACTCTTCTTCAGTGAGTTGCTTACTTCCGCGAGAAACCAGCTCAGCTTCAAGCAAGCTAAGCGGATCGAGAATGCCAGAACGCTCGGTGCGTAATGCGCGCGCTTGTTGTTCAAGCATCTCAGCTTGCCGGATTTCACGAAGGCGATCCTGAATTTCGCGATACTGGGCGTTTTGTTGATATTGCTGAACAATAACAATGATGATCACGAGGCCAATAACCAGTGCCATGGCCCCAATCGAAAAGACGCCGTCCATGATGACCCCCTAAAGGCCTTTATTGATTCGATTTCATCTATACGCTCGAAGTTCAAAACTTGGTATAGGAATTGCTCGTTTGGCGCCATCCTTACCTTCTGGAGCCAAAGCCTATGACAGTCGATCGTATTGGCCAGACTGACGATCTTTTCGGACAAATCAGCCAATCCATTCGGGTCGCTGCAGACCAGGCGGGCGTTAACTTTGATTATCTGTTTCAGCAAGCTAAAATCGAGAGTGGGCTTAATCCAGATGCGCGGGCTCGCACCAGTTCGGCTACGGGCCTCTTCCAATTCACGCGCGACACGTGGCTAAAAGTGGTTGCTCAACATGGCGATGTGGCTGGCCTTAGCGCAGAATCAAATGCGCTCCGGAGTGGCTTGGCCACTGCCGCCGATCGCCAGCGCATTCTTGATCTGAGAACCAATCCGGATCTCTCCGCCCGCCTCGCAGCTCACCACGCTCTCGACAATGCGCGGGCACTCGCCGCTCAGGGCATTCACCAGTCTGGGCCGACAGAACTTTATCTCGCCCATTTCTTGGGTTCGAGTGGCGCTGCAAAATTCCTAAACGGGATGAAGTCCAACCCGAATGCGCCGGCAGCGTCTCTCCTGCCCGCGGCCGCACAGTCAAACAAGACAATATTTTTCAAAGATGGCGCGCCGGCGTCGTTTAATGACATTTATCAACGCTTCTCAAGAAAATTCGATGGCGCAGGCGCTCCTGCACCAACAACACTCGCGCTTGCAAAATCCATCATCAAAACAGGTAACTCAAAAAATAATAGTCTCATGGGCGATATGCTGATCGCACGCCTCAAACCA
>VFQT010004147.1_pt1 | contig 12421 bp, 8 predicted proteins | sample 3512381 | NCBI WGS metagenome assembly VFQT01 (sample SAMN10412376, study PRJNA504923) | tailings metagenome | isolation source: Relicate 2 Philex TSF3 active mining site | place: Philippines: Tuba, Benguet | collected 2017-08-29 | reverse complement strand
TCGATCGGTTCCTTCAACCAAACAATTTTACCGTAGTACTTGGCACCTATTTTTTCAATTTTGACGCGCGCGCGGCCGTTACTGGGTTCCCAAACCCCGATTAGGCGATCACCTCCGGTGTTGGTCGGTGCAAATGACCAAATCAAGAGTGCGACAAAGGACACTGCGAGGATAATAGATAACTTTTTCATGATATAGCGTTTATTATTTTGTGTTAGGTAAGCCTAATGGCTTAGTATTTCAATTCAAATTCAAAAGAACCTTTGAGCGTTACATTTGCATTGACATCTTCTATAAAAGAAGCATCGAGAACGACGTAAACTTGTTTTTCACCAAAAAACCCAGTGGCATCTGCTTCTTTGGAAGGCTTCAATTGAACAGACTTAAGGCCCGGCTTGATCGGATTCAGTACGGCTAATTCTTGCATGGCCAAATCGGGATTATCTGCTGCAAAACTGAGTACCAAAGCGTTGATATGTTGGAAAGTAGCCGGATCTACGCAAGATACACTTGCCCCTTTTAGGACCGCTTCTTTGATCTTAATTCCAGGTTTGTAATCCGAACCGAGGATGTCCTTTAAGTCGATTTTAGCCACGTATTGAGCTGGATTCGAGCCCTGAAACAAAGGCCCTACATACTCGAATTGCATTTCATTTAATACAAAAGATTTGGTGGTTTTTGGAGCCGTAATGAGTCGATAAAGCAGCGTGCCGATCCCGACTACAACAAGCGATATTAGAATGCGCTTCCATATAATTTTCTTCATGTACCAAGTTTAGATCCATAAAAGTATCTATTCTTGGCAGCAAAGTAATTGACAAGATTATAAAACGATTTAAACCAATTTATTAAATTATTTTATCTAAAAGTCAACACCACAAAAGTGCAGAAAACACAGCTAACTATTCACGAGGAAGTTCGGCAAAAAAAGCATTGATACGCATGAATTCATCGTACTTCGATTTTGAAAACAAAGATAGCCCCCCCTCTTTTCTGACTCTCAATAGTGCTTGGTAATCCGGTTTACCTTCAAAAGTTTGGTTTGAACGGTAATAACCCTTACTCTTCAAAAATAGGGTGCGGTTTTGCGGCGCTAAGCCTGTAAACGAAACATCAATCGGTGCCTCTCCTTGTCGATGGACAAAATAAGCCTGGTCATTTTGGGAAAGCGCTGCAACAGGATTTAAATCTACACCTAATGCTTCGTGTGTTTTAATTTGAAGCCCTTCTTGACTCGCCTCAGCTATGTATAACGCATCGATTTGCCAGAATTGAAATCCGGTTCGCAACCTGATTTCTATTGTTTTATTTTCAAGGAATTCGTCGGGAATTGCAATAGCTAAGTCGTTGTATGCCCGCTCTCCAACGAGCTGAAATTGTTCGATTTCCTTCCAAGTATTTCCATCTTTGATATCAACACTCAAAAGCATTCCTGTCTTAGCAATATTTGCATCAAGTTCAGCTTTTGTTTTTTTAGAATTTGCGGCAAGCCAATTATCATATTTGTTTCCGAATAAGCTTGTGAACTCATGATACAAATAACCTGCCCATTCGGTATTCTTTGCCCTAATGACGCAAATGGGTTGTTTACCCCAATCGTCCTTTTGAAAAGTAGCGTACAAATGAGAAAAGTGTGTTTGGTCTATCGTTTCAAATCCATAAGACGCTTCGTCGACCTCTGCAATTTGAGGATAAACATTTTTGTCCTCGTCATTTTTTACGCTTACCGGACGTATCTGTTGAGTGTAGCCATACATTTTCCCTGTCTGATCAGCGACAACCGAAGTACCAATTGGATGATAAACCGCGAGTAATTGAAGCTGGTTGGTATACTGAATTTCATCGAGTTCATTTCTGATTTGCATGCTGTAGCTGGTGGCATTTGGCTTGAAATCCATGAGTTTTTTAAAGTCAAAACGCTCCAGTTCGGGATGCACGGCTCCTGTGTAAAGGGAATTGGTAAACTCCCATTCTTGGCCATTGTAAACATATGCATGTGGACAGTTACAGGCAATAAATAGATAAATCATGAAGGCTGCAAAAGCCGAGGGATATCCTATTGCGACAGCAGATAAGGTAGTGAGTCCTTTATTTTTTTCAAGGGCCTGAATCTTATGAATGTCATTAAAAGACAACATTAAATAATCATTCTGTAGCTCAGCTTTTGAAACAAACAAATGCAATTGTTTCAGGAACATCTTATTGGTTCTTACCCTTCCTCTGAAATTACGCTTTGTCTGAGCGAGGTTGTAGATACGTTGGATGTCGTCCGAAACGGGAATAGCGGTTCCAGACAATCTGTTTTCGGTGATTTGAGCGTTGATCAACTCGACAGCAGTCCCATCGTTTAAATGCACAATGAGGTGGTAACTTAATCTATTTTTATAACTTGGAAAACGATTAAAATCATCAACTTCCACCGCTTTGAGGTGATACATTTGGCATTGCGTAGTAAAGATGGCTATAATGAACAGCCAAATTAATGCGTTAGGCGTTTGTTTTTTCATAGTTACTGGATAAATTGTATTGACAACCTTCTGCTTTCAATGCCAAAAGGTCTTTTTGGATATCACCATACAGGAAATGAGATTTTCTTGATTCACAAAAAGGACACGACTGCACATAACCGTCGGCATCGATGAAAATGTAGCGCTCTGCCGCACCTACACAGCCCGCTCTGCGTTGTTGATAGCCGTAATATTGAACTATTGGATGCTTACGATAGGTTTTGCTTGTAGAAACAGCCACAAAAAAAGCTTCTGCTATTTGTATGCTTTCTGGGGTAAGCAACACATTTTGACCTTCGAAATTTCCTACCGCCCTCGGCTCTAATAACTGCACAAACTGCACGCCAAGCTTATGGGCAAAATCGTAGTAGTTGTACAGATTTTTTGACGTACAAAACTCATTCGTCACGCATATGGAGAGCGTCACGAGCAACTCGGCATTTTTGGCATGAGTGACTGCCGCAATAGCCCAATCATATGATTTTTGATTGCGCCGAAACAAATTATGAGCGTCTGGTTCGTAATGATCAATACTAATGGACACACCAGTTAATCCATGCTGCTTCAATTCATTCGCTTTTTGTTGGGTCAGGCCATATCCGGAAGTATAAATCCAAAAATCTGTTCTTTTTTGAGAGGACCGCAATAACGCAATCAAATCTTCAAAACGGTTTAATGGCTCCCCTCCCCCAAATTGAATTACAGGAACACTACTTTTTTGTAATTTCTGAACAATTTGAATGTGTTCTTCTAGTGAAATTCCTTCTGGCTGATTCAATATTTTTCCTTCATAACAATGCGCGCAGTTCAGTGGACACTTCTTTGTAAATGCAATTTGAACCATTCCAATGTTATCCAGTGAGGAAAAACCTAGACCTGCATTTGCGAGTGCTAGTAGTTTATCAAACATTGCTTTATTTGGAAAACCTGGTAAATTACAAGACAAATAATAGCTGCCCTCATGTTTAACCAACTTGTGAAAGCTCTTTTTTAATTTATAAACTGCCAAGCGATCTTGTATTGCTGTAAAGGTGGTCCGAACTTTTTCCAAAGAGCGCAATTGACGAAGTAAATACACGATTAATTGCAAATACAGGCTTAAAAACACCCGTTTGACTCTCCACCCAGAAAGTACTTGAATCGATTCTTTTTGCATTCCTTTACTACAATGAATAGCATAAAGCTAATTAATTATTCTGATATATTTTTCAACAAAAACACATCCTACTTAGCCCGAAAAAAAGAAATAAACTACTTTCGTTTTGAACTAAACCGAAGGCCTTGAATCCGTCCCCAAATAACACCTCTGATTTTGTCGAACAGTTTATCAATCAAACCAATCAGTCCATTTTTTTAACGGGAAAGGCAGGAACAGGCAAAACAACGCTTCTGCGCAAGATCAAGGAGACTACCCATAAAAACGTAGCCATTGTTGCGCCAACGGGAATTGCGGCGCTTAATGCCAGCGGCGTCACGATCCACTCGTTTTTTCAACTACCCTTTGCCAGCTTTATTCCGGCATTTGGGGTTCAACCCAATTTTTCTGACGCCGTTAAATTCGAGAACAAAGACAGCCTCAGGCGGCACTTTACCATGAATAAAACGCGGATCCAACTGATCCGAAATATCGACCTACTCATCATAGATGAAGTCAGTATGCTGCGTGCAGACCTATTAGATGCAATGGACTGGACCCTACGCAACGTGCGTCGTTCCAATGCACCATTTGGTGGCTTACAAGTACTGTTTATCGGAGATTTGTTACAACTTCCGCCGGTTGTCAAGCAAGAAGAATGGCAAGTATTGCGGCAATATTACAACGGTATTTTCTTTTTTCACGCACAGGTTTTACAAGAAGCCATGCCGCTCTATATCGAACTCACTACCATCTACAGACAACAAGATGCGCAGTTTATCGAGGTACTCAACAATCTCCGTAACAACCAAATCACTGACGCTGATGTTCAAATGCTCAATCGGTATGTGAGGCCAGATTTTGAGGCCAGTCAGCACGACGGCTACATTACGCTCACCACCCACAACAACAAAGCAGACGACATCAACGCCAAAGCGTTAATGACTTTAACCGGAAACGCCAAAAAGTATAGCGCTGAAATCAATGGAGATTTTCCCAAACATATGTTTCCGCTTGAAGAGGTCCTCGAACTAAAGATAGGAGCCCAGGTCATGTTCGTTAAAAACGACATTTCTATGGAGAAGCAATTCTACAACGGCAAAATGGGTCTCATTAAAAGCCTCAGTGACCAAGAAATAACCGTACACTTTGCCGCCGAGCGCAAAACAATCACAGTAGAAAAATACGAATGGCGCAACATCAGGTATGTGCTCAATGCTAATACCGGAGAAATCGAAGAAGAATCACTGGGTACTTTTGTGCAGTATCCACTCAAATTAGCCTGGGCCATCACCGTTCACAAAAGCCAAGGCCTCACTTTTGATAAAGCTATTTTAGATGTAGCCGATGTCTTTGCGCCCGGGCAAGCATACGTCGCATTATCGCGTTTGCGCACGCTCGACGGCCTGGTATTGCTGCGTCCGATGCGCATGAACGGCCTCAGTAATGACCAACAGGTCGTTGCTTTTAGCGAGCACAAAACCCAAGAAGATCAATTGGCGCCACTCTTGGAAAAGCAAACGCTTCACTTCTTTATTCAAAGCGTTCAAAAAGCTTTCGATTTTTATGAATTGACTTCCAAATGGGGTATACACGCAGCAAGCTACCAGCTAGCAGGGCCAAAAACAGAAAAAGGAAAAAACAAAGCCTGGCTTTCATTGCACAACCAAGCCATTCAAGCAGCTAAAGAACCTGCCGATAAATTCTGTAGACAACTCGAGCAACTATTGCATTCACCGCAACTGAGCTTGGCTTTTCTTCATGAACGCGTGCAAGCAGCTTACCACTATTTTTTTCCAATCTTGGACGGTGTCCTTACGGCCAACATGACCAAAATTGCCGAGCTCGTTAAAGTCCGTAAAACCAAACAATACGCAGACGAACTCATCGAACTAGATGCCCTGCTCACGGAGACCATCTTGCAACTCAAAAAAGCGCGGATCCTCATCGAAAACAGCGCTTCGGGCCAAGCGCTCTCGAAAAAAACGATTTGGAATACAGAAATCAATTGTTACAAGGCCAATAAAATTGCCGCACTCCAACAACAACTTCAACGAGTGCCTACCCTACTCGACGAACCACAGGCAGATTTTACAAACGTTTTTGATAAAAAAACAAAAAAGACTGTTCAAAAAGAAAAGAAATCTACCTATGAACGCACGCTCGAACTGTTGCAAGACGGCTATAGCGTAGAGGCCATCGCTAAAGAAAGACAGGTTTCTAAACAAACCATTTACAATCATTTTGTGGTCCTGATCAAAGCGCAACAAATCGCGCTCACAGACATCATGAACCAAGCGCGTATTGAGGAACTCCAATCGCATTTTGAAGACTACCACGAAACCTCCTTAGGGCCGCTCAAAGAAAAACTAGGCGCTAAAGTTACCTGGGACGAACTCAAGGTGGTACAGGCTTATTTGCAAACACAAGACTGATCAAAAAGCCTCTCCGACCACAAAATAAAAATAACCGCCTTCGCGCCCATAGCCATAATCTAAGCGGATATTCAGTCTTTCGGCCGGATCTACCACAAAACGAAGACCTGTGCCAATTGAGTATTTTAAACTGCTTATGCTGAGCACTGAATGCGGGCCAAACACGTCTCCAGCCCCTGCAAAAGCAACACCCCCAAAGCGCCAAAACAACGGAAACCGATATTCCACCTGCGTTGCCAAAAAATGATGGTCACGAAAGCGGTTTTTAGGATAGCCTCGCAAGATATCGTCGTTACCTAATGTTGACATATCTAAAAAAGGTACCTCGCCAAAAGACAAACGCGCTTTGGTTTGCCAGGCTAAAATATGTTTGGGCTTCAATTGCCAGTACTGTTGGTAACTGGCGTTAACGGTCTGAAATGCAAACGTACTTTTAAGAAGCGGCGAGAAAAAATAGGTCGAAAATTCTGCATAACGCCCCTTGTACGGATTGATGATATTGTCTCGGGTATCAAGTATGGATACCAAGCCAAGCGCTGAGCCGACGCCTCCGTTGAAACCTGTAATAGAACCATTCCCTAGGAGACCGTTGTCGGTGTATTTGAAATTGTATTCGTACTCCAATTCGTAATCAAACCCCACAAAAAAACCAGGTTTGATTTTTTTCAACTGCAGCGATTTGAGTACAAAAAGCTGGTAGCTGTATTGTTCTTTTTGAGCAAGTTGCGAATTGTTACCGAGTCCGTAAAAACGGTCTGGAAAATCCCTGAATCGAAAATCACCTTTCAAGAGAAAATTTTCGTCTCGGGTAAAGACATGCCAAGAAGCCCAGGTATCCAGTTGTTTGTTCTGGGTATAATCTGCTAAAAACTGAATGTAAGAAACGCGTGGATGGGTGTCTTTATTGATGGATGGCTTGACTTTAAAATAATAGACCCCTGCGGCACCTGCAGCCCAGCGGGTATCAGGCGTATAATACAAAAGTGGCAAAACAAAAACCCCGCTTTTATCCTTAGAAATCGTATCGGAAAGCGATGCAAAGCCAATGAATTTTTTGGGCATTTTAATTGAATCCAATGCATGCTGCGAGAAAACAAGTCTCGATTGTAGACAACTAAAAAGAAGGAAATAAAATAGGAAAGGTTTCACGTCAGCATGATTCTGAACGCAAATATAAAGGATATCTCTATCTGATTTATTTCATATCAATATACTTCAAGAACTCATTCTTTGTGGCTTCGTTTTCAAATTGACCACAAAAATTGGCTGTTACTGTGCTGCTGTTCACATCTTTGACGCCTCTGGACGAGACACACAAATGGGTAGCGTCAATGACAACCGCAACGTCTTGCGTTTCGAGCGCTTCTTGTAATGCCTTTGTAATTTGCATGGTGAGGCGCTCTTGCACTTGTGGGCGCTTGGCAAAATGCTGTACAATCCGATTGATTTTTGACAAACCGATCACCTTACCACCAGATATATAAGCAACATGTGCTTTTCCGATGATGGGTACGAAATGGTGCTCACAGTTGGAATAAAACAAGATGTTTTTTTCGACCAGCATTTGTTTATACTGGTATTTATTCTCAAACAGTTTGATGTCTGGGAAATTGGCCGGATTCAGGCCTGAAAATATTTCCTTCACATACATTTTGGCCACTCTTTTAGGCGTACCGCTTAGGCTGTCGTCGGTGCGGTCGAGGCCAAGAATATCCATAATTTGCGCAAAATGGCTGGCAATTTCTTCGATTTTTTGGTCGTCTGATTTATCAAAGGCATCTGCACGGAGTGGGGTATCAACGGAGGTGCTGACATGTTCATCGCCGATTTCGTCAATAATGATATCCAAGTGTGTTGGGGAAGCGTGGAATCCGTTTTGTTTCATCTTTTAGTTTATTTGTTAAACAAAACATCTTCATTTCTGTTCAGCCCTCGAGAAAATTAATTTTAAACTCTTTTTCGCAGCAAAATAAAGCAACTATTTCTTCAAAATTCACGTCATTTGCGGGTACAAAAAAAAATCATCGTGAAAAAATCTATCCTACTTGTGGCGTTTGCCATGGCGTTTAACGCTTTAGCTCAATCAGTAAAGGGCGAACAAATTACTTACACTTACATCAAATTACCCAGTAATCCGGTTCAACCCAAACCAACCAACTACATTTCTAGCGTTGGCGCTGCTTATGATGCAGAAAACCAAAAATTGATGGCACAATACGAAGCCGACAAAGCACAAGCGGAGGCAGACTACCAGCGTGATATGGCCGATTATCCGAATAAAATCAAAGCTGCTGACGAAAAGTACGAGCGTGAAATGAAAGCTTGGAATGAAAAATCTACGGCCTCAAAAATCATCGAAAAGCAGGTCTTGAATGAAAACAATCGTCCTGTCAAAGACTATGTGCCCCAACCATACCGTCGCACCGTACCAATGCCAGTCATGAAGACCGCCTACGACAACAACGCATTGGCCTCAACCTATTTATTTATCGACGGCTTACAAAAAGGTGCGGCAAATGCCTTAAACTATGCTGTAACCCTTCAAGGATTCGAATCTACACCGGCCAGAGTCGTTTCGGAAGTCAAAAGAGAATCAACAGTTGTAAACAAAGTGGCCACGACCACCGACGTCACTTATTACCACATTGAATTCACGTATCGTCATCCGATGAGCTTCCGCGTCACCAACGCCATTAACCAAGAAATTTACGCGGCAGCACCTGCAGAATTTACAGAATTCAAAACCTATAAAGGACCTGCAACGAAAACCCAACCTTCAATGGACATCAACGCAACCGTAAAAGCCATGGAAGACAAGTGTTTGCAAGAAAACCTCAAAGTGATTAATCACATGGTCAATGACCGCATTGGATTTGAGCGTACCGAAGAAACTTTTGAAATGTACTACGTGAAGTCCAAGAATGAATCTCACAATGATATCCAAGATGCGTTTAACGCAGCAAACTTAGGTTTCAAAATGCTTGGCACCAACGAAGCACAAGGCGCCATGAAACTCAACGAAGCAATCGGTATCTGGAATAAAGCACTCGAGGAATCTGATATTGACAACAAAAAAGCACGCATTGACAAAGACATCACTATAGCTATTTATTTCAACTTGTTGGAGGCTTATTTTGCGTTGCGCAATACTGCTGCTGCAGATGAAATCCTCAAAACTTTGGGCCGTATGGACCTCTCTAACCGCGACAAAAAACAGCGTGAGGCCTACGAACAAGCCTATATGGATCTTAAGTTGCGTATGGCGGCTAACGGCCTCTAAAAGAAAATCATGACGAAGCTGCTACTCGTATTTTGTTGCTGTAGTTTTTTGCTTCGGGCTCAACTTTATAAAGACCCTAACCAACCGTTAGAAGCGCGGGTCGCGGACCTCTTGCAACGCATGACCCCCGCCGAAAAAGCTTGGCAATTATTTATGGTCCCTTCGGACTTCGATACCACTAAATGCCGCTTATCAGACGGCATTTTTGGTATACAATTATTTGCAACCGGTTTAGCTGACCCCAATCAACAAATGCTCAACTATTCAAGTGCAAATTCCAATCTTGAAATCATTGCGCGAGCAAATGATATTCAAAAACATTTTATAGAAAATACACGCTTGGGTATTCCCATCATCTTTTTTGATGAAGGACTGCACGGACTTGTAAGAGCCCAAGCCACAAGTTTTCCACAAGCCATAGCGCTCGCTGCCACATTTAATCCTGAGCTCGTGCAGCGTGCAGCCGGGCAAATTGCGCTTGAAGCGCGCCTGATCGGAATTAGACAAGTCCTGAGTCCGGTGCTCAATTTAGCAACTGATGTACGCTGGGGCCGCACCGAAGAAACCTTTGGAGAAGACCCCTACCTCGCCAGCCAAATGGCTATCGCTTTTGTGCGGCCCCTCGAAGCCGCCGGCGTGGTTTGTACGCCCAAACATTTTGTGGCCAATGTTGGCGCCGGCGGCCGAGACTCTTACCCGATTGGCCTGAGTGAGCGCGCGCTCTACATGAGCCATTACCGACCTTTTTTAAGCGCTTTTCACGATGGCAAAGCACGATCGGTCATGACCGCATACAACTCATTTGACGGCAGCGCCTGTTCGGCCTCTGATAAATTGCTCAGCCAAACCCTCAAAAAAGACTGGGGCTTCGACGGCTTTGTAATTTCTGATGCCAATGCTGTAGGTGGAGCGCTTGTTTTGCACCGAACAGCAAACAGTTATAACGAAAGTGGTATGCAGGCACTAAGTGCAGGCCTCGATGTTATTTTTCAGACCGACTGCGCACATTTTCAGTTATTTGAACCTGGTTTACTCGGCCAACAACTCGAACAAGCTCGTATCGATTCTGCCGTAGCCCGGGTCTTGCGTGTCAAATTTGAGCTCGGCCTCTTCGAACAACCCTACCTGACCTCACCTAAAGAAAAAGAGATTCAAAAAGTATTAAATATTGGCTTTGAGCTGTCTGAGCGCTGCGCCGAGGAATCCATCGTTTTGTTAAAAAATGAGCTTCAAGCCAATAAAAAGACGCTGCTACCGCTCTCCAAGGAGCAAAAAATACTGTTGCTCGGCGAAGCTGCAGCCGAAGTTAAATTGGGCGGATACAGTGGAAAAGGCTTTCAGAATGTATCGATTAAAGCCGGTCTGGAAGAAGAATTCGGTTCCAAAAACGTCAGTTATTTTGGACTTCCAGATGCGCCGTGGGAAAACAACCAAACCATTTTAGCAAGCGCAAATGCTTACTTTGACATCCCTTCCCAATTTAGAGCAAGCTACTTTAGTAACCCAAGCCTTGCTGGAGAACCCGTCCTTACCAGACTTGAAAACGCCATTAATCATCACTGGACCCTCTACGGCCCCTGCGAACAAACCGGAAATAGCTTCTACTCGGCCCGCTGGGATGCCACACTGATCGGCAAGCAGAATCAAACAATTGAACTCGGCTTGGCCGCAAACGACGGTTTTCGTTTGTATATCAACGACACCCTACGCATCGATCAATGGGAAAAACAAAGCTTTCACGAACGAAAATTTGAATTCAAGGTAACCAAGGGGCAAAACTACCGCTTGCGCATCGAATTTAGAGAGCCGCATGGGAATGGACGCATTCAGCTATTTGTCGAGGACCCACAAAATGTCAATTTTAAGACCTATCTCGAAATCGAGCACGCGCTAGCGCACGATGTAGCTATTGTGGTGGTCGATTACCCTGAAGGTGAATTCCAAGACCGTTCTTCTTTGGCTTTGGCTCCGGCTCAAGTCACGCTCATTAAAGAGCTAAAGGCCTGTGGCTTACCTGTAGTGGTTGTCATCGTTGGTGGCAGTGCAGTCACCATGCACGACTGGCAAGACGACGCAGCAGCCATTCTTTACAATTGGTACAGCGGCGAAGCCGGCGGAGCAGCACTTGCTCATATTTTAAGTGGCAAAGCAAACCCTTCTGGAAAACTCCCTATTACCCTACCTCAGCACGAAGGCCAATTGCCACTCAGTTATTGGCACGAAGCCACTGGCCGCGGCAATGACTACGTCAATGGCAGCGGTGAACCACTCTACCCTTTTGGTTATGGCCTCAGTTACACAACGTTTGAATACAGCCAACTGAAAATAGATAAAACCAACTACTCCTTACCCAATGGAAATGACACCCTTGCGTTTTCCTTTCTCATTCAAAACACCGGGCAATTCGACGGTGCCGAAGCCATTCAGTTTTATATCAAACCTATTTACAGCCAAGAATCTTTACCTGTTCAGTACCTCATCGACACCAAAAAAACAACGCTCAAAAAAGGTGAAACAATGGGGTTTCTAGCCTATAAAATTCCGCTCTCTCAATTGGGCATACCCACTGGGCCTGGCTCAGATGCTTACCCTACTCAATTTCAATTGCAAATCGGTAGTTCTTCCAAAGATATCCGCTTGCAGTCACCTATACTTTTTATTGAAAACTAATTCCAAATGCGCATTTCAATCCTGACGATTACACTTTTGCTGGCCGTTCAAATTTATGCCCAAGACACGCTGCGGGCGTTGTTCATCGGCAATAGCTACATGGGGGTCAATAACCTACCACAAATGGTCAGCGACCTCTCCTCGTCCCTCAACGACGTCTTGTATTTTGACAGCAATACGCCCGGTGGCCAAACTTTTCAGAGCCATGCTGCCAACCCCGTGAATTATCAAAAAATGGAAGCCCAACCTTGGGATTACATCCTATTACAAGGGCAAAGCCAAGAACCCAGCTTTCCATTCAATCAAGTCAATACAGCTACCCTTCCCTTTGCGGTGCAATTAGCAGACAGCGCTAAGGCCATTCAACCGTGTAGCCAGGTCAATGACTTCATGA
>VFQT010004146.1_pt1 | contig 12422 bp, 9 predicted proteins | sample 3512381 | NCBI WGS metagenome assembly VFQT01 (sample SAMN10412376, study PRJNA504923) | tailings metagenome | isolation source: Relicate 2 Philex TSF3 active mining site | place: Philippines: Tuba, Benguet | collected 2017-08-29 | reverse complement strand
CCAGTGCCTGGAGTGCGTCCGTCGCTTCCTCGACGATGTCGGCCTTGCGTCGCAGTGCCACAGGATCGTCTGGGTCCATCTCGGTCAGATCCTGCAGGGCGAACCGCTCCTTCTCGGCTGCTGCGCACCGCGCCTCGGCGCGGGCGGCCCAGTCGCGGTCGTTGATCTTGTTGATGCTCTCGCGCGGCGCGAAGACGAATGCGTAGAACCACATCGCGCCGATCAAGGCGAGGATCGCTCCCAGCCCGACGCGTTTCGCAGTTCGGGCGAACGAGGGGCTCTTGCTGTCCGACACGCGGGCAAGGCTACGCCCGGTATCGGGCGGATCACCGTCATCAGGCCCGTGCAGTCGCCGCGTCACACGACTGGTGACTGGCAGAATGACCTGATGTCCGTCGTCGGCGATTCGTCTCGTTTCACGAGAGCGGTCGGTCTCCTGCGGGCGCTCGTGTCGCGCCAACCCGGCACCTTTGCCGTCGCGGTCGGTGGTGCGGCCGTGTTCGCGTTCTTCACCGCGGGGTCGTCACTCGGAGTCCGTTGGATGATCGACAACGTCATCGTTCCCCGGTTCGACCAGGGCAGTGTGGCTGCGGGAAGCGTGCTGGCGGGCACGGTGCTCCTCGTGTCGATCGCTCTCATCCGTGCCGCGGGTGTGGTGGTGAGGCGTGTGTTCGCGGGCAAGACCGAATGGGGAGTGGCCGAGAAGCTCGGCAACGAAATCGTGGATCGGTACGCCCGCCAGCCCGCTGTGTGGCATCGCACCCGATCGGCCGGAGATCTCGTCGCCCGGGCGGGAGTCGACGTGGAGGCAGCCGTTGCAGTGCTGGCCCCTCTTCCTTACGGCAGTTCGGTCGTGTTGCTGTTGTTCATCAGTGCGGTCGGCCTCCTGCTCACCGATCCGGTTGTCGGAGCGGTGGCGGCGTTCGTTCTCCCGATGCTTCTCGTGGTCAACATCGGTTACCAGAGACGGGTCGATCGTCACTTCGACGAGGCCCAGAAGCAGATGGGGAATCTTTCGGAGGCGGTCCTCGAGAGTTTCGAGGGGGTCGCAGTCGTGAAGGCATTCGGTGCCGAGCAGCGTGAGACCGAGCGTCTATCGTTGATCACCGGTCGTCTCCGTGATGCGCGGATGCGTGCGGTGAAGATCCGGGCGTCGTTCGAGATGGCCCTCGATGCCGTACCGAGTCTCGCGAATCTGCTCATGCTGTGGGTGGGGGCGCAACGAGTGTCGGCCGGTCAGATGTCGGTCGGAGAACTCGCGTCGGCGATGTATCTGTTCACGCTGCTCGTGATGCCGTTGCGATTGATCGGATACGTGTTCTCGGAACTTCCGCATTCGTCGGCCGGTTGGAACAGGTGGCGCGAAGTCACCGAGGAGCCTCTCAGGAGCGATCCCCGTTCCGTTGTCGCCCGTTCGGCCGCGGGTGTCGCAGTGGCGGTCCGGGACCTGTCGGTCTCCCACGACGGGCAACGAGTTCTCTCGGGAGTCTCGTTCGAACTGCCGATCGGGGGACACACGGCGATTGTGGGGGCGACCGGCGTGGGAAAGTCGACGTTGATCGCCGCGATCGCAGGGCTCGTTCCTGTCGACGAGGGGCGCATCGAAGTGGCGGAAGGTGGGTGCACGGTGGTGTTCCAAGAGCCTTTCGTGTTTTCCGGCACCGTGAGGTTCAACATCTGTCTCGGGGCTGACGTCGACGAGGAGTTGCTCGCAGAGGCGGTGCGGGTCTCCGAGGCAGACTTCCTCTCGTCGCTCGAGAAGGGACTCGACACCGAACTCGGTGAACGTGGAGTGAGCCTGAGCGGAGGCCAGCGCCAGCGCCTGGCTCTGGCTCGGGCGCTCGTGGCGAGACGGTCGGTGTTGCTCCTCGACGACACGACGTCGTCGCTCGACCCGACCACCGAAGCGCGGGTGCTCTCCAATCTGGCCGCGACCTCTCTCGTCGGCACCGTCGTGTCGGTCGCCTCGCGTCCCTCGACGATCGCGACGGCAGACAGAGTCGTGCACCTCGGAGCGAACGGTCGGGTGACGGTGGGGACCCACCGCGAACTGCTCGCCTCTCTACCCGAGTACCGGGAACTGATCGAGGCGTTCGATGTCGACCGGCGCGAGTCCAGCGCTGCGGCCGACGGCGGCGTGATCGTGCCGGAGGAGCGCCAATGAGCGAACCAGAGACCAGAGCGGGAGCGATCCGCCTCATCGGCCGGAGCGTCGAGGTGGCGCCTGCGCTGAGGGCGGGCTTCGCCACGTCGTTCGCGCTCGCGGCCGTGGGAGCCGGTGCCCGTGTCGCCGTGCCCGTGATCCTGCAACAGGCGATCGACGGCGGCATCAAGGAGGGTGATGTCCGCATGGGTCGCGTGACCGTTCTCGCGCTCATCGGAGTGGTCGTGGTGGTCGTGGCGAGCATCGCCCAACGTGCCGCGGTGATCCGGCTCGGGACCCGATCGGAACAAGCGCTGTACGGGTTGAGGGTGGCCCTGTTCGGTCACATCCACAGGCTGAGCCTCGCCGACCATGCCGAGGAGAAACGGGGTGCCCTCGTGAGTCGGGTCACGAGCGACATCGAGACCCTGCAGCAGTTTTTCAGTTGGGGCGCGCTCATTTTCTTGTTGGACGGCACGTTGATCGTCGTCGTCGGTCTGGTGATGGTCGCCTACGACTGGCTGCTTGCCTCGGTGGTGTTCCTGGTGGCTGCACCGCTGGTGTTCTTCCTCGGTGCAGTACAGAAACGTCTCGTCTCGGCCTACGAGAGGACCCGCGAGATCAATGCAGAACTGCTCGGTTCGGTCAGTGAGATGGTCACGGGTGCCGAGACACTGCATGCATACGATGCAACCTCCGTGCATCCGGCGCAGATCGCCGATGCGGCACACCGTCGCACGAAGGCACACGTACGCGCCTCGATCTACGGAGCCGTGATGTTCCCCATGGGTGAGGTGTTCGCGGTGCTGAGTGTGTGTGCGGTCGTGGCGCTCGGAGTGTGGCGCGGTCCGGAGTCCGGGTTGACATCGGGGGCATTGGTCGGTTTCGTGTTCCTGACGTACAGGTTCCTCGAGCCCGTCGCCGAGTTCACCGAGGTGTTCGACCAGACGCAGTCGGCAGTTGCGAGCCTGAGGCGTGTCGTCGGGGTTCTCGACACGCCCGCCGGACCACCGCCGAGTCCTGATCCTCTGCCGCTGCCTGCCGGTCGCCTCGGTCTCGAAGTCCGCGGGGTGGACTTTGCCTACCGCAGTCGTGTCGGCGGTGACGCATCGCCGCTGGTACTCCACCGCATCGACCTCGACGTCCCGGCGGGATCGACGGTGGCTCTCGTGGGGCACACCGGCTCCGGCAAGTCGACGCTCGGCCGTCTGCTCGCTCGATTCGCAGATCCGGTCGCCGGTCAGGTCACGGTCGGTGGCATCGATCTGAGACGGGTCGCGAACGACGAACTCCGGCGACGTGTCGTCGCGGTTCCGCAGGAGCCCTTCCTGTTCGACGATTCCATTCTCGAGAATCTTCGCTTCGCGGTTCCCGGGGCGACGGTGGAGCAGTGCACGAATGCATTCGTGTCATTGGGGCTCGGCGACTGGCTCGACGCACTTCCCGACGGGATCGCAACTCGGGTGGGTGAGAGGGGTGAATCGCTGTCGGCAGGGGAGAGACAACTCGTGGCACTCGGTCGTGCTGCGCTGTCCGATCCGGACGTGCTGATCCTCGACGAGGCGACGTCGTCGGTCGATGCGCTCACCGAGGTGCGACTCTCCCGCGCGCTCGATCGTCTGGCCGAGGGCCGCACGACGGTCGCGATCGCCCACAGGCTCTCCACTGCAGCGCGAGCCGACATGGTGGTGTTGATGGAAGACGGTCGGATCGTGGAGCAGGGTTCGCACGCGGATCTGGTCGCCGCGGGTGGGAAGTACGCCGAGTTGCACGAGTCGTGGATCACTGCGACCACGGCCGGCTCTCCTGCAGTGGGAGGATGATGCAGGTGGGTGGACGTTTCCTTGCGGTGGCAGTGGTGTCGCTGTCGGTGCTCGGTGGTTGCGGAACCCGTGACTCGCTGCTCTGCGAGTCCCCGGTGTCACTCGCTGGTTTCGTGGTGGGTTTCGACCAACAGCTGGAGAATTTCGACAGCGACCAATCTGCCGGGCTGCAACCCGAGACGATGGAAGTTCTGCTCCAAGCCGAACTCCTCGCCGACGACGAGTCGCTCGATGTCGAGACCAAGGCCGCCGCACGAAACTTCGTTGCTCTTGTCGATCGCTTCGCCGGAGCGATGGACGACGCTCTCTGGGACCTGCCGACGGCGCTCGCGAACGAGACGACGGTGGCGGTCGTTGCCGAGATCGGCTCACCTGCGACGTTGGCCGATGCGAATCTGCTCGAATCGGTGGTGATCGACAAGTGCGGACTTCCGCCGATCGCACCGTCCGACTCCGGCGTGCTGCCGACTCTTCCGATGCCGTCGGTGCCGTCGCCGGCCGACACCGAACCGCCCGTGAACACGGTCAATGAGGAATCCGAGGCGCGAGCTCTCGGTACGACCGTGGGTGAGCTGTTCTCGCTCACGCTGTCAGATCGCGACACCGTCTGTCTTGGTCGGGCGCTGTCGGGTGTCTACGACAAGACCGGTGCTTCTTCGACCGAGGAGCAGTACCTGCGTCAGTTCCAGGATGCCTTCGATCGGTGCGAGATCGACTTCGTCGTTCCAGCCGGTTGACGGACCCTCGTCGTAGAGTTGTCAGTCATGCAGATCGTTCTCATCCGCCACGCCGAACCGGAATGGGTGCGTGACGGTCTGAACGTCGACGATCCACCACTCACCGAGCGAGGGCACCGTCAGGCCGAGTTCCTCGCCGAACGGTTGCGAGGTGAGCATTTCGACGAGATCCTCGTGTCACCTCTGACCCGTACCCGCCAGACCGCAGAGCCGATCCTCGAGGTGCTCGGACGCGAGATGGTGATCGAGCCGTGGCTGGAGGAGATCCGCAATCCCGTGTGGCACGGAACGCCCGCAGAAAGGGCCGAAGCTGCGTGGCGCGCAGAACGCGAGAAGAGCTCTCACGAGCGGTGGTCCGGCATCGACGGAGGCGAAAAGGTCTCCGACTTCGTCGATCGCATCAACATCGGATGCAGCCTCTTTCTCGAGGAGCGAGGCGTGATGCGTGCGAACGTCGATCTGCCCGTGTGGCAGACCTCGGGGCGGTTTCGAAACGGACACCGCGTCGCACTCGTGGCGCATGCGGGCACCAACAGCGTCGCCATCTGCCACATGTTGGGTCTCGTTCCGACGCCGTGGGAGTGGGAACGCTTCGTGATCGGGCACGCATCGGTGAGCATCGTCGACACCGTGTCGCTCGGCGACGGAATCACCTTCGGGCTCTCGCGATTGGCCGACTCGGAACACCTGCCGAAGACACTGCGCACGTTGCACGGCGGCGAAGATTGATCGTCCCGGGCTCAGAACGCCGGCACTAGGGTGCGGTCGTGCCCACCGCATCGTCGCCCGATCCCGACCTCCTGAAACTCTTCTCGTTCACGGTCTTCAGCAAACTCGAGGGTGCGGTCACGGCCGGCATGATCCACCTCGGTGACACTCTCGGGCTCTATTCGGCTCTCGCAGCCGGAGAGGGGGACACCTCTGCCTCACTCGCGTCGAAGACCGGACTGCACGAACGGTGGGTCCGTGAGTGGCTCCACAACCAGGTGGCTGCACGAATCATCTCGTGCGACGACCTTTCATCGGAGCCCCACGTCTTCCGACTCTCTCCCGAGGCGGTCGCAGTGCTCGCATCGCCAGAGCACCCCGCCTACGGCATGGGCATGTTCCACCGACTGCCCCAGACCATGGCGGCCCTGAGCCGGATGCCCGAGAGTTTCCGCACCGGTCTCGGCCACGATTACGACTCTCACGGCCCGGAAGGGGCGGTGGGGATCGAGCGGAGTTTCGAACCGTGGAACCAAAACTTCACGGTGCCGGTCGTACTCCCGCAGATCGACGGTCTGGTCCGGAGTCTGGAAAAGGGCATCACGGTTGCCGACATCGGCTGCGGCGCGGGTGGTCTCGCTCTCTTGCTGGGTCGGACGTTCCCGAACAGTCGTGTGATCGGATACGACATCTCACGTCATGCGCTCGAACGAGCGAACCAACGACTGGCCGAGGAAGGGCTCTCGAACGTGTCGTTCGCAGATCCCCGCGTGTCGCCGCTCCCCGACGACGGAAGCGTCGGCCTCATCTGCACTTTCGACTGCATCCACGACATGACCCGACCTGCCGAGGTGATGGGTGCCATCAGACGCTCGTTGTCCGACGACGGCGTGTGGCTTCTCGTCGACATCAAGGCCCACGACACCCTCGAGATGAACGTCACCAAGAACCCGATGGCCTCGCTTCTCTACGGGATCAGCGTCTTGAGTTGCATGTCGTCAGCGATGTCGGAGCCCGACGGTGCAGGGCTGGGAACACTCGGTTTGTCGGCCCGACGTGCCGAGGACATGGCGCGCGATGCCGGGTTCTCGCAGTTCAGGCGCATGGATGTCGACCACAGCGTGAACGCCTTCTACGAAGTCAGGCCATGATGCCGTACCCCTGTGCCGGGGCTTTGTCGATCAGCCGCGCGGTGTCGTCACGTTGCAGGCGTCGACAGCGGCAACGATTGCGGTCGGATTGATCGCCGCACCACCTTGGGGGTGCACCTCGAAGTGCAGGTGCGGGGTGCTGGTGTTGCCCGTCTTGCCGTTGGTGCCGAGAACCTGACCGGCCTTCACCTGGGTGCCGACGCCGATTCCGTCGGCGAGGCGCTGCAGGTGGCCGTAGAAGAAGTAGGTGCCGTCAGCGGTGGTGAGGCGAAGGCCGTTGCCGGTGAGCTTGTCGCGACCCTCGGTGTACGTCTTGGTGATCACGCCGTCGGCGACTGCGTAGATCAGGAGCCCCTCGCGGCCGATGATGTCGACGCCGAGGTGCTTGCGATCACCGCGAGGCGCGTGCCAGGTGTCGACGTACGAGCACGGTCCCTGCATCGGGAAGGCCGAAATCTGGACCTGAGGGGTCGCAACCAGTCCGAGGGCGAGGGCGGTTCGCACGTCGAGGCGACCGGTCTCCGGGTAGCCCTTGCTCTTCTGGAAGCGAGCGATTGCGGCTGCGGTCCCTGCGCCGAAAACTCCGTCGGCTCCGCCTTTCAGTGTGATGCCGGCGTTCACCAGGGCCTGTTGCACGAGGAGGACAGCCTGTCCGCGGGCACCGCGAACAGGAAGAGTGTCGGTCGTCAGAGCGGGGGCGGCGGTCTGCGTCGCCGACACCTGCGCGACCGGTGTCGTCGTCGTGGTGGTGGTCTGCTGCGGCTGTTCGGCGGGGATCAGGCCGAGTGCGACGGCAGTCGGGGTGTCGAGAAGTCCGTTGACTTCGAGTCCCTTGATCTTCTGGAACGTCTTGATCGTCTCGGTCGTGCCGAATCCGAAGTGTCCGTCTATTCCTCCGCGCACGGTCAGGCCGGTGGCGGCGAGCGCCTGCTGGAGCGCGCGGACCGACGATCCCTTCGAGCCGCGCTTCGGGAGGTTCTTGCCTGCGAGGGGGAACGTGCCGGCAGCGGCGGGCTGGGCGACGGTCTTGCCGGCGGGTGCGGTGAGCTTCAGGACCTGGGCGGTCCGCATGTCCACGACGCCGGTGACCGACAGGCCGACCACACGCTGGAAGTTGCGGAGCGTGGTGCGCGTGCGAGCATCGAAACGGCCGGTGATCCCGCCCTTGAGGGTGAAGCCGTTGCCCACCAGCGCCCGCTGGACTGCCTCGACGGCCGGTCCACGGTCACCGAATTTGGGCTGTCCGGGTGCGGTCTTGGCGCCTGACGAGTTGGACGCCGAGGAGACGACCTGTCCGTTGGTCACCGCGGCAGAGACCGAGCTGGTGCCGATGGTCGCAACAGCGACGGCCGCAGTGGCGGCGATGATGCTGGCGGTGATGGTGTGGCGGGGGCGTGAGATCGACATGGTGGGCTCCTGTTGCTGTTCCGGGAAAGGGATCGGCAGGAGCCGGCGGGACTTGAGGAAAATCTCACGGAAAATGTTGCGATGACCACGAAGAGTGGTGTCTGTGGTCAATTGGTCACCGAAAGTGGCAAGGGTGAGCAATGAGAAGGACTGCTATGGGGTGACGTCTGTCCTTCAGAGGGCTGCCGGAAATGACCTGTGGGACACTTGACGCGTAGTCCGGCCGCTGCGGGGCCGGTCCGAGATGAAGGAGTTCACGACGATGTCGCGCTTGACCTCGATGTCGCGCTCAGTGGACGGCGCCAGGGTTCTCGTGACGGGCGCGGCGAGCGGCATGGGGCGCGCCACGGCCCATCTCTTTGCCGACGAGGGCGCGCGGGTGTTCGTGATCGACCGCGACGAGCAGTCAACCGGCGACGTCGCCGGCGAGATCGCCGCCGTTCACGGGGGGCGTTGCGCTGGATTCTCGGTCTGTGATGTGGCCAGGGCCGACCACCGGCAGGCGGCCGTGGCTGCCGCCGTTGCTGCGCTCGGAGGGATCGACGTTCTCATCAACAACGCGGGGATCAGCCGGCCGACACCAGTCGGGTCGGGTGACGAACTGTTCGTCCCGAACTGGGACGAGACGCTCGCTGTGAACCTGTCGGCGCACGCCCATCTCGTGCGTCTCTGCCTCCCGTGGCTCGAGCAGGCTCCAGCGGGTGGGCGTGTGGTGAACGTTGCTTCGACCGAAGCGATGGTCGCTACGCGGGGTCTTTCTGCCTACACCGCATCGAAACACGGCGTGATCGGTCTCACCAAGGGACTCGCTGTCGAACTCGGCCGCAGGAACGTGACGGTGAATGCGATCTGTCCGGGGCCGATCTCGACGAACATGACGTCGGCGATTCCTGACGAAGCCAAGAGTGCCTATGCGAAAAGGAAGGTTCCCGTCGGTCGTTACGGCGACCCCGAGGAGGTCGCCCACATGACGCTCAGCCTGTGTCTCCCGGCCGCGTCATTCGTGACAGGGGCGGCGCTGGTCGTCGACGGTGGCATGTCGGTGAGTCACTCGTGACTCCGAGAAGATTCCGGATCGCGACCGGTACCGCTCTCGGATCACTGTGCGTGATCGTGCTCACGGGTGCGCTGGTTCGACTCACCGGTTCCGGGCTCGGGTGCATCGACTGGCCGCGGTGCAACGAGAGCAAGTTCGTCGACGTGTCGTCGTCGCACACTGCGATCGAGCAGTTGAACAGGTTGTTCACCGGCGTGGTGTCTGCGTCGGTCATCGTGGCTGTCCTTCTCGCGCACCGTCTCCGGCCGGCACGGAGAGACCTCGTGGTTCTCGCATGGAGTCTGGTGGTCGGCGTGTTGGCCCAGGTCGTCATCGGTGGCATCGTCGTCTTGACCGGGCTCAGCCCGTTCGCGACGATGGCACACTTCCTCGTGTCGATGGTGCTCGTCGGTTGTGCGATGGCGCTCTACCGACGCTCGGCCTCCGATTCCGGGTCGGCGTGGTGGCGCGTCGTTCCTGGGCCGGCACGACTCCCGCAGCGAGCTCTCCTCGCCTTGATGCCGACGGTGATCGTCACCGGCACAGTGGTGACGGCCACCGGGCCGAACGCCGGCGACGAGACGGCGGTGCGGTTCGGATTCGCGCTCACGACCGTGGCGCGCGTGCACGGGGTGACCGTGGTGCTCACTCTCGTCTGTCTGGTCTGGGCGGCATGGGGCGCGATGCAGGCAGGTGACGCCCGATGGCGCGAATCGTTGCAGAGCGTCCTCTTCGTGGCGGTGCTGCAGGCAGCCGTCGGGTGGACCCAGTACTTCACCGGAGTGCCCGCTGCTCTCGTGGCGGTGCATATTGCGGGGGCAACCGGTCTGTGGCTGGCATGGTTCTCGCATCTCCTGGCACCTGCCGCGCCGGAGGACCGTTCGCTTGCAGAACCTGCGGCGGTGCACGGCTAGTTTTCGGAGATGCAAGAGCACGACACGCAAGACGACGAGGTACTGCTCGAAGTTCGCGACCGAATCGCCACGATCACCCTGAATGCGCCGGGTCGTATGAACACGATCTCTGGTGTGATGCTGAACCTGTTGTCGCAGAAGCTCCTCGAAGCAGACGCCGACCCGAACGTGCGGTGCATCGTGCTCACCGGCGCAGGGAAGGCCTTCTGTGCTGGGCTCGACATGGGCGCGATGTCGGGAAAGAGCGAGTCGCTCGGTGTGCTCGACACCGCCGGCGACTCTCCGATGACCGAGTTCGACCTGCGCAATGCACCGCCGGTGGTGCTGCACAACATCGACACTCCCGTCATCTGTGCCTTGAACGGGGGAGCTGCGGGTTACGGACTCGACATCGCGCTCGGCTGCGACATCAGGATCGCCTCGGAGGCGGCAAAGCTCGCGCCCGGTTTCGCCAAGCGCGGAATTCTCCCCGAGAGCGGCGGAACGTGGCTCTTGCCGCGCATGGTGGGGTACGCACGCGCAGCAGAGATCTCGTTCGTGGGGCGCACGCTGTCGGCACAGGAGTCACTCGATCTCGGTCTGGTGAACCATGTCGTGCCCGCCGACCAACTGATGGACCGCGCCCTGGAGATGGCAGGCGACATTGCCGCGAACGCACCGCTTGCCGTGCGGGCGATCAAGCGAATGATGAGGGCCGCCGAGACCGAGACGTTCGAGCAGAACATCCACCACGTGTACCTTCAACTTCTTCCGCTGTTCCGCACGAAGGACTTCAAGGAAGGCGTTGCGGCGTTCATCGAGAAGCGACCACCGAACTTCATCGGTCGCTGATCGGGCGCCTCGGCCGGGGTCACCTCGTGGCCGCGCGCAGCAGGCGGTCGCGAACTGCCGGTCCGAGACCGTCGTCACCGGGATCGACAGCGACGACGGCCGTGGCGTCGTCGTCGTCGGCGGCTCGCAGTTCGGCGTAGAGATTCCGTGCGTACGCCGACGGATCGTCGTGTGACACCAGGTGCACCCTTCCACCGGATGCCTCGATCTCGGCTGCGCGTGTGCGGGCAGCCGAGAGATCGTCGACGACTTCGACGGCTGCCCGTGGGGCGTAGTGGCTGGCGAGCATCCCTGGTGCGCGGGCTCCGCCGGTCAATGCGCCGACTTCCACGCCGGTGACTCGTTCGACGTCGGCGAGGGTGACGGCGCCGGGTCGGAGAATCTGGAGTCCCTCGGCCGAGCATTCCACGATGGTCGATTCGACGCCGACGTCGCAGGGTCCTCCGTCGAGAATGAGATCGACCGCCACGTCGAGATCGGCCTCGACATGGTGCGCGGTCGTGGGGCTCACGTGACCGAACGTGTTCGCCGACGGAGCAACGACGGCGTCTCCGAGCCGCTCGAGGAGTGCGACAGCTGTGGGGTGGGACGGAACCCGCAGAGCCACCGTCGAGCGACCACCCGTGACCCAGTCGGGAACGAGATCGGTCCGGGGAACGAGCAGCGTGAGAGGACCGGGCCAGAATGCGGCCGCGAGAGCGAGTGCGTTGTCGTCGAGCACCCCCCACAGGGTCGGGTCGGCGGTGGGGGCGAGGTGAACGATCAAAGGGTGATCCCGCGGTCGTCCTTTTGCCGAGAACACACGAGCGACGGCACTGCCGTCGAGCGCAACCGCGGCCAAGCCGTACACCGTCTCGGTCGGGATCGCGACGATGCCGCCGTGTCGGAGGGTCGAGACGGCGAGGTCGACGTCGCAGCTGATGCGTCCCGTCACGTCGCTGATCAGGCTCCGAAGAACCCGAGCAACGCGTCGATGAAGGCGAACGACTCGGGCGTGGCGAAGTGGTCTGTGTTCCGCAAGACGATGAGTTCACCGTTGGGGAAGGACGATGCGAGTTTCTCGGCGGGGGCGGCGAAGTCGCGATCGCCGATCACCACCCGCACCGGATTGTCGATGGCGGCCAGAAGGGAGGCGTCGAGTGGTGGCGACGGTGGACGTTTCATGATGGCCGTGAGCGCGGCTTTGTCCTTGCCCGGTGCGTCTGCATAGCGAGCGAAGACGAGTGCACCGGTGTCGGTGTCCGAGGCGCGACCCTCCAGTGCGTCGACGATGCGCGAGTTCTCTGCAGGATCACGTTCGGCGAAGACACCGTCGCCGATTCCAGAGAGGAGCACGCGTCCGAAGCGCGAGGGTTCCCGTACGAGTGCGCCGAGCAGCGTGAGTGCGCCGAGTGAGAAGCCTGCTGCGTCGACCGGTCGGGGTTGGTCTGCGATGGTTTCGAGGAACCAGCCCGGAAGATCTGCGTACGCGTCGGGGTCGTGCGGAGCAGGTGACGTGCCGTGCCCGAGAAGGTCGACCCCGACGACCGTTCGACCCGAATCGCCGAGGAGTGCGTCGACACCGGTCGACTGCCATGTCTCGGAGAACGAACCGGCCCATCCGTGCACGAGCACGACCGGCGGGGCATCACTCGGGTTCATGGGCACACGGTAGTCTTGTCTGGCTCTATGC
>VFQT010004145.1_pt1 | contig 12423 bp, 7 predicted proteins | sample 3512381 | NCBI WGS metagenome assembly VFQT01 (sample SAMN10412376, study PRJNA504923) | tailings metagenome | isolation source: Relicate 2 Philex TSF3 active mining site | place: Philippines: Tuba, Benguet | collected 2017-08-29 | reverse complement strand
CTCGCGCCATGGCCCGCAGCACGGTCTGCAGAATGCCGCCGTTGCGGTAGTAGTCGATCTCGACCGGCGTATCGATGCGACACAGGGCCTCGAAGGCCGTCACGCCCTTGGCGCCCTTGGCGACGACCTTGAGCTTCTGCCGCGGCTTGAGCGTGCTGGGGACCTCGATGTCATAGGTCTCCGCGCCGTCCAGTCCAAGGCTGGCCGCCGATTGACCCTCGAGGAAGCAGAGTGGAAGAACGCCCATGCCGACCAGGTTCGACCGGTGGATGCGCTCGAAACTCTCGGCGATCACGGCCCTCACGCCAAGGAGGTACGTGCCCTTGGCGGCCCAGTCTCGGCTGGAGCCCATGCCGTAGTCCTTGCCGGCGAGCACGATGAGCGGAATGCCCTGGGCCTTGGAGCGCTCGGCAGCATCGAAGATCGGCTTCACCTGGCCATCCGTGAAGTCCATCGTCACGCCACCGGTGGTGCCCGGCGCAAGCTGATTCTGGATGCGCGTGTTGGCGAACGTGCCGCGGGTCATCACGCGGTCGTTGCCTCGACGGCTGCCATAGGAGTTGAACATCGAGACCGGCACGCCATGCTGCTGCAGGTACGAGCCGGCGGGGCCATCCTTCTTGATGTTGCCGGCAGGTGAAATGTGGTCGGTCGTGATGCTGTCACCGAGCTTGGCCAGCACGCGGGCGCCCGCGATCGAGCCGATCGGACCGGGCTCCTCGAGCGTCATGGTGGTGAAGAACGGCGGTTCCTGGATGTAGGTGCTCTTCGCATCCCAGGAGTACATGTCGCCGCCGCCCGTGCGGATCGCCTGCCATTCCGGGCTGCCTTGGAAGACATCCGCATACTGCGTGCGGAACTGCTCGTTGGTCACGCTTGCCTTGACGGCGGCATCGACTTCCGCCTGGCTCGGCCAGATGTCACGCAGGTAGACGGGCTTGCCGTCCTTCGAGGTCCCGATGGGGTCCTTGTGAAGGTCGATGTCGACCGTGCCGGCGATCGCATAGGCGACCACGAGCGGCGGGCTCGCGAGGTAATTGGCCTTCACGTCCTGATGCACGCGGGCCTCGAAGTTGCGATTGCCGCTGAGCACGCTTGCGACCACGAGATCGCTGCCCTTGATGGTCGATTCGATCGCTTCCGGAAGCGGACCGCTGTTGCCGATGCAGGTCGTGCATCCGTAGCCAACGGTCTGGAAGCCGAGTTCATCGAGCGCGTGCTGCAGGCCGGCCTTGTTCAGGTAGTCGGTGACGACCTTGGAACCGGGCGCAAGGCTGCTCTTGACCCACGGCTTGCGCGTGAGGCCGAACTGGCGAGCCTTCTTGGCGAGCAGTCCCGCGCCGATCATGACGCTGGGATTGCTGGTGTTCGTGCAGCTGGTGATGGCGGCGATCACGACCGCGCCGTGCTTGAGGATGAACTCCTCGCCGTCCATCATCACGGCGGCACCATCCTCGGCCAGCGCCGTGGCGGTGGGCAGCGTGGTGGCCTTGGAACCGGCCTTGAGCTTGGGCAGCGCGCCTTGCCAGGTCTTCTGCATCGCCGGCAGATCGACGCGATCCTGCGGGCGGCTCGGGCCGGCAAGGCTGGGCACGATGGTCGATTGATCAAGCTCGACCACGGCGCCGTACGAGATCGGCAGGCTGTCGTCGCGCCAGAGTCCCTGCGCCTTGGCGTAGGCCTCGACCGTGCGCACGAGGTCCTCGGGGCGACCCGACAGGCGCATGTACTCGAGCGTGTGCTCATCGAACGGGAAGAAGCCACAGGTGGCTCCGTACTCCGGCGCCATGTTGGCGATCGTGGCGCGGTTGGCCAACGGCATGTCCGCCAGGCCCGGACCGAAGAACTCGACGAACTTGCCGACCACGCCGTGCTTGCGCAGCACCTCGGTCACGCGCAGCACGAGGTCCGTCGCGGTGGTGCCCTCGGGCAGCTTGCCCGTCAGGCGAACGCCCACGACCTCGGGAATGAGCATGTAGATCGGCTGACCCAGCATGACGGCCTCGGCTTCGATGCCGCCCACGCCCCAGCCGAGCACGCCAAGCCCGTTGATCATGGTGGTGTGGCTGTCGGTACCCACGAGGCTGTCGGGATAGAGGACGCCGTCCTTCTCCCAGACGCCCTTGGCCAGGTACTCCAGATTGACTTGGTGGACGATGCCCGTGGCCGGCGGCACCACGCGGAAGTTGCTGAACGCCCCCTGCCCCCACTTCAGGAATTCGTAGCGTTCTGCGTTGCGCTCGAACTCCTTCTCGTTGTTGATCGAGAGCGCCACGCCGCTGGCGTAGGCATCGACCTGCACGCTGTGGTCGATGACCAGGTCGCAGGGCACGAGCGGATTCACCTTGCGCGGGTCGCCGCCCATGCGCTTCATGGCGCCGCGCATGGCGGCCAGATCGACCACGCAGGGCACGCCAGTGAAGTCCTGCAGCACCACGCGGCCGGGCATGAACGGGATCTCGTCCTCTCCCGGGTTGCGCGGGTCGTAGTTGGCAATCGCGCGCACGTGGTCCTCGGTGTAGACCCGGCCGTCGAGGTTGCGCAGCACGCTCTCGAGCAGCACCTTGATCGAGTATGGCAGGCGATCGACGTTGCCGATGCCCTTCAGGGCAGCGAGGCTGTAGTACGACTTGGGTCCGGTCGGGGTCTGGAGGGTGGCCTTGGCCTTGAAGGGATCGTGCATGGTGTGTTCCTTGGGGAGGGTCGATTCTAGGGCCGTGCCGACCACGCGTGCGCGCAGGGCGCGGTGCCGAAAACCACTGGAAATCCCGCGCGAACCGGATCAAGCTCTGCCGGCGCGTCGCTCCACGATCCTGCGGAACGAAACCATCGGGTGAGGCACGGAAGGCTGATGTGGACTAGGCCGTGCCCGCCAACCGCCGCACGATCATCATGAACCGCTGGCGCAGCGATGCCCGGATCGCGACGACGATGGCGAGATACCCGACCGAACCCGCGATGGCACCGGCCACGAGCGCCGCACGCGTGGCGGAAAGCTCGGTCAGCGAATCGACCGTGACCGCCGCGAAGAGCTCCTGGGGCGAAAGCCCAAGTTGCAGCACCGCCAGCGGATTGAACCCAGCCAGGAACGGGCCCACAACCGGGATGCGCCCGCCAAGGCCCAGGCCACAGAGTCCACTCACGATCGCCACCGCTGCGGCGACGCCGGTCGCTGCGAACACACTGCCGATCGTGCCCTTGCTCTGCACCGACCACTGAAGCCCGACCATGACGCAGAAGGCGGTGAAGGCCACGAGCACCAGTGGGAACGCCAGCACGAGTTCCGGCAGGATCAGCGGCGCACGGACCGAGCCGCCCGGAAGCGCCACCAGCAGGCCGCGTGCCATCGAATAGGCCACCGCCACGACCACACCAAGGACCGGTGCAGCCAGCATGGGCCAGAGGTAGGTGACGATCCCGCGCAGCTTGCCCGACAGGTACGCACCGGGATCGATCGGCGTGGTCAGCAGGATGTCGAGCGAGCCGTCTTCGCGCTCCTTGGTGACGGCCGTGGCGCTGGCGTTGAGCGCGGCCAGCGCCACGATCACGCTCTCGGCGGCGACCACGATGAGCACGGCCACAGGGAAACCAGCATCATTGAGGGTGCCCCGTGCATGCAGGATGGCCGGCACGGCCGACGCAGCCACGCCGATCGCCAGAAAACCCCAGCGCATCACGAGGGAGCCAAGCCCCAGGTTGCGCGCGTGAAGCTCGCGCCACGCGATGCCGTTCTGCCAGACTTCGCTTGGCGGCCGGCTTGATCCCTGCCGGACACGGCCGAGTGAGCCGCGCTCATTGGCCCCGATCAATCGCACGCGCAGCACGCTCCAGGCCATGAGCACCAGCGCCGTGCCAAGGAAGAGCACGGCCTGCGCGAGCACTGGTCGGGTCATCCAGAAGCCGCCATCGGCGGGCACCACATAGCGGTTGGATCGCAGCAGCACCTCAAGCGTGAGGAAGGGATTCAGCGGCGTGATGACCGTGGTCGACGTGACGTCGAGCGTCGTCCCCACCTGCTGCCGCAGGCCTGCATCGATCCCATAGGTCACGAAGAGATAGGCCACCACCGAGACATAGAAGGCGAACACGGCTCGCTGCCCCCCGACGCGCGTGACGCAGAGCATGATGGCGATGCTGCCCACGAGGATCGCTGTCGAGGCCGCAATGGCATACGACCCCATGATGGAACCGCCGCTCACGCCGCCGAAGAGCTGCGTCACGGCGAAGAGCGGAAACGTGCTCAGCAGCAGGGCCACGACGAAGAAGAGCCGCCCCAGCAGGTTGCCCAGGACGATCTGGGCGCTTGACAGCGGCGTCGTCAGCATGATCTCCCAGGTCCGCGGGCTCGATTCATGCGCGATGGCACCGGCCATGAACACCGGCGTGAGCAGACAGATCGCCAGCACCTGGCCGTAGCTCACCAGCGTGAAGGCCTGCGCACCGCGGGCAGCCAGGCCGCGCATGCCCTCGGAGCCGGTGAAGAGCAGCGCCAACGTGAGGATCGTGGCCATCAGGCCGAGGTAGCCCGCACGCAGGTGCAAGTGACGCGTGCGGCGGCTTGCGCCCGTCACCACGCGCACGGCGATGGGATTGGTGGGAGCAAGCGCGAGAAGTCGTTGGACCACGCCGGACATGATCGGATCGTACGGCGATCGGCTGCACGATCGAGGCATGATGGCCACGGGCCCGACCACGCCCTGGTCGTGGAGGCCGCGCGCCCACGCGCACCGGTCGATTACCCTTGGGCGATGCTCGAGCCAGCCGATCCAGGCATGTCCACCACGACGGTCGTTGCCCTTGCCGGGGCATGTGCCGTGGGTGGTGCGCTGGCGGGCGCCCTGGCCGCCAGGTTCATCGGTTCACGGTCGCTGCGCGTGGCGCGCCAGCAGGCCGCGGCGATCGTCGAGACGGCGCGCGCCGAGGCCGTTGCCTCGACCAAGGGTCTTGAGCTCGAGGCCGAGCGCAGGATCGCCGAGCGGCGCGCGCAGCTCGATCGCGAGATCGATGTCGCCCTGACCCAGCTGCGGCAAGGTCAGGAGGGACTCCGCACCACGCAAGAGCAGGTTGATGCACGCCTGGCCGCACTGGGCGAGCGCGAACGCAGGCTGGATGAGCGCGACCAGCGCGTGAATGACCGCGAACGCGAGGCGACGGCCACGCTCGAACGCGCTCGGGCTGCACTGGCCGAACGCGAAGCGTCGCTCGCGGACCTTCGACGGCAGCTCGAGTCGATCGCCGGCATGACCCGCGAGGAGGCGATGCAGCGAGTGCTCCAGGATGCCCGACGCGACAGCGAGCACGAGGCGGCACAACTGCGCCACGCGCTGCTCTCCGAGGCGGAGCGGTCAGCCCGCGACCAAGCCCGCGAGATCACGCTGATGGCCATCCAGCGCTACGCGGGAGAAACGGTGGGCGAATCCACCGTGCGCACCGTGAAGGTGCCCAACGAGGAGATCAAGGGACGACTGATCGGCCGTGAGGGCCGCAACATCCGGGCGCTCGAGAAAGCGACCGGTGCCGACCTCCTGATCGATGACACGCCCGGCGTCATCGCCGTCAGCTGCTTCGATCGCGTGCGTCAGGCGATCGCCGTTGAGGCGCTGCAGCGGCTGGTCGCCGATGGTCGCGTGCATCCTGCTCGGATCGAGGATGTGGTCGCACAGGTCCGCCGCGACATGGACCAGCGGATCACCAAGGCCGGCGAGGAAGCGGCGCTCGAAGCCGACGTGCGCAATCTGCATCCGCGCGTGATCGAGGCGCTCGGCCGGCTGTCGTTCCGCACCAGCTATGCGCAGAATGTGCTGCGCCACTCGATCGAAGTCGCCTTTCTTTCGCAGATGATCGCCGATCAACTCGGCCTCGATGGCCGACTCGCGCGACGCTGCGGCCTGCTGCATGACCTCGGCAAGGCGATGGACCACGACCTGGAGGGCGGTCACCCCGCGATCGGCCGCGATTTCCTGGTGCGGCACGGCGAGCGCAACGAGGCGGTTCTCAACGCCGTCGCGGGCCATCACGGCGACATCCCCTCCACCACGCCGTACACGCCGATCGTGATGGCGGCCGATGCGCTGTCAGGCGCCCGTCCAGGTGCCCGACGCGAGAGCATGGAGCAGTACGTGAAGCGGCTGCAACAGCTCGAGGCCATTGCGCGTGAGCACGAGGGCGTGACCGAGGCCTTTGCCGTGCAGGCAGGGCGCGAGGTACGGGTGATCGTGGATGCCGGCTCGGTGGACGACGCGCGCACCCGGGCCATCGCCGATGCGATCGCTGCCCGCGTGGAACGCGAGATGACCTTCCCGGGCGAGATCAAGGTCTCGGTGCTGCGCGAGGTGCGCGCCGAGGCATCGGCGCGCTGAACCGTGCAGACCCTCAGCGACATCAAGGCGATCCTGGCCACGCGGGGCCTTGAGCCCAAGCACCGATTCGGGCAGAACTTCCTGCACGACCAGAACAAGCTGCGTGCCCTCGTCAGCCACAGCGGCGTGGCGGCGGGCGATCTCGTGCTGGAGGTCGGTCCTGGCACCGGCACGCTGACCGAGGCGCTGCTCGATGCCGGGTGCGAGGTCGTGGCCTGCGAACTCGACGACGACATGGCGGCGATCATCCGGGATCGCTTGGGAAGCCGGGTCACGCTCATCCACGGGGACTGCCTTGATGGCAAGCACGCGGTTTCGCCCGCCATCCTCCAGGCACTCGGCGGTCGCCCGTTCAGGCTGGTCGCCAACCTGCCCTATGGCGCGGCCACGCCGCTGGTCCTCAACCTGGCGGCGCACCATCCCAACTGCCTGGGCCAGTTCGTGACGGTGCAGCGCGAAGTGGCGCAGCGGCTTGCCGCAGTGCCCGGCAGCGATGCCTACGGCGCCGCCACGGTGCTCATCTCGCTGACCGGCCGGGTCGACGTGCTCGAAACGCTGCCGGGGTCCTGCTTCTGGCCCGTCCCGCGGGTGACCAGCGCGATGATGTCCGTGATTCCCAACCCGGACAGGCCTGCGATCGATCCTGATCGGGTCAGCGCCTTCGTGCACAGGATCTTCGCCTCGCGGCGCAAGCAACTGGGTGCAGTGCTTGGGCGCGCCGCACCATTCCCGGTTGGGATCCTTCCATCGATGCGTGCCGAGACCCTGACGCCGACGCAGATCCTTGCCCTGATGCACGCCGTGGCATGATTGATCAAGCGATTCGCCGCCGAAGCCGATATCTTGGGTTCAAGTCGATGCAACGTGCATCGTTTCACCACGCTTCATTCCAAGGCAGGTTCCATGGCTCGGTCTTCGACCTCTCTCCGGGGGAACAAGGCTGGTCGTCAGTCTTCCACGCAGGGCATCGACCTTTCGGTCAATGCGGTGTGGAATTGCGTTCGTTCACCTTTTCGCCTCCGGCTTCTCGAGACCATCCGTGGCTCAGGCGGCTGCACGGTCCTTGAGATCGCGCGAGCGCTCGACGTGAGCCCACCGAGCCTCTACTACCACATCGGCCTGCTGCTGAAGTCCGGTCTGATCGGTCAGATGGTGCCGCAGCCCGCTGCAGGCCGCGTCGGTCGGCTTGGTCCGGTCGCAGCGATCTTCTTTGCGAACGTGGAGGCGATCAAGTTCGTGCCGCCCAAGTCGGCGCGCGACCAGCAGCGCATGGCCAAGCTCGTGGCAGGGCTCATCACCGAGCACGCCGCCGATCTTGCCATGGCCGCGAAGATCGACCTGCCTGGGATCGGCAACGGCTGGGAGTCGCTCGAAGCCGACGAGGTCAAGGCCATCCAGAAGGCCTTTGCCACCGTGGATGGCGTGCTCTCCAAGGCACGCGCCCGTCGCGAGAAGGCTCATGGCAAGGTCGTGCTCGCCACGCACCACGTGAGCTTCAGCGTGGCAGCCACGGCACCGGCCACCTTGCCGGCGCCCAAGCTCGGCTGAACCCTGCGCCGATCGACGGCGCACACCAACCCAACCATCGACCAACGGGCGCGCAGGCGCCCGTGGTCGTTTCACCACTGGTAGGTGACGGTGTAGGTGACGTCGCGCGTTTCGCCCGCCGGCACAGGGACGGTCCACTCCACCACCTGCGCGCTGGTCTTGGTCGATGGAAGCGATTCCGCGGCCATCGACCACTGCGCCCACCGGTACAGCCGTTCGCGCACCGTGACGATGGCGGCCTCGTCCTGCTTGCGGTTGCGCAGCTCGATCCGCACCGATTCGCTCATCGTGCGGCGGGCATGATCGATCGTGAAGTCGGTCCGCGTGCGGCTGCCGACCACGTCGAAGCTCTCGCCGATGCGGATCGTCACGCGCTCATCACGCGGGGTGTGACCGATGACGTCTTCACCGATGAACTCGAGCGAGCCGTCGTCGGCATCGATCATCGATGCGCGGATCTTGCCGGCCGGGAGCGGGATGCCAAGGCCCGAGGCCTTGTCGTTCATGAGGCGCACGAGCACGGCGACCTTGGGACTTTGGACCCCCGGATCGCCTGCATCCACGTACGGCTCGCCCACCGACCAGCCCGCCCAGGGCGCCGTGCCGTCGAACACGAGCACGCGCTCGACCGGAACCGACGACACGGTCGGGAACAGCGTGATCTGCTGCACGCCGTTCTGCGCCAGGTCCACCGGCCGCGGCAAGGTGTACAGGTGGTATTCAGCGAACGACTTCTCCTCGAAGCCGCCACCCGCGCCCCCCGCCTGATCGGCCATCGCCAGCATGCGCTCCATGCGCATGGGCTGGCGCGGCTGCACGCGCTGAACGCTGCCGGCCACCAGCTTGAGCGACGCATCGTCGAACGATTGGCCGCTCAGGTTGAGCAGCGTCACCCACGCACCAAGGTCGGCCTTCTTGAAGGACGGATCGATCACGAGGTTGTAATCGGATCGCCACGTCAGGCCGCCAGTCTGGTAGGCCGTGCGCACCATGTGCTCGCCACCCTTGGGTGCATCAAGGGTCCATGACAGCGTTGGTCGCGTCATCAGGCCCTGCGGCAGGTCACCCAGCGTCACGCGGGCTTCGGCCGACGGCACGATTTCGATGCCTTCCGCCGTGCGCAGGACCAACCGGCCACCACTGGCCGACATCAGGGTCCCGCTGTACTCAGCAAGGTCATCCATCACGGTGATCGGGCGGTCGATGTACTTCTCGAGCAGCTTGTCGGGGCTCACCAGGTCGAACTCAAAGCGCTGGTCGAGCACCGCGGTGGCCGGATCCGTCAGGTCCACGATGCTCACGCTCGTTGGATCGATGAACGCGGCGACATCGGTCATGGAAAGCGTGCCGCGGCCTTGCTTGAGTTGCGCGCGACGCACGTGCTTCACGACACCGAACCCCGGCACCTGCCAGGCGAAATCGGGCCCCGCACCCATGCGCTGCTGCGCCACGAACCGCTGCGGATCGAACCCAGCAGGATCGGCGCTGGAATAGACCGTGAGCGTGACGCCTTCCTTGGGAGCCTGCTGCACGGTGGTGCACGCGGCAAGCGAGGGCAGGACCGACATGAGTGCGATCAGCATGAGATGCTCCTTGGGCCCAATGGGGCTCCGTTTGGGCATGGCCTGCCGGCGGCAGGCGTCCACTGATTCAGAACCAGCCACGCTTGCCGACGAGGTAGATGCGGTTGAAGTCCTCGTCGGACTTGGTCAGGTAGATGATGCCCTCGACGAGACCGATGATGCCCATCGCACTGGGGGCGAAGCCGCAAGGCAGCCCGATGAGCGCCCAGCCGAGCCCAACGAAGGCGCAGGTCCCCAGGATGGTGGCCACCAGCATGATCACGCCCGGCACGACCGCGCCAATGATGAACTTGTGGATCCCGAGGCTGCCAAGAAGAATGCCGAAGACCCCGGCCATCACCTTCACGCGACTCACGCGATCCCGGTCGAAGTCCTGGGGCGGCGGCGACATGCTGCCCAGGGGCGGGTGGTACGGGGGCGGGACGGAACCGCTCGTGCTCATCGTGCAACCTCCTCGCCGCGCGCGCACGCCACGGCAGCCTGGAACATGCGAAGACCAAGTGGTGCGGAGCGGCGCGCCGCCGCAGGAAGCCGAGTCCACCACGGATGCTGCGTGAAGCGCGTGTAGCGCTCAGGGTGCGGCATCAGGCCGAAGACCAGCCCGCTGGCATCGCAAAGGCCCGCCACCGCACCCATCGAGCCATTGAAGTTGTCGCTCGCTGCGTAGCGCATGGCGACCTGGCCACGGCTTTCGAGCGCCGCCAACGTCGTGGTGGTGGTCACGAAGCGACCTTCGCCGTGCGCACACGGCAGCATGCCGTCATCGCCATCGCACGCCAAGCCCCGGGTCCATACGCAGACCGTCTGGGGCGGGATCTCCATGCGCGTCCAGCGATCCTCGAACCGAGCGCTGGCATTGTTCGAGAGCGCAACGCTCGCCAGCGCAGGCTCGGTGGGCCAGGCACCATCGACCGGGCCAGGCAGCAGTCCCGCCTGCACCGCGATCTGGAACCCATTGCACGGGCAGATCATGGGCACGCGGCGCTCGATGGCCGCGCGCAGTGCCGGATAGACGCGCTCGCGAATCAGTGCCGCCATGATGCGGCCGGCGGCGATGTCATCGCCGTAGCTGAAGCCGCCGGGCAGGCCGATCATGCCGAAGCGATCAACGATCGATGGATCGCGCGCGAGCGCCGAGAGCAGCACCGGCTCGGGGGTGACGCCAGCGGCCTCGAAGGCCTGCGCGAGCTCGAGGTCGCAGTTGATGCCGGGCGCCGTGATGACCAGAGCCTTCATCGGACTCACCATCCCTTTCCGCCGCTGCGCCAGGCCGCAGCCAGCTCGCTGAGTGACCAAGTGCAACCGCCAGCCTGCACGGCACGGCTGGACGTCGTCGTGCCCACGCGAGCATGCACGATGCCAGCGGCCGACAACGCACCAAGGGCCGCGTCGAGCCGCGCAGGCTCGATCTCCAGCAGGTACCGACTCGGCGTCTCGCTGAAAGCGGCGATGCAGGCATCGTGCCCGCCTGGCACGCGCGACAGGTCAAGTTCGGCACCGATGTCGCCGGCGAACGCCATCTCGGCAGCCGCCACCAACAGTCCGCCCTCGCTGCAGTCATGAGCGCTGAGCACATGTCCCGCGGCGATCAGCGCAGCCACGGCGCGCGCGTTGGCCGGTCCTGCGGCCAGGTCCGTCCGGGGCAGTTCATCCGCGCCTGCCGTGCCGCCGAGCGCGCGCATCTGGCTGCCGCCGGTCGCGTCGGTCGTGGTCCCGACCAGCACGAGCGCATGGCCTGCACCCTTGAGATCCATGGTCACGCAGCGATCGCTGTCCGCCACCAGGCCGAAGCCCGAGATGAGCAGCGTGGGCGGGATCTGGATCGTGGTGCCGTCGTCGGTCGTGAACTGGTTGTTCAGGCTGTCCTTGCCGCTGATGAACGGCGTGCGATAGGCCTTTGCGCCGTCGTAGCACGCGTGCGAGGCGCGCACGAGTGCGCCCAGGTTGCGGGGGTCCTTGCACGACGGCCAGCAGAAGTTGTCGAGGATCGCGATGCGCGATGGATCAGCGCCCACGCACACCAGGTTGCGCACGCACTCGTCGATCGCGGCCAGTCCCATCCAGTACGGATCGGCGGCCAAGCCCGTCGAGAGTCCGTTGGCCATGGCGAGACCTCGCACGCTCGCCGCCACCGGACGGATCACCGAAGCATCGCCTGGCCCAGACTGCGGACCATGCAACGGCTTGATCACGCTCGAGCCCTGCACTTCGTGGTCGTACTGCCGGATGATCCACTCCTTGCTCGCGATATTCGCGCTCGCCAAGAGCGCCGGCAGCGTGCCGTGAAGATCACCGCCAGCCACGGCCGGATCGACGCGCACCACCGGCGCGAACGATGCCGCCCACGCCGGATCCCAGATCGCCGTCCGGGTCGGCGTGGGAATGCCGTCATGCATGAAGTGCGTATCGAGTGAACCAACTTCGGTGCCCTTCCAGAGCAGGCGGATCGAGCGATCGGGCGTGCCGAAGGTGCCCAGATCGCACAGCTCCACGCCGTGGTCATCGCACACGGCCTGCAGCGCGGGCAGGTTCGCGCGCGGCACCGACAGCACCAGACGCTCCTGCGCCTCGCTGATCCAGGTTTCCGTGGGGCTCAGGCCGTCGTACTTGGTGGGCGCACGATCAAGGTGCACCTCGGCGCCAATCGTGCCACCCATCTCGCCGACGGCGCTGCTGAACCCGCCGGCACCGCAATCGGTGAGCGCGCTGAACAGGCAACCCTGCGCATGATCGCGCGCCGCAAGGATCGCATCGAGCGCGCGCTTCTCGGTGATGGCGTTGCCGATCTGGACGGCGTGGCTGAACTCATCGGCGTGCGTGTCGGTGAGCTCGGCGCTGCTGAAGGTGGCACCGTGGATGCCATCGCGCCCCGTTCGGCCGCCGATCGCCACGATCGCATCACCCGGCTGGACCTGGCCCTTCACGAGCGCGCG
>VFQT010004144.1_pt1 | contig 12426 bp, 11 predicted proteins | sample 3512381 | NCBI WGS metagenome assembly VFQT01 (sample SAMN10412376, study PRJNA504923) | tailings metagenome | isolation source: Relicate 2 Philex TSF3 active mining site | place: Philippines: Tuba, Benguet | collected 2017-08-29 | reverse complement strand
CTGGTACTGGGTCGATATGCAATGCAATTGGGACAGGGATTGGTTCAGGGTGGGATGTCGGGGTTCTGGAACGCCCCCATTTTGTGGGCACGGCGTACACCGGACTGGGGTTTAGCCGAGAAGCGCGGGTGGGATGAATATCAGGGGCACACAGGATTGGCAGTGGGAATCAACTTGGGGAGGTTGGGCATGGTGGGGCATGGCACAAAGCGGTTGATGTTGGCCGTTTCAGAAGCACAAATTTCCGCTCGCGTGGATTCGTTGGGAAGGATGAGCAGTTTGATCACGGATGGCAATTTCTCTGCAGGCAATGCGGAATACCAGCGAAATACGCGACAGCGGCACGGCACGGTAGCGCTGTTATTGGGGAGGGGTTACGGGCTATCATGGAGTGGTTACCAGTTCAATCGGCTATGGTTTACGCGGGAGGTGTGGTTGCGGCCCGCGCTGCGCGCGGGCCACACCTTTCACTACACCGAAGCTTGGTGTACCAAACAAACGCCTTTGGGGGGATTGGCCTTTCTGCACCTGGCTTTGCAATGTCAAACCAACGAAAGGCCCAAATCGGCCGTTGTAGGGGGATGGATTGTGCCGCTGGGTCAGCGATCAGACATCTCCCTGCGTGCCTACAGGATACAGCATCAATTCCGTCCACCACAGGGATTATTCAACCAATTGATTCCCAACTACTGGAGTGTGTCTGCAACGTATTCCCGCGGCACCACCGGCAAGCGAAGCTTGCGGTGGGCCGCGGAACTCAGGCAACCACTGCTACCCAACAGCAACCTCGAAAAACCTCTGTACCACAAACAACAGTTGCTGTGGGAAAAAGCCATCCACCGTGAGCGCCTGTTCCACTGCCTTTGGCAGTGGAACAGGCAAGCCGACATCTGGGGATGGGAAACCTTTGAAGGAGACGTCAACCTCGATGTCTATAAAACTTCTATCACAACATCATCGCCCAAAGCCAGCCACAAGATTACCCTGAACCTCAAAAACCAAAGTACTAACTGCCTAAAATTAGAACACCAATTCACCCTAGTGCCTCACCCACAAAGTAGCAACGCGTCCTATTTGTACGGGATTACCCTCACCTACCGACAGCCATTTTCACCCTTAAAATGGGCCACCGAAGGCATCGTGTTTGACACCCAAACTCCCTTGTACTTTACCCCACAAACCCTATCGCACGAAATCACCCACTACACCCTCAGCCAACGCGGCATCGCCCTCAATGCCAACCTTCAATATACCATCAAACACAAAAGAAAAATGCCTGCTAAACACAAACATAGCCCCCAGTTCTACCTGGCCACACGCACCGAAATCATCGTGAAAAACACAACAGAAAACCCCGTTCAACCCCGTATTTTTGTAGCGCTATGGCTGAAATAACGTCTCCCAAACTCTCTGTCAATGTCAACAAAATTGCCACCCTCAGAAATGCCCGAGGTGGCAACAACCCCAATGTATTGCAAGTAGCACTGGACTGCGAACGTTTTGGAGCGCAAGGCATTACCGTACACCCACGGCCCGATGAACGACACATTCGCTACACCGACGTTCTGGATCTGTCGGCCAACATTTCCACTGAATTCAACATCGAAGGTTACCCCTCCGAAGAATTTCTTCAACTCATTGAAAAAGTAAAACCCCATCAAGTAACCTTGGTGCCAGACCCTCCACACGTCCTCACATCCAATGCCGGTTGGAACACCCTCAACCACCAAACTTTCCTTTCGCATACCATCCACAGAATAAAGCAAACCGGTGCCCGCGTGTCGATCTTTCTAGACCCAAATCCCGATCTCATCGCCTCGGCCAAAGCCACTGGAACGGACAGAATTGAACTATATACTGAGGCCTACGCCCGTGGTTTCCACCAAGACCCATCGCTTGCCATCGCACCCTACATTGCCACAGCCAAGGCTGCCGTAGGTGAAGGCCTCGGAGTGAATGCCGGACATGACCTCGACCTACAAAATTTGGCCTATTTATCACAGCATTTAACCGGACTGCAAGAGGTTTCGATCGGACATGCACTGGTCTGCGATGCGTTATACTTGGGATTGCAAAACACCATTCAGCTTTACCTCAGGGCGTTGAATAACCAAAAATAATTCCTGTGAAGTCCCAGACCCCCTATCAACACAACAACCGTTATTCACGGCATCCCTGGGGTCCGCTATTCAGTAAGAGTCCACGAAAATGGTTTGCTTCTTTTTTCCTGTGTTTGACCGTATTCCAACCCTTGGGTGCTTGGGGTTTTTTGGGACACAAAACCATCAATCGGCAAGCGGTCTTTGCATTACCACAACCCTTGTTTGGATTCTATAAATCACACATCGACTTTATCACCGACCATGCCGTAGACCCGGATCAACGGAGATATACCGATACCGCCGAGGCCTGCAGGCATTACATCGACCTAGAGCGATATGAAAAGGCAATGCCCATCGATACCTTGCCTAAATTTTGGAAATTGGCCGTAGAAAAATACTCAGCCGATACCCTGTTTGCCTATGGCATCGTGCCTTACCATGTTCAGACCATGCTGTATCGACTTACAGAAGCCTTTAAAAACAAGGATGTAGCCCGAATTTTACAGCTATCGGCAGACATCGGCCACTACGTGGCCGACGCCCATGTACCTCTACATACATCCATAAATTATGATGGCCAACTAACCCAACAACATGGCATCCATGCCCTATGGGAAACGCGCATACCCGAAATCAGTTTGGAGCGATACCAACTCACTGTGCCTATAGCCCATTATCTTCCGGATCCCAATGATACCCTATGGCATTGTGTGGAAACATCTCACAGTCACCTGTCGGCGGTACTGCAAAATGAAAAACAACTAAGCCAAGAATGGGGAGAAGAGCGAAAATTCGAGTTAGTCACCGACGCCAAAGGAAAGACCAAAAAGCAGGTCAAAACTGACTTTGCATTGGCCTATGAAACCCGCCTGAATCACATGGTTGAAAACCGGATGCAAACGGCCATCACCGCCGTATCCAGTTATTGGTATACCGCTTGGATGTTGGCAGGACAACCCGATATGACAGGCTTATAGGCCCTGAAAAATGGGTAAAATTTTGGTTTCGCTGTTAAGACGCTTTTAGAATCACCAATTCAATTCTGCGGTTTTTAGCCCGTCCCTCCTCGGTGTCGTTCGCGGCCGCAGGCCGCGAATCTCCATATCCTTTCGATTTCAATCGGCTCGGCGCAATTCCTGATTTTACCAAATAAGCAACCACCGACGCAGCACGATTTTCTGAGAGCTTTACATTGTAATCAGCCGCACCCTGATTGTCGGTATGACCTGTAATCATCACCTCCATTTTGGGGTTCATTTTCATCAGTTCCACCAACTGCGTCAACTCTTCCGTACTTTCCGATTTCAATTCGTATTTATCCGTGTCAAAAAACAGGTTTCTCAACACAAAAACGGCATTGCTGTTGATGGGCGTCAATTTTGCCTCAACCCGATAAGGCTTGTCTAACGTAGAAGCCGTGGGTTGAAAATTCATGCTGTATGGCACATACCCTTTGGCCGTAGCAAACAAAGCGTAATTACCTCCCGCAGTCAACGGAATGAAAAAGCTGGATACACTATCTGAGAAAACCACTTTGCCCGTGCTGAGTTCTACAACGCGGATTCTAGACATCAAGGGTTGTCCAGCCTTGGCGTCCTCAATACTTCCCGATACATAAGTGACAGGCTGCGGCTTGAATTTTTCAGGAACATCGAACTGATAAATATCCAAACGCCCCATACCGCCTTTTCGATCCGATGCAAAATATCCCCTCTTCCCAACAGCATCGATGTACAAGCCGAATTCATCCTCTGAGGTATTTAACCCAGAACCCAAATTTTCCGGGGTCGACCACTGTCCGTCTGCACCCAATCTCGACATAAAAATATCCGATCCACCATAACCGGGATGCCCCAAACTGCTGAAATACAAAGTCACTCCGTCGTAATGCAAAAACGGCGCATCGTCATCGTCTCGGGTGTTGATTGCCGGCCCCAAATTCTTGGGCACACTCCATTTCCCGTGTTTCAAGTAGCTAATCCACAAATCTTTGCCGCCAAATCCACCGCCTCGATTGCTCGAAAAAATGAGCGTATGACCGTCGCCACTGATGGCAGGCTGACAATCCCATGAAGGACCATTCACCGGCGCGCCCAAATTGTTGCCCCGCTTCCATCCCTGGGCATCCAGCTCGCTCACATACAAATCGCAACTGCCCAATCCTCCGGGTTGATTACACCGCGTATAGTACAAGGCCGAGCCATCGGCTTTTACACTGAGTGTACCCTCATTTTCTGGTGTATTGATATCGCCAAGGGCCGGATAAGCTTTACCCCACAATGAGTCTTTTCGGTCGCTCATGTAAAAATCTTCTTGCAACATGGCGTTTTCTGTCCCCCCCAATCGACGTGTGAAGACAAACCGATCTCCTGAAAAGGGCATCCCAGGCCAATATTCATCCTTATCGGAATTGATGGCAGGGCCCATATTTTTAATTTTCAAATTCTCAGCAATGTTCACATCATCCATCGCCGTTTTAACACTGGCTTGCAAACGCGCGGCTTTTTCCTTCAATCGCACTGAAGCACTGTGTTTCTGGGCGATAAACCCTTCTTTACTGGGAACTTCGTCAAACTGCTTTAACACAGCATTGGCTTCTTGGAGTCGTTTGTTGCGATACAAGTACTCACCATAGTAAAAATACATGGGCTGAAACAACGGCGCAACACGTAAGCAATTTTGGTAGGACTTACTTGCGTTGGCGGTGTCGTGCATCGCTTCGTAAACCGAAGCCTGCAAGGAATAGGCATCCGCATAACTGGGATCTATTTTGATGGCTTTATTCACCGATGACAAGGCTTTGGGAAATTCTGCCGCATTGAACGCAACGAACGCCTCATCCAACTGCTTTTTGGCCTTGGGGTTTTGTGCACTCAAACAGGCAGTAAAACCAAATACGAGCCAAAGTAGCCAAAAGTGCATTTTATAACATTTGGGATGTAATTTCAAACGATTCATTTTTTCCAACGCAGGGTTTTTATCATGTGATACACATCTTGTTCCACAAATTGAAAAACCGGTGCAACACTATCGGGTTCTGTACGTTGATTAAAATACAATGCGCCGCGTACGAAATGTTGGATACTATCGGTCAAGTAAAAGTTAAAATTCGTGGCTGTGTTTCCTTGGATACTAAATACCAATCCTTTGGCCTCAGGATTCAATGTAGAAGTAGGTCTTTCCAATATGTCATCCGCTTTTTGAAGGTGTTTATTGACCAATTTTCGGGAATCATACAATAAGCTATCGAAAAACGCCCAATCATTGAACTTGTAATAGGTCAAATGAAGGGTCATATCGAACTGCGGAAAATACATATTATACCAACCGGGGGTATGTTTGCCTTCGGCGTTGGTATCGGCCAGCATGCGGGCATAGGTAGGCAGTTCAAATTGCATCGGCAAATCGGTTACAGAGAAAGGCTGATACGATTTGTTGGGCAAGGCCATTCGCGGATAGGCTTTGGGCTTGGGTACATAAGAATCATTGGCACCCCCACCACAAGCAGCCAACAGAACCACAACAATAAGACCTAAGCCAACCCAATTACTTTTCTTCTCCATGTTTATTTTCAATTGTCACCCTCACTTTTTTGACTTTGCGCGGGTCTGCAGATTCTACTTTGAATTGTACGGCGCCAACAGCCACTTCATCCCCCCGTTTCGGCATCCGACCCAACCGCTCACTGATCATTCCGCCCAAACTGTCGCTTTCCAATTCCAAATGCTCAAACAAATCGATGGGAAGTCCAATTTCACGAACAAAGTCAACCAACAAGACCTTTCCTTCAAACAAGTAGACCCCCTCTTTCAGTTGCACAAACCCTTTCTCTTCATCATCAAACTCGTCTTGCATATCGCCAAACACCTCATCCAAAATATCTTCCATGGTGATCATGCCGCTGGTACCGCCAAATTCATCCACCACAATGGCCAAGTGATTGTGATTGGTGCGCATTTCACCCAATGTATCATCTATGGCTTTGTTTTCAGGGATGAAGTATGGCGCCTTCACAAATTGCATCCAATCAAAATCCGCTTCGGCATCCAGGTGAGGGATCAATCTCTTGATACTTAACACACCCACAATGGAATCGATGGTTTTATCATACACCGGAATGCGGGAGAATCCACTTTCTCTCACCACCGACAACAGCTTGTGGTGATCGATGGTGCGCTCCACAGCTGTCATATCCACCCTAGATCGCATAATCTGCTTCACTTTTTCTCTCACTACCGACAACAGCTTGTGATGATCGATGGTGCGCTCTACGGCTGTCATATCCACCCGAGATCGCATAATCTGCTTCACTTGGATGCTGCCCATGTTCACAATGCCCTTCAAAATCTCTTTTTCCTGCTTGGCATCCTCTTGATCAGTGGCCATATCAATGGCCAAGGATAATTCTTCGGGCGTCAATTCCTGGGCCTGAGGTTTAATGCCCCGCTCCAGTAAACTACCAAATTTCACCAACAAGAAAGTAAACGGTGAAAACGCCCAAACGAATGCCCGCATGGGATACACCAAAAAACGCGCAGCCGCCTTGTAGTTCTGGGTTGCAAATACTTTCGGGACAACTTCACCGAAAACCAAAATAACCACAGTAACCACAATCGCCTCCACAAAAAACTTCAACCACGGCAAGGCTTCTAAGTCAAACAACTTTTCCGTGAGCAGGATGGCAATCAATACGAACGCTACGTTGACCAAACTGTTGAGAAGCAACATCGTTGCTAGCAATTGCTTGGGACGCTCCAATACATCCAAAATGTATTTTGCTGTCTTGGATTTCTCCTCTCGCAATGCTTCAGTGTCTGAGTCGCGGTGAGAGAAAAACGCATTTTCAGAGCTTGAACAGATGGCAGACACCACCAAACAAAGCAACAAAATAAGCGAGTACACCACAATTTCGGGCACATCGGCTGCCGAAATGGGTTGAACAATGGATTGTAAAATCAGTCCCGTGGGACCAGGATCGTCTATGCTCATGTCAATGTATTAAAAAGGCAACCCATCATCCTCATGATCCATGTCCATGGCATGGCCAGAATCTGTGCTGGGGTTATCTCCATGTGAATCACCGCGCTGACCCTCTTCGGAGCGCGAAGCCAACATAGAACCCATCATTTGAAAATTATTCACCCGAATTTTACGGGTTTGTCTCTCCTGTCCTTCTGCATCAGTATATCGATCGGTGCGAATTTTCCCTTCCACATACAACAAACTACCTTTTTTCAGGTACTTCTCCGCTGTCTCCGCTTGTTTATCCCACATCTCGAGGTTGTGCCACTCCGTACTTTCCATACGCTGTCCGTCTTTTGTGTAGTAATCGTTGGTTGCAAGCGTCACGTTCGCAACTACCCGACCATTGTCGAGCCGACGTACAACGGGATCCTTACCCAACCGTCCCAATAAAATCACCTTGTTAATCATAATCTTACGCTGTATTCAATGTTAAAAATCTCGTTTGCTTAGGTAAATCTAATCATTTTTTCCATCAATCGGTGCAGCGGCAGAGACAGAATCTCTTCTTTGCGCAGCCACATCCAACCGTCTTTCTGTACAAACTTATTGTCTGGAAGGCATAAATACCAACATTTGGCATGGATGGTTTGATGGGTCAACTGATGTTTGAAGGATTTTTCCTCCTCCACGATTATTTTTTCCACAACACCCCAATGGCCCAGCAACTCCGACAAATCTGCGGTATCGGCATCTCCTTCAAAGAGCGGAAACTCGTGTAAATGCGCCCATATGCCCGTATCGGGCCTGCACACCACTGCATGGTGGTCACCACAGCGAAAATCCACAAAGTAAAAGTACTTATCTGTTGGCTTTTGCTTTTTCTGCACAACAGGAAGTTGTTTTTGTAAATTTTGCAAACGCGCGATGCAAGCGGATTCGAGCGGACAAAAATCACATTTTGGGGATGTAGGAGAGCACAATGAGGCACCCAATTCTATGATGGCTTGATTAAATTCATTGGCATCGGCAAAAGCCATGGCTTCTTGGAGCAAGGAGAATAGTTTCTGGGTGAATCGCTGCGTTTGAATTTCCTCGTGTAAACCAAAAAAACGAGCCCCCACCCGCTTGGCATTGCCGTCAATCGCCGGCACTTTTTCTCCAAATGCAAACGAGGCAATGGCCGCGGCTGTGTATAACCCTACACCCGGCAGTCTTTGAATGTCTTGGAAGGTAGACGGAAAAACGCCCCCCATTTCATTGCAGACCATCTTCGCTGCTTTGTGCATATTTCGGGCCCGGGAGTAATACCCCAACCCTTGCCAAAGTTTCAAAACCTCCACTTCCTGGGCAGCGGCAAGTGATTGAATATCTGGCAGCTGAGAAATGAATCGCTCGTAATATGCCAAGCCCTGCGCTACACGGGTTTGCTGCAAGATAATCTCAGATACCCATATCCGATAAGGATCGCGGGTTCTGCGCCAAGGAAGGTCCCTTGACTCAAGATTGTACCATCTTGACAAAGTTTGGATAACTATTTGCATATTCAATGGCAAAAGAACGGCTTTTGTAGTTTTTTTGCACCTCAATTTATTATGACAAAGTCAGAAATCGTAAACGAAATTGCAGTGCGCACAGGTTTGGAGAAGACCGCGATTGCCGACACTATCGACAACTTCTTCGTAGTTGTTAAGAATTCTATGGTAAACGGTAGCAATATCTATTTGCGTGGATTCGGAACATTCGAATTGAAAAAACGCAAAACGAAGGTAGCTCGTAATATCAAGCGCAACACCAGCTTGGTAGTTCCTGCACACTACGTTGCCCGTTTCAAACCCGCCAAAGAATTTGCGACCTTGGTAAAGGACAGCAAAACCTTGGCCGATAAGCTCTAATCAACTTTAACTACCTTTGTCGCGTGGGAAACACTAACCTTCGCGTATGGATTATCGCCGCAGTCATTGGATTGCTTGGCGTGGTTTTGGTCATCAACCGTTGGAAATCTGCAGAGTTTGTCCCTACAAATTCTGCAGACAATACCGCTCCGATGCAAGGAATGCAGGGGGATGGTTTACCCCAGCAAGAAATATCACGCATTGAATTTCTCAATGCCGTGTTTGAAAAATCCAAGCCAAGCCCACTGGTTACGCGCATCCTTACTGCTAAAGCGGGCACTTACCCCAAAGATTCTTTGGAGTTGGCTTTGCGATGGGCTGAAGAAACCCAGAATGTGCCGCTGGTAGCTCTGTTACAAACCGACCTTGCCGATCAATACGGCGACAAAGCCAATGAGCAAAGCAGCACGGAAACAGCGAGAAACCTCATTTTTTCTGCCGCCATGTCCGTGGAAACCCCTATCGCCGCCGCCTATTTGTTCCAACTTGGCAAAAAACACATCGATGCTGGGTTGGAGAAAAATCCCAAAAATGCGGGCTTGCTCAATGCATTGATTGTCTACCAAAGCGAATATTTGAATGCCCCTATGCAATTTTTAGGAACCCTGAAAACAGCGTTAGCCACCGACAGCAGTAACATTGAGACGCACTACATTCACCTAAATCTGTTAAAAAAGTCGCAACAGTGGCCCAAAGCGCTGAAAAAATGCGAAAAATTAATATCTTTGCAACCCCAAAATCCTCGATGGTTGTTCGAAATGAGCGAAGTCTTTGGATTCATGGGGGATTCTGTCAATGCAAAGGTTTACCTCAATTTGGCAGTAAAAACACAGAAATCAGTTCAATAATTTAAATAAAGGAATATGCCAAGCGGTAAAAAAAGAAAACGTCATAAGATTGCCACGCACAAGCGTAAGAAGCGTTTGCGCAAGAATCGTCACAAGAAGAAATAAGTTGGTTCTTCCACAATAACTAGGCATTTTGTCCAACGAATTAATCATACAAAAAGGTTCGTCGGGGGTTGAAATTGCACTGCTATCGAACCGCAAACTCATAGAATTTCACCGTGAAACCGCCTCAGACGGATTTCAAGTCGGGGATTTCTACCTAGGGAAAGTCAAAAAAATATCCCCATCACTCAACGCTGCTTTCATTCATGTAGGCGGTGAGAAAGATGGATTTTTGACCTATTTCGATCTCGGCCCAAATCTCAAATCCCTGCGCAAGGTGGTAAAATCTGCCATTGCGGGACATCCGCGCGCGGGTGACTTGGATCAGTTCGATATCGAAGAACCCATCGTCAAAACGGGGAAAATCGGACAAGTATTGAAAGGTGGTGAACCCCTACTGGTTCAAGTAATCAAAGAACCCATCGCCAACAAAGGTCCGAAAGTAACTTGTGACATCTCCATCCCGGGAAGGTATTTCATTCTGGTCCCCTTCACCAACCACATCTCCATCAGTCGTAAAATTGGCAATCCCAAAGAGAAAACGCGACTCAAAGACCTAGCCAACAGCATCCGTCCTCACAACTTTGGTGTCATCGTTCGCACAGTAAGCGAAGGCGTGGCCATCGAAGAGCTCGACAAAGACATGCGCGAGCTGGTGAAAAAATGGAATGATTTGGTGCGCGGCTTAAAAAACGCAACCACAGCAACCAAAGTCCTCGGAGAAGGCAATCGTTTGCAAACGCTGCTGCGCGATATCCTAAACGACTCCTTCACGCAAATTGTCACCAACGACAGTGAAATTCACGCCGCGGTGAAAGAAACCCTCGGTCGTTATAATGCCGACGCCGACAAAATCCTTAAACTCCATGCGGGCAAAAACAGCCTGTTCGACCAATACAACGTCAACCGACAAATACAATCCAGTTTCGGGAGAAACGTTCCTTTCAGCGGTGGTGCCTACCTGGTCATCGACCACACCGAAGCCCTCCATGTAATCGATGTTAACTCTGGCAGTACCTCCTTTGATCCCACAAACAGAGAAGAGAATGTACTGAAAGTCAACTTGGAAGCCGTAGACGAGATTGCCCGACAAGTGAGATTGCGCGATATGGGTGGAATCATCGTCATCGATTTTATCGACATGCGCGACCCAAAGAAGAAGAACGAATTGTTCACTGCTTTGAAAGCGGCCATGAAAACCGATCGTGCCAGACACACCATTTTGCCGATGAGCAAATTTGGCTTGGTGCAAATCACCCGCGAACGGGTTCGCCCCGCCACCGAAATCGCCACGCAAGAAGTGTGCATCAGTTGCAACGGCACGGGCAAGATGGACTCAAGCGTTCAACTCCTCGATAAAATCGAAAACGAAATCAATTACCTCTGGGAAAACATGAACCAGAAACAGGTTACCCTCCGAGCCAACCCACTCATCACCAATTACTTCAAACAAGGGTTCCCTTCTTTGCGAATGAAATGGTGGCTGAAGCACAAACATTGGCTCAAATTACAAGGCGACCCCGCTCTGGCACTTACTGCGTATCAGCTGGAAAACGATTTGAAACAAGTCGTAAACCAAGAGGCCTAATTCCGCAGTTGCGATTTTCCGCAGTTGCGATTTTCCGTAATCTTCACAACATTTATTTGCGATTTTCCGTAATGCACCCATCCGAAATGGTTTTACTTTCGGAACATGAAAAAACACATTACCCTTTTTCTGTCGTTTTGCACCGCAATCATCGCCATGGCGCAAAACCAAACGGTGAGAGGCACGCTGCGGGACAAAGAATCTCAGACTGTGATTGCCAATGCGAAAGTCTATTTTGAGGGTCCCATCACCAACCCTCCATCCACATTCGAAACAACTACAAACACCAAAGGAGAATTCGTTTTCACCAATGTGCCGGTAGGTCGATACGCCTTGGCCGTGGAAGCCAAGGACTATCAAGTTTTCAGCACAAACAACATTGTAGTAACCTCTGGTAAGGAGGTTATTTTGGGTTATGAACTCGAGCAAGTCATTGAGCGCGTGGGAGAAGTCACCATCAAGGGCAAAGGCAAGGGCGACAAACCCAACAACGATGCGGCACTGATTTCTGCCCGCTTATTTACCGTAGATGAAACCGATCGTTTTGCTGGAAGTAGGGGCGACCCAGCCCGTATGGCATCGAACTTTGCGGGCGTGCAGGGGGCCGATGATTCACGCAACGACATCGTAGTTCGCGGAAACTCGCCCCAAGGTATTTTGTGGCGTATGGAAGGAATCGATATCCCCAACCCCAACCACTTCGCCATTCCCGGCACCACTGGAGGGTCTGTCTCGATCATCAACAACAAAATTTTGGGCAACTCCGACTTTTTCACGGGTGCCTTCCCCGCAGAATATGGCAATGCCAACGCCGGCGCGTTCGACTTAAAACTCCGCAATGGCAACAACCAGAAAAGAGAATTTAGTTCTCAGCTGGGTTTGTTGGGATGGGACGCTTTGACTGAGGGCTACTTGGGCAAAAAGGGCGG
>VFQT010004143.1_pt1 | contig 12426 bp, 13 predicted proteins | sample 3512381 | NCBI WGS metagenome assembly VFQT01 (sample SAMN10412376, study PRJNA504923) | tailings metagenome | isolation source: Relicate 2 Philex TSF3 active mining site | place: Philippines: Tuba, Benguet | collected 2017-08-29 | reverse complement strand
GCCTCAGCGGCCGGCTGGAGGCCGCCAGCTGGCCCGCCGGCACCCGCACCGCCCTAGAAATCGGCATTGGCACGGTGATCGGCACCAGCCTCACCGCCACAGCCCTGAGTGAACTGCGGCAGTTGTGGAAGCCAGCCATCGTGATCACGCTCACCCTTGTGGTGGCCGGATTGCTGGTGGGCTTCTGCTGCAGCCGGCTCTTGGGTCTGGATCCGCTGGTGGCGCTGTTGGGAGCAGCCCCAGGCGGCATCAGCGGCATGAGCCTGGCGGGCGATGAGTTCGGCGTGGGTGCCCCGGTGGCGGTGCTCCATGCCGTGCGCCTGATCACCGTGCTGCTGGTGCTACCGGTGGCAATGCGGCTGCTACTGGCCAGTGGCATGACGCCGCCACCCTCGTGCTGAAGCGGCGCGGCCCTGGATCGGTTCCCAGGAGCCCGATACCTTGGGCCCACCACCCGTCATGTCCATGCTGCGCTCAACGCTCGACAGGGTTCTGCCGGCCCTGGCCCTCGCCACGGCGATCGTCAGCGCTCTGCCAGTGGCCAGGGCCGCTGAAAATCCTTCAGGCCCCGCCGGGAAAGGAGCGCAGGTGTACTGCTTCATGCGCAACTCGGGCAACAACCATGAGGTGAGCTGGTTGGCCGCCTACGCACTGATCAAGCGCCAGAGCGCCAGTCTGTTCAAGACCTCGCCCGAGCACGCCGCGGTGATGATCACAGAAGCTGTGGTTCAGAACCCGGGCTCCTTCCCCGACTGCGGCAAATACCTCGGTGATCTCTATGCCAGCGCAGCTCAGGAGCAGCAACAACAGCGCGAAGCCGCCACAGGCAGCAGCAGCTCCGAAGGCGGCGCAACCCGGAGCGAGCGCTACGCCTACTAAACGAACCGCCCTGGCTTCCGCCACAGCCCTGGCACTGGTGCTGCTCGGGGGGTGCGTGAGCGCCCCGAGCGATCCCACCACCACCCTGCCCGGCCTGGGAGATTGCCTGCGGCAAGTGGAGATCAAACACCTGAAGAAAGCGCTCAACCGCTGCGATGGCGTGGTGGAAGCCCACCCCCAGCAACCGCAGCCCCGCAACGAACGGGCCCTCTTGCACAGCCTGGCCGGCGATAACCAAGCCGCCTGCCGCGACAGCCTGGTGGCCGAACAGCTGCTGAAGCAATTGCCCAAAACAGCGTCGCCCGATCCGTTGCTGGTGGAGGAAATTCAGCTGAGGGCCAAGAGCTGCCGCAGTCTCACAACCGCTCCAGCAGCTGGCGCACCATCCCCGGCAAGCTCCGCCGGCTGAGCAGCTGCTCGATCCGAGCCGCTTTGCTGGCGATCAGATCATCCACCAACTGGTCGGCCACGCCCAACTGCAACCAGTGGCATTGCAGGCTGCCATGCATACCGATGCGGTGGCAGCGATCTTCCGCCTGTTCCGCATCCCCAGGCGTCCAGGGACGCTCCAGCAACACCACATGGCGGGCGCGGTGCAGGGTGAATCCAAGGCCGCCCACCCCGAAGCTGGCGATCAGCAGGCGGGCTTCACCCGCTTGAAAGCGATCCACGATCGACTGCCGTTCAGCCGGCGGCTGACGGCCCGAGAGCAAGACACCACCAAGCCGGTTGTGCAACAGCTCGGCAGCGGCCACAAACGCGCTGAACAGCACCACCGCTTCGCCCCGATCCAGCAGCCGCTGCACCAGGGCCGTGGCCGCCGGCAACTTGTATTCAGCGCTGATCTGCCGCAGGGCCGTAAACACCGCCAACACTTCGGCATCGCGCCGCACCAGACCCGCCTCGGCCCGGCGGCGGTAGTCATCGATCTTGAGCTGAAGACGGTGCTGAAAACCGCGCCCTTCCGCCTCGCTGAGCTCCACCGGCACCAGCAGCCGCTGCTTGGGAGGCAGATCGAGGCAATCCTGCTTGCGGCGATGCAGCACCAGCGGCCGGGTGAGGCGCTGCAGCTCCTCGAGATGGGTGGCACCCATGGCCTGCCACTGGCGCTTGCCGCCTCGCTCCAGCCAGTGGCCCTGGCAGTAGCGCTCCTCAAAGGCCCGTTGATCAGCCGCCAGGGGATGACCAATGGCAGCCAGCAGTGGAAACAGCTGCACCGGCCGGCCGTTCTTCATCGGGGTGCCGCTGAGCAACCACACCGCCCGCACACGTGGATGGCGACTGAGACGCAAAAAGGCCTGAGTGCGGCTGGCCTGGAGGTTCTGGGCGTAGTGGGCTTCATCGGCGATCAGCACCGTGCCCGCGGGTGGCAATCCATCGGGCAGGCGCGCCCAGCTGAGCAGCTCCAGCTGCAGTTGCAGCGCCGATGCCTCCTGTTGCCAGTGGCGGTGCAACCCGGCTGGCGCCACCACCACGATGCGGCAGTCGGCCGCACGCACCATCGCCCGCGCGGCCGCAAGGGCCGTGAGTGTTTTGCCCAACCCCATGGCATCCGCCAGCACAGCACCCCGCCGCGCCAGCAACCAACGCGCCGCGGCCCGCTGATGGGCAAACAACACCCGCCCATCCGGCAGGGGCTCCTGCAAATCCGCGAGCTGCACAAGGGCGCGATGGGGTGGTAGTGGCGGCAAAGGCTGCTCCAACCACGCAAACCATTGCTGCAGGTCAGGGTCGACGGCAAAACGGCTGCCGAGCTGACGGCGCAGCACCGCCGCGGCCTCCAGCGGAAACTGCCAGCAACCGCGCCGCGCCAACCACTGCCCACGCGGCCGCACGGCCCTCAGCTGGGCCTGGGTGACGGCATCGAACGGCAGCTGCACCTCAATGCATCCCGAGGCGCCCAAGCGGATCAGGCAACGGGGCGGCACTGGTGACGGGGCAGGCAAGAGACGACGCGGCGTTGCGGGGCCTTGGCTAGTGGGCCTTGGCTACTGGGCCGTGGTTAGGGAGCCATGTTGAGGCTCCGTGGAATCACTGCATCGTCGCGCAGCGATGTTGATTCTAAGGAACCCTTAGCTGGATGCAAGAACCGTGATCAAGCGTCAAAACTGCATCGCTCGACACATTGACATCCCTGCCACCGCAGGCAAACTCTTTTCAACCGAGCCAAGCGGATGCACGCCAGGGATGCGGTTTTCCTTGAAGATCTGTGCCCCAAACTTCGCGTTCGACGCTGGAGACAAAATCTCCACTCCTTTACACACAAAACCTGTATTTATTGCGGAAAACCATCCGAATCAATCGATCACGTTCTGCCGCAGAGCCGTGGCGGGCTAAGCACCACCGAAAACTGCGTACCGGCCTGTCTGGCCTGCAATGGCCGCAAAAGTGATGCCGATGCCTTCGAGTGGTATCGCCGGCAGCGCTTCTACGACCCCCGCCGCGCCATGGCGATTCGCGCCTGGACCGACGGCGACTTGCGCCTGGCCATGCGGCTGCTGCAGTGGGCGAGCCCGGGCCCTTCAGGCCTAGAACTGCAGGCGGCCTAAACCAACCAGAACCCACCTGCCCGGCCGCTCACCAGATCCGGCAAGCGGCCACACCGTTGTGGCGCTCGCAGATCTCCGCCTGAGCGCGTGGCTGCTCCGGCGCCAACAGGGCTGCGCCCAGCACCAGGCCCAACACTGCGGGTAGCAGCAGGCCACGAACGCAGACCCGCGTGCGCCCCGGAACGTACAGCGAAGGGCGCTGAAGACCATGGGCCACAGGCAGCGCATGGGGCACCGGCAGGGGAGTAGAGAAACAGGAAGCGGTCATCGCCGAATCCAAGCAGTGATACAGGTGTACTCATGACCTCCCGCGCTGTCAACCCGGGGGCCAGGGTGCTCGTGGTGGGCGGGGGCTACTGCGGCGAGCGCTTCGCCCGCGCGGCAGCCGCACGCGGCGCCCAGGTGTGGCTCACGCATCGCCGCAGCAAGCCTGAGCAGCCAACCAGTCCGGGTGCTGCAGGACTCCATTGGCTGCACTTCGACGCCGAAGCCCAGGCGATCCCGCCCCTACCCGAGCAGCTCAGCCATGTGCTGATCACCCTGCCGCCCGATGCCACGGGCTCGGACGCTGCGCTGCAGCACCTGCTGGAGCCGCTGTGCCACCAGCCCGTGCGCTGGTTGGGCTATCTCTCCACCACCGGTGTCTATGGCGACAGCCAGGGGGCCTGGGTGGATGAGCACTCCCCCACCCAACCCACGCTGCCCCGCAGCCAGGCGCGGCTGCAGTGCGAGCAGCGCTGGCTGAGCAGCGGGTTGCCGGTGCAGAGCTTCCGCCTGCCGGCGATCTATGGCCCCGGGCGCTGTCCGTTTGAGCAGCTACGCAGCGGCCAGGCGCGGCTGGTGCACAAACCCGGCCAGGTGTTCTGCCGCATCCATGTAGACGACATCGTGGGAGCCCTGCTGCATGCCACCGATCAAGCGGAGGGGCACAGGCCCGCCGTGATCAACGTGAGCGATGACGCCCCCTGCCCATCCAGCGAAACGCTGGGATACGCCGCGCACCTGCTGGGCTGCAAGCTGCCGGCTATGCAGCGCTTCGAGGCGATCGCCCCGCAGATGAGCCCGATGGCCCTCAGCTTCTGGGCCGACAACCGCCGCGTTCGCAACCACTTGCTCTGCGCTGAACTGGGCTACCGGCTGCGCTACCCCAGCTACAGGGAAGGCTTTGTTGCCAGCCTGGCGGAGGAGCAAGCGCGCAGCGCCAAGCAGCCGTGATGGAATCAGGTTTGTTGGTTGGGTTCCGCTGGAGCATCCGGATCAGGAACAAACGGCACGCCCACGTCGTGCAGGAGCCGGTTCCAGTGCAGCTCCACCCAACCGCTCTCCACCCCTTTCACCAGGCCGAAGGCGATCAGCAGCAACAACAACCAGCGCAGCATGCTCCACTCAGCCAGCCCGACGCACGCTAAGCGGGTTCGCCTGGCGGTCTCCCTCGGAGATCCGGCAGGGATCGGCGCCGAGGTCACGCTCAAAGCACTGGCGCAGTGGCCCACCGATCAACCTTCCCCGCTACTGGTGGGCTGCCGCCGCTGGCTGGAGCACACCTACCAAGAGCTGAAATCCTGCAGCGCAGCCCCCCTGGCCGACCCTGCCGCGCTGGAGGTGCTGGATCTGCCCCTGGAGCAGCCACTGGCACCAGGCCGAGCCGGGGCTGCCAGCGGTGACGCCAGCTTTCAGTGGTTGAGCGCCGCTGTGGAGCAGGTGCAGAAGGGCATCTGCAGCGCCCTGGTCACCGCACCGATCGCCAAGCACGCCTGGCACGCCGCAGGCCACCACTACCCAGGACAAACCGAACGCCTGGCCGAGCTGTGCGGCCAGGCAGCCGCCTCGATGCTGTTCACCGCGCGCTCACCCCAGAGCGGCTGGCGCCTCAACACGCTGCTGGCCACCACCCACATCCCGCTGACGGCCGTGCCGCAGCAGCTGAACAATGCGTGCATCAGCCAGAAACTGGATGCGCTGCTGGCCTTCTGCCAACGCTTCCAGCCGCAGCCAAGGCTGGTGGTGGCGGGCCTCAATCCCCATGCCGGTGAGGCGGGGCAGCTGGGGCGCGAGGAGGTGGACTGGCTGATCCCCTGCCTGGATGCATGGCGGCAACGACATCCGCAGGTGGAACTGATCGGACCGCTGCCACCCGATACCTGCTGGCTCAACGCCGGCCTGGCCTGGCGCGGCGAGCAAGTCTCAGCAGCCGATGGCTACCTCGCTCTGTATCACGATCAGGGCCTGATCCCCGTGAAGCTGCTGGCCTTCGATCAGGCCGTGAACACAAGCCTGGGACTGCCCTTTCTGCGTACCTCACCCGATCACGGCACGGGGTTTGACATTGCCGGGCGGGGCATCGCCAGGGCAGCGAGCATGCGCGCTGCCCTCGATACAGCACTCGAGCTGGGTTAGCCCGGCTTCACGCGCATCAGCACCTGGCCGAATTCCACGGGGGTGCCGTTTTCCACGAGGATCTCCACCACCTCGCCACTCACTTCCGACTCCAGCTCGTTCATCAGCTTCATCGCTTCGAGGATGCAGACGGTCTGGCCGACGTTGATGCGGGCACCGAGCTCCACAAAGGCCGGATCACCTGGCGAAGGAGCGCGGTAGAAGGTGGCGACCATCGGGGCGGTGATTTCCACTAGGTCGCTGCGCACGGCAGGAGCGGCGGGCGGTGCCACAGAAGGCGTGGCTGGAGCAGCCGCCACGGGTGCAGGCAGGGCAGCAGGCGCAGCCTGCATCACCACCTGGGGCTGGCTGGCCGGCAGATTGCGGCGCAGCTCAAGGCGGAAGTCGTCGCCTTCGAGTTTGAGCTCCTGGATATCGCTCTCGCTGAGCAGAGCGATCAGCTCCCGCAGTTGGTTGTGATCAAGTTGCATGGCGCTCAGTTCTCGCGGCCGAGATAGCTATCGGTGCGGGTATCGATCTTGATCTTTTCGCCGATCGAGAGGAACAGCGGCACCATCACCTGGGCGCCGGTTTCCACAATCGCGGGCTTGGTCCCGCCGGTGGCGGTGTCGCCCTTCACGCCGGGGTCGGTTTCCGTGATTTCCAGCACCACCGAGTTGGGCAGTTCCACCTCTAGGGGCTTGCCGTTCCAATACACAACGTTCACTTCCATCCCTTCCTTGAGGTACTTGCGCTGATCGCCGATCTGCTTGGCGGTCAGGCGGGTTTCCTCGTAGGAGGCCATATCCATGAAAACGTAGTCGTCGCCCTCCATGTAGGTGTGCTGCAGCACAGCCTTCTCCAGCTGGGCCTGGGGCACGGTTTCGCCGGCGCGGAAGGTCTTTTCCACCACGTTGCCGCTCTGCACCGCCTTGAGCTTGGTGCGCACGAACGCAGAGCCCTTGCCAGGCTTCACGTGCAGGAATTCAACAACGCGCCAGACCTGACCATCGAGCTCAATCGTTGTGCCGGTACGAAAGTCGTTGCTTGAGATCATTCCGGCAGAACGGGTCAGGCCGGATTGTACGGCTGTGCCAGAGTCCGGGCAGAAACGAGGCTGCAGCATGGATCTCAAGCGCTGGCTCCTGGCCTTGGTGGTGCTGCTGGGCCTGTGGGGCCCCATCAGCGCCGCCCCGGCCCACGCCGCTTTGCCCCCCGGCAATGCCGTGAAGGACCCCACCGCGATCCTGCGCAACGCCCTGCCGATCGATGCACCGGATCTTCAGGAACTGCAGCACCGCTTAGAGAGCACCAGTGACGACCTGCGCGCCAAACGCTGGAGCGCCCTCACCACCACGGCCCGCCGCAGCCAGACGCTGCTGAGCAGCAAGCGCGAGGCCATTCTCAAGAGCCTGCCCAGCGCTGACCAAGCCGAGGGCAACGCCCTGCTGGATCAGCTGGAAACACAGCTACAGGCCGTGGCCGCTGCCACCGAGGTGAGCGATCGCGACAGCTTCCTGGAGGCCCGCCGGATGGCTCTGAGCACGATCGGCCAGCTCGAGGCCCTGCTGGTGGGCGATTTCCCGTTTGAGATCCCGGCTGAATACGCCGATCTACCCCGTCTGCTCGGCCGGGCCACGGTGGAGATCGAAACCACCCAAGGCACCGTCATCGCCGTGGTGGATGGCTACAACGCACCGCTCACAGCCGGTGCGTTTGTGGATCTGGTGCAGAAGGGCTTCTATGACGGCCTGCCCTTCACCCGCGCCGAAGACTTCTACGTGCTGCAGACCGGCGATCCCAAGGGCCCGGAAACCGGCTACATCGATCCGAAAACCAAATCTGAACGCACCGTTCCCCTGGAAATCAAGGTTCCCGGCGAACCCGAGCCCTTCTACAACGCCACCTTTGAAGATCTGGGTCAGTTCACGGCGCAGCCGGTGCTGCCCTTCGCCACTCTCGGCACCCTGGGCTGGGCCCATTCCGATGAGGCGCTCAACGACGGATCGTCGCAGTTCTTCTTCTTCCTCTACGAGGCGGAACTCACCCCCGCGGGCCTCAACCTGGTGGATGGCCGCTACAGCGCCTTCGGCTACGTGGTGGACGGTTTCGATGTGCTCGAGGAGCTCGGCATCGAAGACGGCATCGTGAAAGCCAAGGTGATCGAAGGGGCCGAGAACCTCCAGGCGCACGCCTGATCCCATGCTGCTGCGCGACCTGGGCGAATGGGAGCTGCTGCGGCGCCTAGCCGCCTACGCCCCGGCCGGCCAGTTCAACGACGATGCTGCCCTACTGGAGGAACGCAGCGGCCAGCAACTGGTGGTAAACACCGATGTGCTGGTGGAGGGCGTGCATTTCAGTGACGCCACCATCGGGCCCAGGGATCTGGGCTGGCGCGCCGCGGCCGCCAACCTCTCGGATCTGGCGGCGATGGGCTGCACCGGCGTGGCCGGGATCACCGTGGCCCTGGTGGCCCCCGGTGACACCGCCTGGAGCTGGGTGGAAGGGGTGTACTCGGGGCTGCGCGATGGGCTGGAGCCTTACGGGGCCATGATTCTCGGGGGCGACTGCAGCAGCGGCCGCGAGCGGCTGCTCTCGATCACCGCCCTGGGACATGTGGCCAACGGCATGGCGATCCGGCGGGGCGACGGGCGCCCGAGCGACTGGCTGGTGAGCAGCGGCCCCCATGGCCTGAGCCGTCTGGGGCTGGCGTTGCTGCTGGATGAGCGGGAGGCCTCCCAGGTGGGTCCAGCGCTGCGGGAGCGGGCCATTGAGGCCCACCGCAGGCCCAAGCCACGGCTGGATGTAGCCAGAGCCCTGCACAGCTGCCGGCCCAGCGGGCAACCCTGGAGGGTGGGGGGCACCGACAGCAGCGATGGCCTGGCGGCCGCCGTGAAAGCGATTGCCGCCACCAGTGGCTGCGGGGCCCTATTGGAGCGCAACCAGCTGCCGATCGACCCCGAACTGGCCGAGCTCAAGGCCGGCGAGCGCTGGTGCCTGGGGGGCGGCGAAGATTTCGAGCTGGTGCTGGCGCTGCCACCCAGCTGGGCCGAGGCGCTGCTGGCGGCCTTACCTGGCAGCAGCCGCATCGGCAGGCTTGTGGAGGCAGAGCAAGGCCTGGTGCGCTGGCAGGAGAGCGATGAACCGCTGGCGACAGCGGAACAAGGGTTTACGCATTACCGCTGAACGGCCAGCCAGGGTGGCGATCGACCCACCCCGCAGGCCAGCAACAAAAAGCCGCCCTTGAAGGGGCGGCTGAAGCGGGTGAGCCCAGGCTGATCAGCCCAGGGCTGCAACCGAAGTCACTTCCAGTTCTTGGCCACGATCTCAGCGAGATCAACCACGCGCTGGCTGTAACCCCACTCGTTGTCGTACCAGCACACGATCTTCACCATGTTGCCGCCCATCACCAGGGTGAGATCGGCGTCAACGATGGTGCTCTCATCGGTGCCGGCGTGGTCGCTCGACACCAGGGGCAGATCGCAGTATTTGATGATCCCCTTCATGCCGTTCTCAGACGCGGCCTTGAGCACGGCATTCACCTCCTCAGCGGTGGTGTCGCGACCGGTCTCGAACACCATGTCGCACACCGACACGTTGGGTGTAGGGACGCGCAGGGCGATGCCGCTCAGCTTGCCCTTCACTTCGGGATACACCAGGGCAACGGCCTTGGCGGCGCCGGTGCTGGTGGGGACGATGTTCACCGCAGCGGCGCGGGCGCGGCGCAGGTCGCGGTGGGCGGCATCAAGGATGCGCTGGTCACCCGTGTAGCTGTGGGTGGTGGTCATCGTGCCCTTCACGATGCCGAAGGCCTGGTCGATCGTTTTAACGATCGGCGCCATGCAGTTGGTGGTGCAGCTGGCGTTGGAGAGGATGTCCCAGTCCTCGTGGCGGTATTGGTCGGCGTTCACGCCCACCACGAAGGTGCCCACCTTGGCGCCCTTACCGGGAGCGGTGAGAATCACTTTCTTGGCACCGGCCTCGAAGTGCTTGCTGGCACCCACGTCGTCGTTGAACACGCCGGTGGACTCAATCACCAGATCCACGCCCCACTCCTTCCAGGGGAGGTTGGCGGGGTTGCGGTCGTAGAAGGTTTTGATCGTTTTGCCGTTGACGACGATGGTGTCGTCGGTGGTGGTCACCTCTGCGTTGCGCAGGGGGCCAAGCATCGAGTCGTACTTGAGCAGGTGAGCGTTGGTGGTCGTGTCACCTGAGCCGTTGATGCCCACCAGCTCGATGCCGGTGTTCTCTCCACGGCTGAGCCAGCAACGCATGAAGTTGCGACCGATACGGCCGAATCCATTGATCGCAACCTTGATGGTCATGGCATCGAGCGGGAAGCCCGCTAGCAAGGGGGATTTGGCCGCCGATCATACAGAGATCATTGGGATGTCCCCATCTGGGGACATGGGTTTCTGCGCCTGGATCGAAGCTCTCAAATCCCTCTCAAACACACCGATCCGGGCAGACAAGGGGAACTTCCCGGCTTACCGTCTCCCCAGGCTTGGAGATGCCCTTGGCCCAACAGCTCGATCGCCGTCAACCCCTCCATTTCATTGGAGTCGGCGGCATCGGCATGTCGGCCATCGCCGGAATCCTGGCGGATCGGGGCTACCAAGTGAGTGGTTCCGACCCACGCGACAACGCCGTGCTGCAGGACCTACGCAGCCGCGGTGTGCGGGTCTTCCGCGAGCAGAGCGCCACCACCATCGCCGCCATCCGCAGCGGCACCTCCACCCAGCCGCTGGTGGTGGTGAGTTCAGCGGTGCCCGCCACGAACCCTGAACTGCAGGAAGCCCGCCGGGCTGGCCTGGAGATCGCCCATCGCTCCGATGTGCTGGCGGCGCTGATCGCCGGCCAGAGCTCCGTGGCCGTGGCTGGCAGCCATGGCAAAACCACCACCAGCACGCTGATCGCCAGCCTGCTGCACGCCACCAACCACGACCCCACCGCCGTGATCGGGGGCGTGGTGCCCGCCTTCGGCAGCAATGGCCGCAACGGCAAGGGCGCCCTGCTGGTGGCCGAGGCCGATGAATCCGATGGAACCCTGGTGAAGTTCCAGGCCTGGTTGGGAGTGATCACCAACCTGGAGCTCGATCACACCGATCACTACCCCGATCTGGCCGCCCTGATCGCCACGTTGCAACGCTTCGGCCGCAGCTGCGAGCAGTTGCTGGCCAACCGCGACTGTCCGATCCTCAGCCAGCAGTTCAACGCCAGCCACTGGTGGTCCACCAGCAGCCCAGATGGCGCTGATTTCGCGGCCATCCCTGTAGAGCTCAGCGGTGACAGCACCCTGGCCGACTTCTACGAGCAGGGCACCTGCGTGGGCCGGTTCACGCTGCCGCTGCCCGGACTGCACAACCTCAGCAATGCCACCGCTGCCATGGCCGCCTGCCGGCTGCATGGCGTGTCGTTTGCGGAGCTGCGCCAGGCGGTGGAGGGCCTGCAGGCCCCCGGTCGCCGCTTCGACTACCGCGGCACCTGGGCCGAACGCCAAGTGGTGGATGACTACGCCCATCACCCCAGCGAGGTGGGCGCCACGCTGGCCACCGCGCAGCTGATGGTGAGCAGTGGTCGCAGCCCCCTGCCAGAGCCCCCCCAACGGGTGCTGGCGGTGTTCCAGCCCCATCGCTACAGCCGCACCGCCGAATTCCTGGAGCCCTTCGCCGCGGCCCTGGGCCAGGCCGATGAGGTGCTGCTGGCTCCGCTGTACGCAGCCGGGGAAGCGCCGATCGCCGGTATCTCCAGCCATGCCCTGGCCGCCGCCATCCAGCGGCTCAGGCCCGATCTGGCGGTGACGGTGGCCGACAGCCTCGATGAGCTGGCCGATACAGTGGCCGAACGGAGCATTCCAGGCGATCTGGTGCTGGCCATGGGCGCCGGTGACGTGAATGGGCTTTGGGGGCGCCTGCAGAAGCGCGAAGACCCCCTCGCCACGTTTCCCGTAGCGGCATGATGTCCGCCACCCCACCCGGCTTGCGGCGCTCCGTGGGATTGGCGGACTACACCACCTGGCGGGTGGGCGGATCGGCCCAGTGGTTTGCGGAACCGGAGAGCGCTCTTCAGTTGCAGGCTCTGCTCGCCTGGGCTCAGGCCGAAGGGCTGCCGAGTTTGGTGATCGGCGCCGGCTCCAACCTGCTGGTGAGCGATGCAGGCCTTGAAGGCCTCACCCTCTGCAACCGCCGCCTACAGGGCGCTGCTCTCGATCCCAGCACCGGCCTGATCGAAGCCCAGGCCGGCGAACCGATCCCGAGCCTGGCGCGCCGGGCCGCCCGGGCTGGCCTCTCTGGCCTGGAGTGGTCTGTCGGCATCCCCGGCACGGTGGGTGGGGCCGCCGTCATGAACGCAGGCGCCCAGGGGGGCTGCACCGCGGAGGTGCTGGAGAGCGTCACGGTGATTGAGCCCCACAAGCCCAACCAGCCATTCGCACTGCGCGCCGGCGAGCTCGATTTCGCCTACCGCCACAGCCGGTTGCAAGACGAGCCGCTGGTGGTGCTCTCCGCTCGCTTCCGGCTGAACGCCGGCCACGATCCAGCCGAGCTGAGCCGGCGCACCAGCAGCAATCTGCACAGCCGCACCAGCACCCAGCCCTATCAGCAGCCCAGCTGCGGCAGCGTGT
>VFQT010004141.1_pt1 | contig 12430 bp, 14 predicted proteins | sample 3512381 | NCBI WGS metagenome assembly VFQT01 (sample SAMN10412376, study PRJNA504923) | tailings metagenome | isolation source: Relicate 2 Philex TSF3 active mining site | place: Philippines: Tuba, Benguet | collected 2017-08-29 | reverse complement strand
ATCCAAGAAAGCTTCTAAAAAGATGACTGGCGGTGCTAAGAAATCATCCAAGAAATCATCCAAGAAATCATCTAAGAAATCATCCAAGAAATCATCCAAGAAAGCTTCTAAGAAATCATCCAAGAAATCATCCAAGAAAGCTTCTAAAAAGATGACTGGCGGTGCTAAGAAATCATCTAAGAAATCATCTAAGAAAGCTTCTAAAAAGATGACTGGTGGTGCTAAGAAATCATCCAAGAAAGCTTCTAAAAAAATGAATGGTGGTGCTAAGAAATCATCTAAGAAATCATCTAAGAAATCATCCAAGAAATCATCCAAGAAATCATCCAAGAAATCATCTAAGAAACATTAAATAAAAAATTAATAAGTATAACATTGATTAATATAATCCTCTGCTTTTTTAGTATTAAATGATTTTAAATAATGATAATTATCAAATACTAAATTATTATTTAAAAATTCATCAGTTAATTTATCTTTATCTTTAGGTTTTGGTGTATGCATAGTATTATATTTGTTATGCATTTTTTCGAATCTTTCATATGATCTTTCGTATTTAGATTTTAATTGCGAACGATTACATAATTCTCTTAAGATGTTGTCTGAATCTATTTTAAGATGATGATTTCTATTTTCTTTATGATTTTTATATTGTTCATATATTGAAGGTTGTGAATCATTATAATGAGGATGAGGATAATATTTATAATTGCCCAGATATCTTGTTTGATTATAAGTATCATTTTGTGATAATGAACCAGTACTTAGATATTCATGACTATTAGTTTGATAATTATGGTTTGAATCAGTTTTTTTTTCATCATCCAAAAAATTTGGTTCATCATTATCAACAGGATCCTCGAAAGTTATTTTATGTTCAAATAACTTTGTTACTTTTTCTTCATCACTAGATTCAACTCCAGACTCATTTTCACAATCGCTAACTGGATTACATGTATCTAAGTCTGATGTATCTGATTTTATTTCTACAATACTACTACGTGGATTAAATTTATATTCAGATATCGGTGTATCTTCTCGTTCATTAAAAAATTCTTCAGATATTTGTGATAATTTTTTAATTTCTACTGTGTTATATTCACCTGATTTAATTTCTCTAAGTAATTTATCTAGATACTTTTTTAATATAATAATATTATCAATATGTGAATTAAGAGTATCATCATTTGAATAATAATCGACATTTACTTCTGTTGACATTAACTATTAGATTTTAAGGTATAATTAATATAAATTTCAATAATTTTAATATCGAAATTATTGAAATTACTACAAAATGTCAAGTTTAGACATAAAAATTCAAGATTATAATTATAATAAAGAATATATTAAAGTATCTAAAAAATTAAGTCATTTATTAAATAATAATGAATTTTGAAGAACTTTTTAAATATTGTACTGAAATAAATGAATCAAAAAATGATAAATGTTTGGTATGTCATATTCCTATTCAATCTAATGAAAAATATATCAAGTTAGGTTGTACTCATATTTTTCATCCAGATTGTATTAAATATAAATCAGGAACTCTTAAATGTTTATATTGTGAAAAAACTTCTATTCCAGATTTAATAAATAATTTTAATATTAATTCACAACTTTTAGTACCAAATTTAGTTTATTGTAAAGTGATTCTTAAATCTGGATCTAATAAAGGAAAATTTTGTAATAGACCTAATTGTAAATATCATAATATTGAAGTTAAATCAACGCAAATTATAGATACCCAAACAAATAAACCTATTAAAATTTCTAAACCTAAAGTAATTGGTTGTCAAACTTTATTAAAATCAGGTCCAAAATCAGGACAACTTTGTGGAAGACTTGATTGTAAATATCACAAAATTAAAATAATTGAACCTATTACTAAATCTAAAATATCATTTAATAAAATTATTGACGTTTAGTCATCTAAGAAATCACATTCATTATTATCATTTATTTCATTTGTATTGATTTTTGTTGTATTTGTATTTTTATTAGATTTGATATCATATTTTCTAATAAAATTATTTGTAGTATCTGTTGTTTTTGAAAATTCTGTGTGTTTAATAGTTTTATTATTAATTATTTGTTGTATTTTAGAATTTACTGTAGTCTGTTTATTGTTTTCATTTGTTAAATATGTTTTAGATTTTGTTTTAGATTGTATTGTTTCAACTGGCCCATCATCAATAAATTCACATTCTTCATTATCTACAAAATCACAATAATCTGAGTCATAGTCTTTATCTATGATTGGATTTGATTGATTAACATTTTTAGATTTAAAAGTGGAACTATATGATTTTGTTGAAGTCTTTGGTTTAGTTTCTACTATTTTTTTCAAATCAAAAGATTTATCCAAAATATTAAATTTATTATTTACTATCATTTCATTATATATTGTATATCCAGTATTAAATTTAATATATTTTTTCCTTTTATCTACAATTTGTTTTAATTCATCTAATTTTTCTGGATGTTTTCTATAATAAAGAATTTCATTCCATGTTTCTTGAAGAATAGGAACAATGTTTGAAAAAAATTTATCATCTCGATTAATAGATACATTATGTGACATTTCTAGTTTCCAATAAATTATTCGATAAAAATAATAATCTTTAGCAATATCAGGATATAATGTTTTATATTGATCAAACATTTTGATAGTCCATAAATCATATTGTGATTCATTCATATCTAATCTTTTAGGAATGATATATTTGGATTTCCATTCAGCTAAATCACCTTCAAACTCAGGTATAAAGTTTTTAGGATAAAATTCCAAAATAATTCCTTTTTTTAATCTATCATCTACATCTATTTTAGCCCCTGAATTACCTACTGTATTAACACATGATTTACAATTATCAGTTAAATATTCTTCTCTAGTTTTATATTCTGATATTTTACATTGCCAAAAATCACAAACATCTAATTCACAACATGCTAGTTGTTGTTGAACTTGACAATAATAATAAAATGGACAAATATCTCCAATAATTTTACCACTTGTATGTATATCTCTGGTAACAGGACACTTAATTTCTAACATTATTCCTAATCTTTCTGAAAACTTGTTATCTAAAGTATATTTTGAACTTATACCATCAGGTGATGCTCCTAAATATGTGTATTTTTCAGAAGGTAAAGCACCAAATTCAAATATTCTTGTGTTATATATGTGTTCATAAATCATTGTAGCAGTCGGTTCATATTTTTTACCATGAAAAACTGTTGCATTATCTCTAAATGGAAAATTAGGATCACATTTTTTAAGAATAAATGATTCAACTGGTTCATATGGATTTAAATCAATAGCAGCTGCATTATCTGATGCAGTAATTCTATTGTATCGATAATCATACCATTCTTGTGATCTTTGGGCAGGTTGTGGTAAATTTTTTAATTTTTCAAAATGAGTAAATAATTTTTTATATTTGGAAGGAACTTTTATATCAGGATATTTTTCCTCAAACTCCCTAAAACAGTTCATACCATTATCAAAATATATTTCATTACTGAATTTATGATTAGATGTAAATAATCTTGAAAATATCTCATCAATAATATCAGGTGTTACATCTGCAAACTCCTTTTGTAAATCATGATAAATTTGATTTTTGTACATACACAATTCTGATAAATTTAAAACATTATCAGTGCCTATATTATGTTCTAAAATTTTTATAGTCTTGTTTAACATCAAATTTAAATTACCAAAAGACATATTATTTATATTATTCTAATTACCTTTAAATAAAGTTTTAATCAATATTTTTATAATATGATTACTCATTACAATAATAATATTTACCATTCTTATATTGAAGATTTGTTAATGATATAATTTTTCCAGTAACTTCATCATAATTAACTTTTTCTTTTTTTGTTAATATTTTTGTTTTAATTAAAGTTACTAACTCATCTTTTAATTCAGATCTATCCTTTTCAGAATTAATTTTTAAATTATTAACAAATTCTTTTATTTTTAAAATTTTATGTATAGAATTTAATTTTACCCATGGTTTTTTATAAAGATCATCATCATAAAAAATTTGTTTATGATTTTCAGTTTCAGATGTATGTAATTGATAAGACTGGTCTTTTTTCTTTTCAGTTAATGTATCACTATTTTTTTCCTCTTGATTTTTTTTACTCAAGTCTTCTATATGTTTATTTAACCAATCTAAATTCAAGTCTAAATTTGATCCATTTTTATTTAAAAAATATTGAAGAGCCTTATAATACTTTAAATCTAGTTTAGTAGTTATTAAATCTATTTCCATTATATTTAATGATAATTTATCTTTAATATAATTTGTTCAATATTTATTGATTAATAAATATTGAAAATTTATTAATATATGAATATGATCCTATTTATAATGTCTCATAATTCTGAATCTATGGATGAACTATACTCTTATCTATTTGCTGTTCGCATATCTTTACAAGATATTTATGAAAGTGAATCAGATATCATTAGAGAACTTAAAAATTATCTAATTGATACTGGCCAAGATCCTAATACTATTAACCAAACTCTACATGATTTTTATCAATATTATGGAATTAATATTCCACTTTATACTATTGAACAAGTTTCTGTTATTAATAATCAAATTTTAAATAATATGTTAGGATTTATGTTAAATGCAGATGATTTTGATAATTCTAATGAACTAGATCAAGAACAAGAACAAGATGATCAAGAACAAGATGATCAAGAACAAGATCAAGAACAAGATCAAGATCAAGATGATCAAGAACAAGATGATCAAGAACAAGATGATCAAGAACAAGATGATCAAGATCAAGAACAAAATGAACAAGATGATCAAGATCAAGAACAAGAGTCTGGACAATTTTTAAGTATTCAACTAACATCTAATGGTCCAGAATATACATTTACATCTCATCATAATTTAGAAAATATATTAGGTCAAATTAATCAGGCATTTAGTGCTAATATTTCATCTTTTCCATCTAATTTTATTATGGCAGGTACAAGCCTTAATTCTCACAATCATATGCTAAATATGCTTAATTCCCTAATAAATGGATTTGGTGGTATTACTACTATGGCTAATACATTTCAAGATGTTGTAGTGACAGTTGATGATAATGATCTACAAAAACTTAAATCTACAAAACTAGAATCAAAATTAGATGTTGATTGTAGTATTTGTATGGGACAAATGGATAAAGATGAAATGATTACTGAATTAAAATGTTCTCATACATTTCATACTGAATGTATTGAGCCCTATCTTAAACAATATAATTATAAATGCCCAATATGTAGATCTGAGGTTGGTAAAACAAAATATAATATATAATATATTAATTTAATTATTATAAAATAAAAATATTTTATTGATGAACACATTGATTCATATTAACATTTTCAGAATCCATATCTGGTACATAACGATTTCTATTATTGTTTTTTTGTGATGTTTTATCTAACTCGTAAAGCAGTTGTAAAATTTTTTCAGATTGTTCTTGTCTTAAATCCGAACAAATTGTTTTAACAAGACCTGTTGATTTATTAACAGCTGTTTCATTTAATACTTCTGTTTTATCAAATGACTGTAGTAATGCCTTTAATTGTGTTTTAGTATCAGATGGTAAAGTGGCAAAATTTGGTAGATTAATAATAAATTTAATATACAAATCTCCTTTATTACCATCAGGAGTTGTAATACCTTCTTTGTTTATTTTTCGAATTGTATTGAATTCTGTTTTTCCTGAACAACTAATATGAAGTTTTCTTCCATCTAAATGATTTAAGATTTTATCAAATCCAAATAACGCTTGGAATAATTTTAGTTCCATTTCTACATATAAATCATTACCAATACGCTTGAATACTTTATGTGGTACTTCTCTCACTTTGATAATTAAATGAGTTTTAGTATTTTTAAATTGATGACCTTTACCTTCAATTACTGCATCTTGACCAAACAATACACCAGTATTTAGAGGAACTTGAATGTTTTTATCTTTCACTGTAAAACCATTACCTGAACATCCGTCGCATTTATTTTCTTCTTCAATGTAAGTTCCCTTACCTTTGCAGTTAGAACATTCTGTAATCATTTGTTGAATCATTTGACCCATTTGCATTACACGAACTTGTTTACCTTTACCTTTACATTGTTTACATTCAGATTCTTGACCATTCTTAGTACCTTCACCATTACATTTAGTACAATAAACTTTTTGTTTATAATTTATACTAACTGTCTTTTGACAAATAATATCTTCAAGTGATGCATTAATATGTTCAACAATATTTTCTGGAACATTTTTTCTTTGATTAACATTCATACCATTAAAACCAAAACCACCAAACATATTAACAAAATCATTGAAATCACCTGTATCATAACTTTGTGCATCTCCACTAGAATCATGTTTAAACATATCCATTCCAACCTGATCATAAACTTTTCTTTTTTCTTCATCAACTAAAATATTTTTAGCTTGATTAATTTCTTGAAATTTGACAGTGGCTTCTTTCTTCTTTTCAGGATCTTGATGTTTATCTGGGTGCCATATTTTTGATAACCTATTATAGGACTTTTTGATCTGAGCCTCAGTGGCATCTGGTCCTAGTTCCAATATATCGTATAGCTTTGTATCTTTTACCATTAATCATAAGATTTATGCTTCTTTAATTATTTTCATCAATTTTTATTTATTTAAAGGTATAATTAGATATATATAATTAATGACTGAAACACTAAAATATACACCTAATTTAAAAACAGTTCAAATTAATGGAGATAAAAATGGTTTTAACTCAAAATCAGCTATTGATAAGTTTAAGCAAGCTGTAAAGGCAAATACGAATTTTGTTTTGGATGAATTATCTAAAAAATTTATTAAACCTGATTATCATCTTAGTCTTGTTTCAAACTCTGAACATGACTATTTATTTAATATTACACATAATGATACAAATACAGTTAAAACAGAAGATAAATCAGAAAAGGAAAAAAAACGTGAACTATTAAAAGCAAAGATTTACAATATGAGTCAAATGCGAACAAATGCATATTATCAAAAAGCTAAATCTAGTTCAAATGTTCCAGAAGATATTTTAAATGAATATAAAAAATTAACTAGAGTTGCTAAAATGCCAATACCTGAACCTAGTGAAATTTTAGCTAATCCAGAACAATATAGACCACTTGTTTCTATGGTACTTGGAAATAGTGCAATGAAAAGCTTACCACAAACTCATCCTTATATTAAATACTTTAAATTACTTGCAAAAAAAATTGGTGCAGAAGAAAAATTACCAGTTCCAACTAAAAACTTTTTAAATGATGAAAATATACGAGTTCCAGATAATTTTGAGAAAATGATGTCAATGGCAGGTCCTGTTACTGATATTAAGGGTAATGTAATAATTAATGATGATGATACTGATTCAGAAGACGAATCTATTCAAATTTAATAAAATTGATTAATTTATTATTTGTATTAATATGTAAATTAATTAATGATTATATATGATAATATCCATGGATATATAAAATTAAGTCCTATAGCAAAAAGTATTGTTGATACGCCTGTATTTCAACGTTTAAGGGAAATCCATCAAACAGGTATATTATATTTTGTTTTTCCGACAGCAACACATACACGATTTGAACATTCAATTGGTACATATTATCTAGCTACCCAAATGATTGATAAAATTGCGAGAAAACAACCAGAATTACAAATTACTGAAGAAATTATTGAATTAGTTGGAATTGCTGGATTATGTCACGATCTTGGACATTTATTATTTTCACATTTATTTGACGACTATTTTCTTGAACAATTACCTAATATTAATGATTTAAGAACTAAAACTAAAAATACTATTCATGAAAATAGATCTATTTATTTGCTTAATTATTTGGTTCAAAAATATAATGTGGCATTAAATAAAGATCAACTTAAAGTTATTGGTGATTTAATTAATCCTGAAGAAGCTGAATATTCTAAATGGAAATTAAAATATCAAGTTGGTAAATGGATCTTTCAAATTGTATCTAATCCATTAAATTCAATTGATGTTGATAAATTTGATTATTTGGTTAGAGATACCCGAGCTACTGGACTTAAATTCGGTTTTGAATATTCCAGAATTATTGAGGAGGCTAAAGTATTTGATAATAAAATTTGTTATTCTCTTCAATGTTCTGAAGATATTTATCAAATGTTTTTTATTAGATATCGACTTCATCGGCAAATTTATAATCATAAAGCAGTTAAAGCTATAGAAATTCTAATCATACAATTACTTTTTGAATTAGAAAAAGAAATGGGAATATCTCAGTACATTCTTGATGCAGAAAAAATGTTAGAACTTGTTGATTCATTCATTTGGCATCATAAATTAAATGATAAAATTAAACAAATTATTAATGATATTTATACAAGAAATATACCTTCGATGGTTTATCAAGATATGTCATTAAGTCCTTGTGAAATTGATGAAAATTATCTAAAAAAATTTTTTGAACCAAATTCTTATCATATTTTAAGATTTAAAGTTGGATATGTAAGTAGTAAAACTAATCCACTAAATAAAGTAATTTTTTATAATCGGAATAACTCAGAAATTATTTCACAACACAAAGTTAGAAGTTTTTCTTTGTTAATCACACAAAAACATCAAGAATATTTTTTGAGAGTTTATTGTTTGGATTTATCAAAGAAAAATAATTTTATTGATTTTTTTGAAAGTTTCAATAAAAATGAAATAAATAATAATGATGATGACGAATTATTAGACATTTAATTATAGAGATAAGTAATGATATTAAATTATTAAAAAATTGATTTTTATTTTATTAGTAAATATAGTTATTAAATTAATGGATAATATTCAATTTAAGTTGATTGGTATAAATTTAGACGATGTTATTGAGTTAAACAAAAATCGATTTAACTCTAATAATCATTGGGAAAATAATATTAAGCCTGATGATTATAACTATACTTTATCATTGACAAATACAAATAATTGGATTGATAAATTTAGAGATAATTATTATACATTTACAATTAATAATAAAAACCATTTGTATTGGATGAAACAGGCTTTTGAAGTTGGAAAATTAACTGGCCAATTTTCAAAACTTTATGTAGAAGAACTCGAAGATACTGTTAAAGAACTAGATAAATTATATGGACATTTATTTGATGGTACTGGATATTTTGTTAGAACAGAAAATGTTAGTCTAAAATATGGTGTTAATAAAACTGGACCATATTACAATATAAAAACAATATTAGAATCTTTAGTTACATCAACAAATGGACATTCACCAATTTATCATGATACAAATTCAATAAATATTTATTTGATACCATGGGTCAATATTGATCCAAAATATGAATTTAGAATATTTGTATTTAATAATCAAATTACTGGAATATCTCAACAAAATCTTTATTCAAAATTATTAAATGATGATGATATTCAAAAAGAAAAAATTATACCTAAATTAAAAAGTATTAACGAATTTTTTAATTCTGATATTAAAAATAAAGTCAATTGGATTAATAATTATTCAATTGATTTTGCCTTAATTGATGGAGTTAAACCTTATGTAATTGAATTAAATTCATTTGGTCAAGAATATGCAGCTGGTTCAGCTTTATTTCATTGGATAATTGATCATGATATTTTATATAATGATTTTCAAACTAATAAAAATATTGAATTTAGATATATTAATTGATTTTTATGACGTTTTCGTAATATTTAAATTAAATAAAATTGTTTTAGATAATAAACTATCAATTTTCAAATTTATTAGGATGGGAAGCGTTAATGTATCATTAACATTAAGAGCTTCACTTATTTTACTACCTGTAAACGTACCATCCTTTAATGTTGTGTTATTTAATGTATTTAATGTATTAGTCACAAAATTTTCAAATGCTGATACATGTGTACTTTGATAAGTATTTGTGTTATTATCTAATAATGCTAAACTTTGAGAATTTTTGATAAGATATACTATTTTCATTAAAATATTATTTAAACTTAGGGAAGTCGCCGTATTACTGCTACTACCTGATACTACATAATTTTTAACAAGATTTTTAGTAAACAAATCATAAAGACCATAGAATGTAAATGTAATTTTATTACCAGATACAGATTGATTTGTAAATTGAGTCCAATCAGATGAATTAGCTGTAGTTATTTCAAAGTTTACTTCGACAGATTCTTCAAATAAATTAAAATCTGTACTAACTATATTATATACATAATTTGTTGTCATATAAATAATACTAGATTTTTTATTTAGAAAAATTACGAATAATTTTATTCTAATAAAGATAAAAGATGATTTTTAGATAATTCATCTAATGTCCAAATTTCAAATTTACCATTAGGAAGAGGTCGTTTAATTTTATATGGTATCATGTTTCTTTTAAATTCTTCTTCAGCTATTTTTTCATAAGATAAACCTTGATATTTTTTTATCATTGGTTTGGCACCCATAGTAAGTTGTTTAGTTCTTTCACCTAATAGTCTAACCATTTCATATTTTGTTAATCTATTAGAACTAACTCTATGTTCTTTACTTACATATTCAGAACTATGTTCTACTGGTAATTCAGTCTCTTCATTATTATCAAAATATTCATCATCATCTTCAATAGCATCTTCTATAATACAATTACCAGATTCTGTTTCTGGTTCTATAATAAGTTCATCTTTTTCTTCTTCTGTGTCATCATCTTCATCAAACTCATCAACTTCTACTTCTTCAATATCATCCACATCAACATCTTCTTCAACGTCATATTCATCATCAGATTCTTCTTTCTTTGAAATCTTTTTAGGAGGAGCTTTCTTTGGCATTATAGTAAAAGATAGAATATTTTTAAATAATATTAAATCAATTTTTATCTAAAAATAGGCTTTTTTCTATATATTAAGATTATAATATAGTATACTATCTTTCAGTTAAACTAAATCTAGTTATCAAATGTTTTTATAGTTGTTCATACAATATAAAGTATATTAAACTATATGTTCTCTTATTAGGTTATATTTTATAACTTGTTGTAGATTAAGCCAATTACGAAATATTCTATTAACTATTATAGTCCTGAAAATCATTCCTATTTTACAATGGTTTATAAATATATATGGCTAAATCAATATTATTTTAAATTATGTAAAATATCCCCCATTATCAAATAAAATACTTCTAAATATTTAAGTTTGGAAATTATAATTTTCTATTTATAATCAATGTGGCTATTATTAGTTGAATCAATTTTAGTTGGTTTTATTACTTGGGTTATTGGAACAATTGTTTTTAATTTATCTATTAATAAACCAAATAAAGATAAACAAAAACCATATGGAATAGATTTAGCATTTTTTGTAACAGGATTAATACCATGTATAATTAATAATAAAATACATTGTTTGATTGAATAAAATACATTGTTTGATTGAATAAAATACATTGTTTGATTGAATAATATAATATAATCAAATAAATTATTTTATATTATTATAATAAATATGATTTTGAATCTTTTGTTAATAGAATTGTGATGTGTAAAAAATTGAAATATTTTAATATTGAATTTGAATTAAAATTATACTTAATGGACAGACAAAATAAAATTAAACAAATTTATATACATGAAGGTGTAGATAGTTGGAATTGTCCTAATAAAATAGTTGTTGAATTATATGAAATCTCAGTGTGTGAATCAATTAGAACACTATATTATAGAACTATTAAAGAAATATTTTTACCTGAATTTGGTGTTTCTATAAATCTTGAATCAAATCTGGAATTAAATTCGAATGGTAAGGATTATAATATATTTCCTTCTAATTATTTAAGATATGAAGTAATACCAAATATATTTAGAAAACCTGATAAAATTCAGAAATTAGGTTCTAATTCTAAAATACTCAAAACAATTGAACTTACTGATAAAAGTCAAGTTGAAAGGCTTTTTAATATAGTTAAAAATACTATTCAATCACTAGGTTATCAAAATCAAATTGAAGAATTATTTCAATTTGTTAATAATGATATTTTTTAAAAATAGTTATTAGATTTATTTATGAATAATTATTTACAAAACATCTATTTGAAAGTCAAGACTATTGGCTACTTTTTTAGTTTCACAACATTTAATAAAAAAGTATGTTTTATAATTAAGCATCGAATAATTAAAATAACATGCTAAAAATATAAAAATATGCCAACAAAAACTATGTGCCCACCAATAATAATTACTTTCTGTGAAATAAAATCTTCCTAAACAAGCAACAATTATACTTAATAAATTAAATGATAGATAATTAAAATTAAAATTATATTTAACATTTTTTTGATAATATAAAAAGCCAAATCTATTAAATTCT
>VFQT010004140.1_pt1 | contig 12432 bp, 8 predicted proteins | sample 3512381 | NCBI WGS metagenome assembly VFQT01 (sample SAMN10412376, study PRJNA504923) | tailings metagenome | isolation source: Relicate 2 Philex TSF3 active mining site | place: Philippines: Tuba, Benguet | collected 2017-08-29 | reverse complement strand
AGGGCATGGCAGCTCGAGCGTGGGCCCGCCTGCGGTTGAAGGGCCGACCAATGAAGCGATCGCTTTCCGAAATAATCAGCATGCTTCTGTACGCCGGCTGGCGTCGACGCTACCTGATCTGCGTCCCGGCCATCCTTCTGCTTCCGCTGAGCATTCTGGGATCCCGCTACGCACCCAAGACATACGAGGCGCGCACGATCCTGCTGCTTCAGGAGACGGGCAAGGAAAACCCGTTTCTGAAGGATTTCGTCGTCGGCCTGCATGTGAAGGAGCGGATCTCCGCGCTACGAGCCCTGGTCAAGAGTGAGCACGTCCTTTTGAAGGTTCTGAAGGACATCAAGACACCGGAGGAACTGGCCGATCCCCGGTATGTTGCGATCGAAATGCGAAAATTGGGTGGTGCGATAACCGTCGAGCTGATCGGAACGGATCTTTTGGAGTTACGGCTGCGCAGCGGCGTGCCGCAAGGGATGGGGCGCACCCTGGGGGCCATAAAGCAGCGTTTTCTCGAGAGGTTGCTATCGCCCGAGCGCAGCACACTGGGAGCGACGCGCAAGTTTCTCGCTGACCAGCTGGCCGAACGCAAGAAGGCGCTCGATGCCGCCGAGCAGGACATGGCCGAGTTCCGTATTCGCTATGCGGACAAGCTGCCGGGTCTGTTGACGAGCAGCGTCCAGCAACTCGGGAGTCTGCAGCATCAACTGCAGGAACGAACGATGCAGCTGTCGGCCGCCCGCACGGCTTTCGAAACCGTGAAAGGCCAAGCCGCGACGACGAATCCGATCATCACGAGCCTGGAGGAGAGCATCGTCAAGCTGACCACGGAGCTCGCCGCCCTGCGCGCCCGCTACACGAGCGAGCACTCGCTCGTGCAGGCCGCAGAACGTAAGCTCGCCCGGCTGCAGTCGGAGCGGGCGTCCTACATCGACGTTTCACGCAACATTGCGAGTGCTGACTTCGACAAGCTCTGGAACTTGTCGGCTTCGGCGCGTGAGGATGGCCGCAAAGTACCGCCCTTGCTCATGTCGCAGGTCACGCGATTACAGGAAGCCAAAACTCGGGTCGTTACGCTCGAGGAGGAGGTACAGTCGCTTACCAGCGCGGTCGCGCAGCTTCAGAGATCGGTCGCGGAATTCGCCCCGATCGAGCAGAAGCAGTCGCAACTCGAGAAACGCATCGCCAGTGCGCGCGAACTGTATCAGGCTTTCGTGGAGCGGCATGACAAGGCGAGCACGAGTTATGCTCTCGGCCAGTTCGAAGAGCCTGAACGCGTCAAGATCATCGACGCACCTCAGGATCCGACGATACCGATCACGCTCCCGAAATTCATATTCGTCATCGGGGGCGTGATCGCCGGACTCGCTCTTGGAGTAGGCATGGCCGTGGTCGCAGAGTTGCTAGACCCGCGTTTGCGAACGCGCCGGCAATTCACGGAAGCGACAAACCTGCCTGTACTGGTCTCGTTGCCGCGTCTAGCGACGGCTTGATCGCGGTGCCGCGTTCCGGCGGGGTACCCGGCAAGCAGCTTCCTGCTTCCGTTCGCAGCGTGGAAAGCGTTCCGTGCGGGGCGGATCGTCCTGTGGGCATTTAGAGTGTCCGATGCCCTCAAGCGGATTGACGGCGCTGATCGAGAGGCTACGCTCGGCGTCATCGTGGGTCGCGTCCGAGCCTGATCCTCCCTGTTCGCGGACGCCGCCTCAACGCATCGGCCGACAAACAAGATGCATCTTGGGGAGATACGCCGTGAGTCACCGCATGTCCGCATTGGCGCCGTGCGCCTTGCTTCTCGCCTGCGCTTTCACGCCCGTAACAGCCTTTGCACAGAAGTCCGGCGGGACGCTACGGACCTACAACAGCTCCAATCCACCGAGCGCGTCGATCCTGGAAGAAGCGACGGTCGCCACCGCTTTCGCGTTTTCCGGCGTCTTCAACAATCTCATGATCTATGACCAGTCGGCGCCCTTGAATAGCGCCGAGGTCATTCAGCCGGAGCTTGCAACGAAGTGGGCGTGGGATTCGACGCGCACACGGTTCACCGTGGAGCTTCGGCAAGGTGTGACCTGGCACGACGGGAAGCCGTTCACGTCCAAGGACGTGAAGTGCACGTGGGACCGTCTGCTCGGCAAGGATAAGGACGCTTTCCGCAAGAACCCACGCAAACTCTGGTGGGACAACGTGAAAGATGTCGCCCTCGACGGCGATTACAAGGCGACATTCGTCCTGGAGAAGCCGCAGGTCTCTCTTGTGGCGATGTTGGCGTCGAACCTGACGCCGATCTATCCCTGCCACGTCTCCAACCGCGATATGCGCACGAAGCCCGTCGGCACCGGACCATTCAAGTTCGTGGCATTCGAGGCCAACAGCATCATCAGGCTCGCCCGGAACCCGGATTATTGGAAGCCCGGCAAGCCGTATCTCGATGGCATAGAAATTCGCATTGTCGGCAATCGCGCGACGCGGCTTCTGGCGTTCAATGCCAAGGAGTTCGACATGACGTTCGTCGCGGATGTCACTGCGCCGTTAATGAAGGACGTGATCTCGCGGTCACCCGATGCGAGCTGCACGCTTGTCCCTACGGGCGTCAGTGCCAACCTGCTCGTGAACCGCGACAAGGAGCCGTTCAACAATCCGAAGCTGCGCGATGCGATGTCTCTCGCCCTCGACCGTGACGCCATGATCACCATTGTCCAGGGTGGCAAAGCGAGCAAGGGTGGGGCCATGCTGGCGCCGCCCGAGGGCAAGTGGGGATTGCCCGCGGAGGAGCTCGCGAAGATCGCGGCTTACGGCGGGACGGCAGCCGAACGTCAGGCTCGCGCGCGCAAGCTCATGGAGGAAGCCGGCTATGGCGCCGACAAGCGCCTCAAGGTGAAAGTTTCGACGCGCGACTTCCAGTCCTACAAGGATCCAGCGCTGTTGCTCGTCGATCAGCTCAACCAGATCTATTTCGACGCGGAACTGGAGATCATCGAATCCTCCCTCTACTACGGTCGCGTGACGCGCGGCGACTACATGGTGGCCTTGAACCTCACCGGTTCGGGGATCGACGAGCCGGACGTCACCATCGGCGAGAACTACCCCTGCAAGTCGCAGCGAAACTACACCCGCTACTGCAACAAGGCGGTCGACGACCTGATCGACAAGCAATCGCAGGAATTCGACGTCGCGAAGCGAAAGCAGATGGTTTGGCAGATCGAGCGGATCATGGCGGACGATGCTGCTCGTCCGATCATCTACCACGGGCAGGCCGCAACATGCTGGCATCCGCACGTGAAGGGGATCATGCTGCACGGCAACTCGATCTACAACAACTGGCGCTTCGACAGTGTGTGGCTCGAGAAGTGACGAATCAGGAGCGATTGCGATGTCGTGCGCACCCACGCCATTCTCGCTGCACGTCGCCGAGAGTGATATCACCGATCTGAAGGCGCGATTGGCTCGGACGCGTTTTCCGGACGAGCCGCCGGGGGCGCCCTGGTCCTTCGGCACGAGCCTCCCCTACATGCGCGACCTCGTCGGCTATTGGGGCACGCGCTTCGATTGGCGCGCGCAGGAGGCGCGTCTCAACGCGTTTCCTCAGTTCAAGGTCCCGCTCGCGGGGATCGACCTGCATTACCTGCATGTACCGGGAAAAGGCCCGAAGCCGATGCCGTTGCTCTTGATGCACGGCTGGCCCGGATCGGTTTTCGAGTTCATGCAGATCATCCCTATGCTCACCGACCCCGCGAGCTTCGGCGGCGATCCGGCTGATGCGTTCACTGTGATCGCGCCGTCGCTGCCCGGTTATGGGCTGTCGTTTGCGCCGAACCAGAAACGCTTCGGCACCGCCGACATTGCCGACTGCATGGCCGAACTGATGGTGAACTTGCTGGGCTACGAACGCTTCGCGGCTCAGGGTGGGGATTGGGGCGCCTTCACGTGTTCCGCGCTCGGCGTGCGGCATCCGGAGAAGCTGGTAGGCATCCACGTCAACATGCTTTCGGTCAACCCGTCGCTTGTACCTCCCGCTTCGCCCAGTCCGGACGAGCAGAGGTACCTCGACGAGATCAAAGTATGGGCGAAGGAGGAGACTGGCTATATCCAGATCCAGGGCACACGTCCGCAGACACTAGCCTACGGCGTCACCGATTCTCCCTGCGGTCTGGCCGCGTGGATCGCTGAGAAATTCCACATATGGACGGATCACGACGGCGATTTCGAATCCGTTGTCGGCCGGGACGAGTTGCTCGCCAACATCTCGCTCTATTGGTTCACCGGGGCGATCGGATCGTCCTTCTGGCCGTATTATGACCGGCTGCACGGTCCCTGGCCCATCCCGGACGGGCGCACCGTCGATGTGCCTGCAGGCTACGCGGCCTTCCCGCGCGAGATCCGCAGACCGCCGCGCTCCATCGCACGACACAGCTACACCGACCTGCGCCATTGGACCGTGATGGACAAGGGTGGGCACTTCGCCGCGATGGAGCAGCCCGCTGCGCTTGCCGCGGATGTGCAGGCGTTCTTCCGCAGCTTGCGTTGAGTTGACTTGTCCTGGCTGTATCCGGCCGGGGTGCCCGCAGTCGGTGGTCGGGGAACGGCCAACGTCATCTGCTGAGTGCGCGCGTCGCGCTCCAGCTTGCCTTGGTCGGCGTGCCGGCCGACCGTCGAGGCGCGAATGCAGGTGCGACGCTCGCGCCTCGGCCAGATCGGTGCGGCCGGCTCATTACGACGCCGGCTTCCATCCGTAGTCACGGGCAGCTGCCTCGGGCGTCACGTAGCCGTCGGCGATATCGCGGGCGATCGCTTGCGGATCGCGTTTTTCGGGGGGGCCATATCCGCCAGCGCCGGACAGCCGGAAGCTGAGGATATCGCCCTGCTTGATCGGCCGCGTTTCCTTGGAGTGCAGCGGCTCGGAGTTGCCCTGCGGATTGAGAACCGACTGGGCCTTTTCTCCCGGTTTGCCACCGAAGATGCCGTACGGCGCGAAGACGTGTCGGTCCCCGAGGTGGGAGAGTACGGCGGTGGAGTTCAGCAACTCGATGTCCTTGCGCAAACCGCAACCGCCCCGCCACTGCCCCGCGCCACCGGAGTCCGGGATCAGCTCGAAGCAGCGAATGCGAACCGGATTGTGCGTCTCGTGCACCTCGATGGGAATGTTGGAACAGTTCATCACCGGAGAGAGCCCCTCTACGCCGTCCTTGCCAAACTGACCGCCATAGCCGGCCAGCGAGACGTCGTACATGACGAAGGGGCGTCCCGTACGATCATCGATGCCGCCGACGTTGGGGTTCGACCAATGCGAGAAGGCGCCCATGGCGCGCTCAGGCAGCGCCTGGGCAAGAGCGCCATTGATCGTGTCGAAGATGCGGATCTGCAGGATTGGCCGGCCTCCCGACGGAGCGGGGAACTTCGGATTGAAGAAGCAGCCCTCGCGCACCGTCAGTCGGATCGGCCGCATGCTGCCTTCGGTTTGCGGCTCGAGTGCGTTGCAGAACGTCTTGATGGCGAATACGGCGTAGGCACGCGTGTAGTTGATGTAGGAGTTGATCGCCGCAGGGACCTGGTCCGACGAGCGCGAAAAATCGAACTCCACATCGCCTTTGCCATTGAACGTGATATCCACGGCCATGCGGATCGGCTCGGTTCCCGGCCCATAGTCGTCCATGTAATCTTCGAAGCTGTAAGTGCCGGCGGGTACCTTTGCCAGGGCCGCCCGCATGCCTGCCTCCGAGCGATCCAGGATCGCCGCGTAGGCAGCCTCGACGGTGTCGCTTCCGAACTGGCGGAACATCTTCTGCAGTCGCTCGGCGGCCGTCAGGTTCGCCGTGTGCTGGGCCAGAAGATCGCCGCGTACCTTGTCGGGAACCCGGACGTTGCCAAGCACGATGCGCATGATGTCGTCGTCGATCCGTCCTTCACGTACGAGACGCACGGGCAGGATGCGCAGGCCTTCCTGATAGGATTCCGTGACGCCGTGCACCTTCTGCGAGCCGGGCGCGGCGCCGCCCATATCGACCTGATGTGCCGAGCAGCAAACGAAGCCGATCAGCGTATCCCCGTCGAAGACCGGCATGAGTTGATACGTGTCGGGAAAATGTCCTGCACCGATGAAGCTGTCGTTGACGAGCACGCTGTCGCCCGGCTTCAGCGATCCCTGCGGGAAATAGCGCAAGACGTGCTTGGCCATGAAAGGCATCGAGCCCAGGTGGCCAGGGCTGAAATTGCCCTGGGCGATCAGGACCGCATTGCGGTCGAAGAGCGCTGTGGCGAAATCGTCGCCTTCGCGGACGCCTTCGGAGAAGGCTGTGTTGCGCAGAGTGACACCCAGTTCCTCGGCGATCGAAATCAGGGTGTTCCAGATGACCGTCAACGTGATCGGATCGACGTTGGTGCTCTCGCTCTTGGTGCTCATGCGGTGGCCTCCTTTGCGATCTCGATGACAAGGTGTCCGTTCGTGCTGACGTAAGCCGCGTCGCCGGGCAGCACGACGACCGTACAGTCGGGATCCTCGACGATGGCAGGGCCGGTGAAGCGCTGGCCGCGGGAAAGGCTCGCGCGAGATATCAACTGTGTGTCGATATAGCCGCCAGCTTCTGGAAAGTAGGCTTTGCGCGTTGTCGACGACCGTTCGCGTGGTGTCCCGGTTGGCAGGTTGTTCGTCGATGCGTCGCGTGTCTCCGTCGGGAGGGTTGCGACCAAGCTCCAATCGACGCCTTCGACCACACCCTCGGCATCGAGGAATTTGTTCTTGCGCGCGTAGGAGCGCCGAAACGCTTCGACGATGGCAGCGGGATAGCTCGCATCGAGCGGACCGGAGGGCAGATCGACGTGAACCTCGAAGCCCTGTCCGACGTACCGCATCTGCGCATAGCGCGACCACGTGACCTCGCGCGTTTCACCAAGCCGCTCTATTTCGGCCCGCGCCTGGCGTTCGAGTGTTGCGTAGACGGCCGCGATCGTCTCCGGTGCATCGGGAGCGTCGAGCCGCACGACACGTGTTGCCGTCACATCGAGACGCGGTGTGGCGCCGAGCAGGCCGATGGCCGATCCAACGCCCGCGCCCTGCGGCACCACGACCTTGGGGATGCCGATGAGCCGCGCAAGCCGGGCTGCATGAATAGGGCCGGCGCCGCCGAAGGCTACCAGCGCATAGGATCGCGGATCGCGTCCCCGCTCGATGGAGACGAGCCGCAGGGCGTTCTCCATGCTCGACGTCGCTATGAAGTGTATGCCCCAGGCCGCCTCGGCAGCGGAGACGCCTAGAGGGGCCGCGATCTCTCGCCCTATGCCGGCCTCGGCTGCTGCTGCGTCGAGGCGCATAGTGCCGCCGTTGAAGAACTCCGGATTGATGTAACCGAGGACGACATTGGCGTCCGTAATGGTCGGCTTGTCGCCTCCCCGGGCGTAGCAGATCGGACCCGGCACCGCTCCGGCACTTTCCGGGCCGACGGCGATCATGCCGCGGTCGACACGCGCCAGACTTCCGCCGCCCGCCCCGATTTCCAGCATTTCGACGGCGGGTACGTTGATCGGCAGGCCGCTGCCGCGCCTGTGGCGCACGAGATCGACCTCGAACGTCGGCATGACTGCGGGAATGCCGTCGTCGATGGCCCCGAGCTTGGCAGTTGTGCCGCCCATGTCGAAAGTCAGCACATGGTCCAGGCCTTCTGCCTTGCCGACTTGCGCGCACATGAGTATGCCGGCGGCGGGACCGGACTCGATGATGCGGACCGGAAACTCGCGTGCGATCGAGGGTGAGACGAGGCCGCCGTTCGATTGCATGAGGAGCAGCCGCTCGGGGAAACCGCGTGCTGAGAGCGCGTCGGCCAGATGATCCAGATATCGGTCGACGATCGGCTTCACATAAGCGTTGGTGACGGTCGTGCTGGTGCGCTCGTACTCCCGGAATTTCGGCGACACCTCCGAAGAGATTGACACGGCAAGGCCCGGCGCCCGCTCCGCGAGCCGCTGCCGGATGGCCCTTTCGTGCGCGCCATCGGCATAGGCATGGAGAAGGCAAATCGCGACTGTTTCCCGGCCATTCGCAAGGATGGAATCGATCGCGCGATCGAGCGACGTCATGTCGAGTGGTGTCACCACGGTTCCATTCGCGTCGAGCCGCTCTTCCACCTCGAAGATGTGCCGGCGCTCGACGAGCGGCTTCGGTTTGTCGATGTAGAGATCGTAGGTCTCATAGCGCTTCTGGCGCCCGATGATCAGGACGTCGCGAAAGCCGGCCGTCGTGATGAGGCCGGTCGCGGCACCCTTGCGCTCGAGAACCGCGTTGGTGGCGACCGTGGTCGCGTGCAGGAGTCCGCCGACTTCGCGCGCCTCGAGGCCTGCTTGCATGAGAACGGCGTCGAGACCTTCGAGTACGGCAATCGCGGGATCAGCCGGTGTCGTCGGTACCTTGAGCGATACCATCTGCCCGGATGCGTCGTCGCTCATTACGAAGTCGGTGAAGGTTCCGCCGATGTCGAAGGCTACTCGGATCATGCGCACTCCCCCCTGCATTCGGTGTGCCAAGGTCGTCTTGGCATCGATCGAATGCAAACGCACTCGGCGAGTTTGCGCAAGGGGCTCGCGATACGGCGATGTGAGACGCTGCGAATCCGATTGCTTCGGGGCGGTCTGACTGCTCTACTTTTCCGGTTCCACGCCATATCCCGTGGCAATCGCATTGTTGGAGCCAGCGCCCCATGACGCAGATCCCCAATAGCCTGCATGCACTCGATGTTGCGAGCCTGATCCATCCCCAGTCCAATCTGCGTGCCCATCTGGAAACCGGCCCGACAATCATCACGAAGGGAAAAGGCATCTTCGTCTATGACGAGGACGGCCGCGAGTTCCTGGAAGCGGCGGCGGGCCTGTGGTGCGCCTCGTTGGGCTTCGGGGTCGAGCGCCTGGCACGCGTCGCTTACGAGCAGATGACCAAGGTCGGCTACTATCACATCTACCGGCACGCCTCGAACGAGACGGCGATCGAGCTGGCAGCCAAGCTGATCGAGATGGCGCCCGTGCCCATGTCCAAAGTATTCTTCCAGTGCTCGGGCTCGGAAGCCAACGACACTGCGGTGAAGGTCGTCTGGTATTTCTGGCATGCGATGGGAAAGCCAGAGCGCCGCAAGATCATCGGACGCAAGATGGCCTATCATGGCTCCACCTGCGCGGCTGCCAGCATTTCGGGCAAGCCGGACATGCACCAGGAATCCGGCCTGCCTTTCGATGCCTTCCGGCACACCGAATTCCCGCACTACTACCGCAATCAGTTGCCTGGCGAGACCGAAGAGCAATTCTCCGCGCGCATGGCGCAGGCGCTCGAGGATCTGATCGTTGCGGAGGGCCCTGAAACTGTCGCTGCCTTCTGGGCAGAGCCGGTGATGGGAGCCGGCGGCGCCGTGTTGCCACCGAAAGGCTATTTCCAGAAGATCCAGGCGGTTCTCAAGAAATACGATATTCTTTTTATCGCCGACGAGGTCATTTGCGGTTTCGGGCGCACAGGTAATATGTGGGGGAGTCAGACATATGATTTGCAACCAGACATGATCTCCTGCGCAAAAGCGCTATCGGCGGGATTGCAGCCCATCTCGGCGCTTCTGATGAACGAGCGTGTTTTTCAGGCGCTGATGATCGAGAGCGACAAGGTCGGACATCTTGCGCATGGTTATACCTACGCCGGCCATCCCGTTACGACGGCCGTTGCTCTCGAAACACTGAAGATCTACGACGAAATGGATCTGATTGCCCACGTCAAGGCAGTCGAGCCGGCGTTCGTCGGCGGCATGAAGGCGCTGGAAGACCATCCGTTGATCGGCGAGGCCAGCGGGATCGGTCTCATCGGCGCGATCGAGGTGGTGAAGGACAAGGCGACGCGCCAGATGTTTCCCGCCGAGGCCGATGTCATGGGACAGATCGCAGCCAACGCGCGCAAGAACGGGCTGCTGCTGCGTATCATCGGTAACCGGATCGCATTCTCGCCGCCACTCGTCATATCGGCGGCGGAGGTCGACGAGATGTACCGCCGCATGCGGGTCACGCTGGACGATACGCTGGGCGCGATGCGGGTGAACTGAGCGGACCCATCCGCGGCAGATCGGTGCGAGCGAGGAAGAGGCGCTCGTTGTTTTCAGAGGTGCCGACCGCTGTGGTCGAGAGAGAGCGTAGCGCTGATTGCTCGCCGGACGAGGCTGCTCTGTGAGCAATGCCCGTACGACGGTTTGCACGATACGTCCGTTGGCGAGGCAAGCAGGCCGAATGGATCCGGAGATCCGTTCGGCACTGATTTTCGTGCGTTCGTTGCACGTCTCGAAACGCAGTGGAGTTGGACTGGATTGGCGGTGTTACTTTGCCTCGCTCGCGTCGCGGTAGAGGGCGGCGCGCGCCGATGCGGAACCCGCGGAAAGGAGCAATCCGATGTCAGCCAAAGCGGCCTCGTCGTCGGCGGCAGACAATGTCTCGACGGACCGCTGGATTGAAAGATCGCCGACGAACAGCCGCCAGTTTTCGATGTTGCGCCAGGGTACCGTTATGAGCACGGGGACACCGAGTTCGACTGCCTCGGCGATCAAAGGGCGGAAGCCGCCACCTTCGCTCTCCGATTTGCCGAACTTGTTGACAATGAGTACGTCCGGCGTCGCGGAAAGGCTCTGCCGCTCGGCTTCGAGGGCACGCATCAATTCGCCTACATCGAGCCGACAGCCACGGGCGAGCAGGCCCCGGTTCTCGGATATTTCGAGGTGGTGGCCCGTGGAGAGGCATTCCAGGATCATGTCGCAGCGCGATCCTCCGTCGCGAGCGGGCTCGTCGCGCTGGAGAACTCCCGCACAAGTGGCTCCGGCAGCGGCGAGACGCGCCCATAGGCGACGCAAGACGGACGCAGCGAGATCACCGTCGGTATAGGTCAGGGCCAGGATCGGCCGGTCGGTGGCGACGTGGAGCATCATTCATCCCTTCAGTTCTGCTGGGGGCAACGCGGGGAGAGGCTGTCGGAAGGTTCTCCAGCCTCAGCCGATCGATCGGTACGGGTGATGCCGCCGGAATGTGCACGCTCGATGCTGGCAGCGTCAGCCTGGGGGCTTGGATCCTCGCTGGGCGTTTGCGATGGGCGATCGGATCTTGGAGGATGGCCGATCCACGTTGTTGTCATGTCAGCAACCCTCCGCGCAGGTCAGCCTGTGCGAGGCCGCGGGCAGGGGACACGCCAAGCCTTCCATGGCGTCCGGTGGCAAGCGGGTGAAGGCATCGATCGCTTGGCGTCGCATGGCGCTCACCGGTTCGGCCGGATCGATCACACGGGCATCGATCGATGGGAGGGCATCGCGCTCCTCGGTCGAAGAGAGATGGGGACCCAGATCCATCAGCAAGCCATCATGGATCGCATAGAGCCAGCCATGCAGGTGCAGTTCCTGTCCGCGGGCCCATGCATTCTCCACGATCGGTGTGGCCGCGATCCGGCGAACCTGCATTTCGACGTTGATTTCGCACATCCGATCGAGGCGCGCGGCTTCGTCGCCGATAGCGTCGAACTTCGGCTTGTGCTTGCGGTAGAGCATCGTGATCGGCTGAAGCCAATGGTCGAGCATGGCCCCCCGATCGCCGCCCAGGGCCCGCCTCACGCCGCTGCAGCCGTAGTGTCCGCACACGATGATATGGCGCACCGCGAGATGCTCGATGGCGAACTCGAGCACGGACAGAATATTCAAGTCGCTCGTGTGTACGACATTGGCGATGTTGCGATGAACGAATACCTCTCCGGGATCGAGACGCAGCACATCGTTCGCAGTCACGCGGCTATCCGAGCAACCGATCCACAGATACTGCGGCGTTTGATGCTCGGCCATGCGCAAGAAGTAGGTGGGGTCGTGCCGCCGCTTCTCGCTGGCCCAAACCACATTCTGATCGAGCAGATGATCCAGTGTGCGTGACATCAGCCGACTATGCCCCTTCTCATCTTCATTCGGCGACTTATGGCCTTGAGATCGTCGGCAGTCAGGCGCTTGCGCGCGATCACCATCACTATGCCGTTCTCGATGGCCAGATGCCTGCGCTCGCTGCCTGAAAAAGCGAGCATCAGTTCGGCGGCGGCTTGGCCGACCGCGACAGGATCTGCGGCCGGATCTCGCGCAAGGGCTTCCACGATCCCTTCCCGCATGGCTTCGGTATGGCGGTGATCCTCGATAAGGCGCGCGAGTATGACGCCCAGATCGTCCACCGGGCGAAGTCTCCGGCGCAAGGCGGGGAAGAGCGCGTCTTCCTCGTCGAGATGATGGCGATCCAGATCGACCATCAAGAAAGCCACGATGGCGTCGGCAATCTGGCGCGATGCCTGTTTGTTTTCGGCGATGGTCTGCAACGCAGCACAGAGGGACCGCTGGCGAAAGTGATCCGCCAACAAGTAGTCGTTCGGTTGGTCGAGCAGATCCAACGGCGGCGGTGCAAGCGCTGGGATGACATAGC
>VFQT010004139.1_pt1 | contig 12436 bp, 12 predicted proteins | sample 3512381 | NCBI WGS metagenome assembly VFQT01 (sample SAMN10412376, study PRJNA504923) | tailings metagenome | isolation source: Relicate 2 Philex TSF3 active mining site | place: Philippines: Tuba, Benguet | collected 2017-08-29 | reverse complement strand
GAGTCGCCCTATAAGCCGGAAGTTTTTGATTTAGGCTTATTCAACTCGAATGCCTACATATTTGCTCACAAAAAATTGTGAGACTCTTCAAGGCCGAGTATTCAACCTCACGTACAGCCATTCACATGGCCATCTGGCTAGACTTTAGAAGCTCCGAAAAAGCTCTCGCTCAATCGTAAGTATTTGCGCTACGCCAAACCCTCACTGCAGAAATTGAATTTAGTAAGCCAATGCCAATCCCCGCAGTTATATCAAAAATTGAAGTCGGCCAGATGAATGTGAGTAGACCGACGGCGATAACAGCGAGGTTTGCGATTGCATCGTTACGAGCTGCCAAATAAGCAGCCCAAATTAGGTGTTTTTCCGCCTTACGATGCTTTACGAGAATTAATGAGCACAAAAAGTTTATGGCAAGCGCTCCTAATGCAACCACGGTGATCTGCAATCCAGCTGGCGGGGCAGGATCTTTGATTGCCCGGATGACGTTGGGGATGATAAAGAAAATAGGAATCATTAAAATGGAGGCTAGAAAACGAGCAAGCCACTTGCGACTGGCCAAACTCCAGCCAAGACCAAATATAATCAAGAAATTGACAAAGGCATCCTGAATGAAATCAATACTATCTGCCAGCAGAGATATCGATTTAATATTTAATGCGAAAAAAAACTCTATTAGAAAATATCCTAAATTGAGGAATGCAGTTATGCCTATTGCCTTTTTCATATTCACCATTCTATAAGTCTAGCTCTAGTTCACGTGAAGGTTCGTTCTGGCGCCGATGGTTGATTCGCGGAGCGCATTTCAAAAAGAACACAAGTCAGGTTGTGTAGTTATTTGAGACACACCGAAGGCGGACATCTAGGTGAATTTATCGAAAGATTTGATCTTAATTCTTTACCTAAAAACTGCTTGCAATTCGACTACCCAATTCTTTGATAATGAGAAGTACGATTACTGCATAGTTAAAAATAATAATTGCTGGTAAGAAAACTAATCCAGCTCCACCGAAGCGATTTCGAAGCTTGGTTCCCCAAACTTCATTTGTGATCGTTACAAGTACAATCGTCCACCACAATGGAATAGTTGCGAACCAGACAACTAAACAATAAGGGCAGAGAACCCCAATGATGAAAACGCTCTGACCAAAAAGCCAACTGACGAAAAGCCAAGCTATGCCCATCCCCAAAACTATGAATTTCCAGAACCAATTTTTGAACTTTGCACCTGCGAAAATACTCAACCCGATAATCATCGGCGCTATAAAACCGGCTACTCCCAGAATTGCGTTAGGAAATCCAAGCAATGAGGCTTGCCATAAATCAAACAAAGCTCCACAGGAGACGAATGGGCTTATGTCGCAAGAGGGGGCCTGAGAGGGATTCTTCAGAGTTTGAAATCTTTCTATCAAAAGAGCTGCAGATGCAAACCAACCAATACCGCCACAAATGAGAAAAATTTTTGCCAGAAAGCGCCAAGATTTTTGTTGATTGAGAATGTCATAACTCGGCTGCATGAATTTTTCCTAACTTGATGAGTAAATAATGCCCACCACCTCGCATTACGGTACAGGCGAGTTGGGTCATCTGCAATATCTAGAAAGGTAATCGGCATCACGTGCAAATATCATCTGTGCTGAATACAATAGAGCCACTAGTCGTGATTGCAGTTTTCTACTCAAATATGAAAGGTCTACTAAGACTAAATGAAACGAAACGTCATGTTGTCGGGTTTGATCTCTATGAGCGTTGTAGCTGTTGTTGCTCTAGCAGCTTTTTCGGTTAGCAAAGAAGCTACCCTTGATCAATCTGGAGCAGATGACATTTCGGTTATTCAGTCGAATACTCACATTCTTCAGGATGCGGGAAATCGCGCTCCGGTCTTAGTTGAATTCCTAGACTTTGAATGTGAGGCATGCGGGGCTTTTCATCCGTATATAGAAGAATTGAAGAGAGAATTCAAGGGTGAAGTGACTTTCGCTTTTCGATACTTCCCTCTCCCGGGACATTCGAATTCCATTAATGCGGCCCTTGCCGTTGAAGCGGCCGCGCAGCAGGGCAAGCTAAACGAGATGTTCTCACTAGTGTTTGAAACACAGTCTCTTTGGGGTGAATCAAGTGAGTCCAAGGCTGCAACTTTTAGATCATACGCCGAAAAAATTGGGCTTGATATGAATCTATATGACTCGTCGATCGCAAATCCAGAAACCCTACGTCGGATCACGGATGATTACAATGATGGGGTAGCGCTTGGGATTTCAGGGACTCCCACCTTCTTTCTCAATAATCAACGTTTGACTTTGCGCACATTTGAAGATGTCAGAGCTGCAATTCTTGATCAACTTTCAAAGTAATTTTGCTTGCGGACCGGCCTCATAGAACACTGCCTCAGACCCTTCCCGCAAACGGCATCATCCCCGGAACGCTGTAAATGCTGGAGTATTTCAATCCGCCTTTTGTTGATCTAGCTTCCCACATCATGCCATTTCCGGCATAAATGCTCATGTGATGAATGGTGCTTTGTGTTCCTTTGTACGAATAGAAAATTAAATCGCCTGGCTGCATCTCAGAAATGGGAACTTGTTTTGTGTACGTGTAATAAAGCCCGGAGTTCAGTCGATCCCAGTTGGGCCAACCGAGTCCGGCATATTTGTAGGCCGCATAAATCAACCCAGAACAATCAAAGGAATTTGGCCCTTCATTTCCCCAAACATAAGGTTTTTTAGCTAACACCTGCCGTTTTGCAAATTCAACTGCCTTTAGTCGCTGCTCAATAGATGTTCTGGATGTAGCTGCGCCATTTGGGCCGCCACCCTTCCACACTTTTGCTTGGTTTGGAACCTTAGTGGCTTCACTCGCCCTAGTCTCTTCTAACAGGGCAAGCTGCCGCCTTTGCTCAAGAGTAAGCCTTACTTTCCTCGCAGAGGCGAGTTCTTTTTGAAGTTTGTCTTGAATTGCCTGAAGTTTATTAACCTCATTTTGCTGAGCATCCCTAACAGAGTCTGCTTCTCGCTTTGCCTCTGCAACTTTTTCGGTGACTTGCATTTGTCGCTCTTTTGCAGCCTCAGCCAATTTTCTGGCTTTGTTCGCAATGATCACAGCAGCTTTGAATTGCTCAAGTGCAACTTTATTCTTGGTATTTAAATTCTCAAGGGTGGATATTGTGTCAATCACATCTTGAGGTCCATTTGCACTGAGGAATGTCTCAAGGTTTCCCATATTGCCACCTGACATGTAGGCAGCGACAGCCAATTTTCCAATGTTTCGATGAGTTGCTGAAACTTCGGCTTCTGCAGCATCTACAGCTTCAGTTGCAGAATTCAACTCCTTTACTGCTATAGCTAATTCATTTCTCGCAATTAAATACTTTTTATTCACCTCTGCCGCAAGTGCTGCAAGTTTTCTTAAGTTTCCTCGTGCAGCAGCCAATTTTTTCGCTGCATTTGCAGCTACTCGCTTTTTCTCGAGCTCGAGCTTTTTAGCAGCTTCGATTTGGGCAATAGTTGGCTTGTGATTATTACCGAATGCTTCAGGGGTGGTGAAGGTGAATAAAAGTAGCGCAAGAAAAATCGAATATCTGCGATTATTCCAATTTCGCTTCATAGCCTGCGAGCTCCTACGAATGGTTTTCTTCCAAACATTTTTGTAAAAGGCACAACTTCGACCTTCTTACCTGGACGTGGGGCCTGCACCATTTTTCCCCCGCCCACGTATATCGAGACATGGCTGATTGGCTTGCCGAAGAAAAGTAAGTCTCCTGGCTTCACTGAGCCAAAAGCAATCGGTTTTCCGTACTTGATTTGAATGCGCGAGGAGTGCGGAAGGGCTACACCAGCCTCTTGATAGGCCCGCATTGTGAGCCCAGAGCAATCCCATCGAGTAGGTCCGGCCGCGGCCCATACGTAGATATCGCCAATTTGATTTAAAGCATACTTAAGGGCTATCGAAGATCTTGAATTGTCGCCCACGAAGCTCGCAGCATATTTTTGAGAATCTCTAAGAATTTTGCTCTCTCTTTTCGATTCATCCTTTAGAAGCCGCTCCCTGTCCTCTTTCTTGAGAGAATTTAGAATCTTAGTTGCCTTATTGAGTGCATTCTTGGCAGCTACAACTTCTCGATTGAGTTTTGTTTTCTCCGCCTTTACAAGTGTTAATCGATCTGCAATCACCAACTGTGAGGATTGGACCCTCTGTTTTGCTTGCATGTATTTTCGAATTTCAGTTGAATATCTAGTACCAACGACATCTAGTAGTGATGCGTCAGCTAAATACCTTGTTGGGTCGCTACTCAATAAGAGTTCGAGGCCTTTGCCAAATCCCGAGCTTTGATAACTCTGCACGGCTATTCTCCCAAGCACTTTATTTGCCTCAACAAGGTCAGCTATTACAGACGATTCTTGTTGCCTTAGTGATTGGGTATCTCGCTCGAGGGCTGCAATCCTGATTGTTGCTTCATTAGCCGCCTCATACTTTTCAGCTGCCAATGTTCTCAATCTATCGACCTCTTTTTGAGCGGCTGAAACAGTTGGTGCAGCCCACGTAATATTAGGTTCGAATAAAAAAGTAATAGCAATGGCCAAAGCCATGAATCGCTTCATTCAGTAGTTCCTCCCGTATCTACTTTTGAAGATTCTTCAAGAGAATCCGCATAGAGGAAATTTCGCTCGATTGCACGGCACGTATTGAATTTGCCAAACCCTTGGCCTCAGAATTCTTGGAACTACTCAACATGAGAAGCATCTCCAACGCACCTTGGTGATGCTCAATCATTGCTTTTAAAAAAGTTAAGTCGAATTGATTTCCAGTCAACTTATTCATATCTGCAATCTTGGCTTCGGAAAGCATCCCACTCATTTTCATATCGTGTCCCATCTCTATTGGGGCATCTTTTGCAGCGAGCCAGTACAGCATCTGATTTATCTCAGGTTTTTGGGCCTTGATTATCTGTGAAGCAATCTTTCTAACACTTGAGTTTTTTGATTGTCTCAGAGCGATGTTAGATATTTCGATTGCCTGCTGGTGGTGTGGAATCATCCCTTGGGCAAACATGATTTCGCTCATCCCCAGAGATGTTAATTTACTTGCATGCGAATTTGCAAAAGCAGGTTGAGCAACAATAACTAAAGCAATAGTAAAGCCAAATAGAGCTAATTTTTTGATCATGAGTAATCCTTTTCTCGAATTTATGTAACTTGCCTTTTTTCGAGAAATAATTAGATGCGGATAATCCCCAATTGAGATCGAGTGAGAGAGTAAGTAAATGTCAGATTAGATTTCTCTTTCAACACATTGGACCAATAATTTATTGAAGTGTTGGTTCCATGAAGTTTTCTACATCGGAGTGCGTACTTTCTACCCAACAGGAGTACAACTATTAATAACGCTCCACACGCCCTGCCCATCAAATTTTCTTCAGAATAAACCTTTTCAGTCAATTGCAGATTTTCAATTACTGGAGTTGACTTGCTCGCATTATGGACGTGTGTTACAGACGAGTCAGAACTAACTTGAGTTTCATGGCTATGGGCTAAAAATGCGATTCCAGTCGACAATATGACGAGCAAAATCGTCGCAAAAACGGCAACCTTGTTTCGTCCTATCGAGACCTGGCCCATGACAAAAAAGGTACCACTACTTCATCGGAAGAAGCTGTTTAAGACAGGCTTGGCGCGGAACGTAGTTTCAAGCTGACACGTTCTTAAATGAATCTTCTTCTTCCATTTTCTGTGCCGTTAGTCACAGCTACCACACCAATCTAGAGTAGTTTTATTCTGAATGGCAAATCAAACATGAGTGAAGTACTGTCATAGATATGAAATGGTTTCGTTTGACCCAGTTGGAACGTTTAGATCAAAAATTAATTTATTTTTTATCGTCCGTGAGCATCGCCGCCGTACGTTTAACGCTTGGTCTAACTTTTATTTGGTTTGGATTACTTAAGGTTTTTGGTGAAAGTCCAGCTAATGATTTGATAACTAAAACGATATATTGGTTTAACCCTGACGTATTTATTCCAATTCTTGGTATCTGGGAGGCGGTAATCGGATTATTCTTCGTTATCAAGCCCATGATTCGGGGAGGACTTCTCCTACTGGCCCTTCAAATGCCTGGCACTTTTTTGCCTCTCGTTCTGTTACCCGAAGTCTGTTTCTCAAATTTTCCTTTTGCCCTAACACTAGAAGGGCAATATATAGTCAAGAACTTAGTCCTAATTAGTGCGGCTCTAGTCGTAGGTGGATCCTTGCTTCCGATTCAGTCGATAGCATTTAGAAAGTTGGTTGTATAGCGACAGGCAACCGCGATAGTGGCATGTTCTTCTTCACTCAAGGCAAAAGTAAAAATGCAATTAAAATTCTTTGAAAGTCCTCTGCAACCGAAATCTGCCCATGAATCTGCCCATATTTGCCCATGGTTTCCCCATAAAAATCTCTTAATCTGCGACAGGTTATGTAACAACTTGTACAAGCAAAATGCAGAAAGGTGAGCGTAGTTTTGACCTACGCCCACCTAATTAGAAGAAGAGTCGCCCTATAAGCCGGATCCTGTCGTTCTTGCGAACGGATCACCATCCATCTAGATCTGTAATTACTTACAGATTCAAGCGACCTACCCGATAGCTCAAGCGCGAGCAACGCACTATCTTCTTGGTCTTGCTTCAGGTGGGGTTTACATAGCTACGCATATTGCTACACGTACTGGTGGTCTCTTACACCACCGTTTCACCCTTACCAATATTCCGAAAAATACTGGCGGTTTGCTTTCTGTTGCACTATCCCGTGGATTGCTCCAGGTGGGCGTTACCCACCACCTTGCTCTGTGAAGTCCGGACTTTCCTCGGTGTCTTGCGACAACGCGGTGATCCGGGCGACTCAAGAGGAAATTGTACGGGGTATTTACTTAGTTGATTTCAGCGCAGTGAGCGCCCAAAGAATCGCAATCACATCGATTACCTCTTGAGCGATGGCTCCCTGACTGGCGTTGGTGATCCCAAAAGCACCGGTTCCCATAACGACAAATGAAAGACTCATTCCAATACCAGCAGCTTGCAGCGCCTTAGCACGCGATGCTTTGGCGATACGGATAGCGCGAGTAAGGCGATCTATCGAATCTTCGACAATGACAACATCTGCAGCCTCTGATGCCGCCGATGCGCCTCGTGCGCCCATAGCAACGCCAACATCTGCTGCTGCAAGTGCTGGTGCATCATTGATTCCATCTCCGACAACGATTACTGAGCCTTTCGACTTCTGTTTAGCCGCTTCTGTAATCTTTAACTTTCCAGCTGCAGTTACCTTGGAATACATCTCAGTGATTCCTACTGAGTTGGCGACTTCTTGCGCGGTGTCATCACGATCACCAGTAACTAAAGCGATGTGTTGCACTCCCGCCGCTCTTAAATCAGAGACCATCTGCTTTGATTCAGCACGAATCGGATCATCTAGCCCAATAGCGCCAATTAGTTCGCCATTTCTGGTCACAGCAACCATGAGCGGCTGAGAAAAGCGCAACCAGCTAGGTGCTTCAACCTTAAATTGCCCGACGACAACATGTGCTCCGTTTAAGTTCGCTGCGATTTCGTGGCCAGCAATTTCTTCAATATCTGAACAACTATCAAGTGCTAAGCCACGAGCTTTTGCTTCCTGCACAAGCGCCTTGGCAACAATGTGCGGACTGTATTGATCAACAGATGCTGCTATCTGTAGCACTTCATCATCGCTTAAACCTGGAGCTGAATTGATATCAGAGATGGCCGGTCCGCCATGGGTAAGCGTTCCAGTTTTATCAAGAAGAACCGTGTCGGTGCGTGCGAGCATTTCAAGCACACCGCCGCCCTTGATGATTGCTCCATTCTTTGCAGCTTGTGAAAGACCAGAAACGATTGCAATTGGGACTGCAAGAATTAGTGGACAAGGTGTTGCTGCAACAAGTACTGCAACTGCTCGATCGACGTCACCACTGAGCCACCAGGCAAGACCTGCAATCAAGAGCGCTGCAGGAACAAAGCGCAGAGCCCATTGGTTGGCTAGGCGAACACCTGGGGCAGATTTTTCTTGCGCCGCCTCAACTAATTTAATGATTGCCGCGTAGGTGCTGTCTTGTGAAGTTGTCGTAGCGATGTATTCGAAGGGTGCTCCAGCGTTGAGGACACCGCTAGAGATATCCTCATCTGCAATGCGTGCTACAGGTAGCGGTTCGCCGGTAAGAGCCGATTCATCCAAGGTTGCTCCTACCAACAACTTTCCATCAGTTGGAGTGATTTCACCACTGCGGATAAGAATCTTGTCGCCGATGACAATCTCTGAAATATCAATCTCTTGAATAGAGCCGTCTTGTGAAACTCGATGCACATTCCGAGGCATACGAGAAAGCAGCGCCTTTAATTGTCGCTCTGCCTGCCCTTCCGCCCAACTTTCGAGGACACGGCCGGTAGCCAACATCACTGAAATTACAGCGGCGGCAAATAGTTCGTCAGTAAAGAGGGCTCCCAAGAGAGCTAAAACTGCAAGAACATCAGAACCCATCGTCTTATGTCGAAGATCGTTGATGAGCCACGTGATTGCAGGTATCAAGCCAATCAATCCCGCGAGGATCCAGAGTGGTTCAATGAGGAATCCAAGAACCAAAGTGGCGGATGATGAAAAGAGCAGTGCGCGGTTAAATTGTGCCCCAGTCATAGAACCAAGGTTACTTCTCTTTTTAACCGATAGCCTTAGCCCATGAGTGAAGTAACAATCGCTTTCTTGGGTGCCACGGATACTGTCACCGGAAGTCGCGCTCTTATCTCAAGTCGGCAGAGCAAAATATTGGTCGATTGTGGACTTTTCCAAGGAATCAAATCAGTGCAGCGCAAGAACTGGGATCCATTTCCTATTGAAGCAAATCAAATTGATGCCGTTGTACTGACGCATGCCCATCTTGACCACTGTGGTTATCTTCCTTTACTCGTAAAGCAAGGCTTCAATAAAGAGATCTATGGAACTCGCTACACAAACGACATTGCCAAGATTATTTTGCGAGACTCGGCCCATCTACAAATGGAAGATGCAAAATACGCAGCCAAGAAGGGCTATTCCAGCCACAAAGACCCAAAGGCGCTCTACAACTTAGCTGAAGCTGAAAAGGCAATTGATCATCTCCGGGAGCGACCATTTCGTGAAAAAGTTCAGATTGCTGAAGATGCTTTCGTAACTTTTTACCCATCCGGTCATATCTTGGGTTCAAGTTTTGTTGCAGTAGAAGTTGCAGGTAAATCATTCCTATTCACAAGCGATTTAGGACGCAATAACCACCCGCTGCTTTCTAACCCAGATGCTCCCCCAGCGCGTGCTTTTGACGTGGTTGTCACCGAGTCCACTTACGGAGATCGCACACACGACACAACGCCTGAAACTTTTGCCCATGAGCTCAATGATGCGATTGCACGCGGTGGCACTATCTTGATTCCAGCATTTGCTGTAGATCGCACTGAAGTTATCTTGATGGCGCTGAAGGAACTCATTATCGAGAAGAAGATTCCAGCCCTTCCTATCTATGTCGATTCTCCTATGGCTCTTGCCGCTCTTAATTTTTATCGTGAAGCAGTTTCATCCAATTCGCCAGAGATACGAGCGGGGGTCTCTGAAAGATTTGCTAATCAAGACCCATTTGATGCCGGATCGCTCCACCAGATGGAGACGACCGAGGAGTCAAAGGCAATTAACGATGTCACAGGTCCTGCAATCATTATCTCGGCCAGTGGAATGGCAACTGGTGGTCGCGTAGTTCATCACCTTGCAAATATGTTGCCGAACCCTAAGAACACGGTGATTTTGGTGGGATATCAAGCCGTCGGCAGCCGAGGACGAATCCTTGAAGAAGGTGCTCAGGAGATTAAAATCCACGGAGAACTGATTCCAGTTAAAGCACATATCTCAAAAGTGGAGAGCTTCTCAGTTCACGCCGATTCAGATGAACTTATTACTTGGCTCAAGCAAGCAAAAGCACCAACGCAGGCATTTGTTGTTCATGGTGAATTAGAAGGCCAGCAACATATGCAGCAACGCCTTACCGATGAATTGGGATGGAAGGCAACGATTCCTAAATCAGGACAGGTATTTCAGGTTTAACGAAGATGTCCACTCTCATTAAATGAGCGCAGTGCACGCAAGCCATCTGATGGCCAGATTGAAATTGAAGAGATAGAGCAAGGTGTGGCATCCATGTGGAATACCGCATCCGCGGGAGCGCCCACAGCCAGCTTCACAGCAGTCTTGATAACTCCGTTATGAGTAACAACAATAATTTTCTTACCAGGATACTCGGCGACTAATTTTTCTAAGGCTTCTTCGATGCGTACGGAAGCCTCGTCGTAGGACTCTCCGCCGCCTGGTGCATAGGCAGTTGAATTAAGCCACGCTTGGTATTGATCTGGTTCTTCAGCGCGAACTTCTTCGGTAGAACGTCCATCCCATGTGCCAAATGAGAGTTCATACCAAGATTCATCAAGAATGATCTCAAGCCCTGTGGTGCGAGCAATCGCTTCAGCTGTCTGCTTGGTGCGCTTCAGTGGAGATGCAATCAATACTTCAGCGCCCAATTTGGCTGCCTCTACTGCAACTAGATTTGCCTGCTCTAAACCATCTTGCATCAACTCTGGATCTATCGAACCCGTTCCAGAGAATCTACGTTCTGGGGTCAGAACAGTTTCGCCATGGCGGATAAAGTAAATAAAGGTCGGAACCTCAGCGCTGCGTAAGCGATCTGTCAGAAAGTTCTGTTGCACAACTGCAATCGGCTTATGTGCGCTGCCACCATCAAGTGCTTTATTAGCTAAGCGATCGGCGTGTGAATTTTCATCTCGTGGAATCCAGGAATATGTGACCAGCGATGGGTCATGTGCTGCCCTGCACTGCTTAGCAAGATCTCGCATATCAGCATGTTTAATCTGCCAACGCCCCGACATCTGTTCTACAACTAACTTCGAATCCATCGCTACTTCAACAGTTGCCTGGGCATCTAACTGATGAATATGAGTAAGACCTGCAAGCAATCCGTTGTACTCAGCAACATTGTTTGTGGCAATTCCAATAACATCAAAGAGTTCAGCAACAATCTTGCCGCCTTCAGTGACAACGGCGCCATAACCTGCGGGTCCCGGATTTCCCCGAGAGCCGCCATCTGCAGTCAGGCGAAAGCTACGTGCCATTAGCGCTCACGCACCAAGATGCAGCGACATTCTTCGCATCGAACCACTTCATCTTCAGCAAGGCCTGAGATCCGCTGTAGCTCGATTGTGTTGAGAGTTAGGTTGCAACCTTTGCATTGGTTGCCAGCAAGAGCCGCAGCCCCGATTCCATTGTTTGCTTCACGGATCTTCTCGTAGAGAGCGAGTATCTCAGCGCTTACAGATTGTGTAGTCGACTTTCGGTCGGCCTCAATTCCCTCAAGCTCAATGTGAATTGCAGCGAGTGCGTTCTCTTTACGGATATTTAGATCTGCGATTTCAAGTGCGAGCTGATTTTCTTGCTCTGATAGATCTGCAATTCGCTCCTTAATCACATCCACACGCATCATGATTTCAAGCTCAACTTCCTCGAGTTCAGCTCTGCGGGCTCCAAGCGTTACGAGTTCATGCTGTGTCTGCTCAAGTTCTTTTGGTGTGCCGGTGCCTGAAGAGAGTCTCTTCTCGTCTCGTTCAATGCGAGTGACAATTTGCTCAACATCGCCTTCAGCACGGGCTAGTTCGCGCTTCACATCGCTGAGTTCAGTCTCGGCGGCAATCCGTAGATCGCGCGCATTGTTCTTTTTAATGGTCAGGCTATTAATCTCTGCGATTTCGGGAAGATTGGCAGCCTTGTTACGAAGAGCAGAGCTATGTAAATCGAATTTTTGAATATCCAAGATGGAACGCTGGTCGCTCACGCTTGCTTTCACGGCGTTCTCCTTTAATTAATGGGGAAATCAATGTTGAATTTTGTAGTCGTACCTTACTTCATACTCCGGGCAACTGTAATATCCATTCGTGGCACCGACATTTCCCGCATCAGTAAAGAAGTTGTACTCCATTGCTCCCTCGCCTCAGCGCGAGACTATGTTGGAGATGCGAAGGCGAATTCTTGAGATAGTCCCTCAGGCCGAAGAAGTCGTTAGTTATGGAATGCCGGCATTTAAAATTGATGGAAAGATTTTTGCTGGTTTACTCGCAAATAAAAAGCATGTCGGGTACTACCCATTTAGTGGGTCAATTCTTCATCTATTTCCAGAGGAGCTAGCAAAGTTCGGTTCCACCAAAAGTGCCCTTCATGTACCTATCGATAAACCGCTGACAAAGACGCTGTTGAGGAAGTTAATCAGGGCGCGTAGGGCTCTTCACGATTAGTTACAGTGAAAAGGTTTATTGAAATTGTGGGCGGTGAGGGTTTCGAACCCCCGACATCCTCGGTGTAAACGAGGCGCTCTA
>VFQT010004138.1_pt1 | contig 12438 bp, 15 predicted proteins | sample 3512381 | NCBI WGS metagenome assembly VFQT01 (sample SAMN10412376, study PRJNA504923) | tailings metagenome | isolation source: Relicate 2 Philex TSF3 active mining site | place: Philippines: Tuba, Benguet | collected 2017-08-29 | reverse complement strand
TATCCGGGGTGATCATTACCGGCGGGTAAACCTCCCGCTCGTAGCGATGAAATCCCCCGGTTTCCGTGTTGCGGGAAGGGTATGTAGCACTTGTGACGAAACGAGTGACGCCCGTAGAGTGCCGTCTGCACGACGGCTTACCCTGCGTGCAACCGCGAAACCCACCTCATCTCATCTTTCGGGTTAGCGGGGATCCCTGTCCTATCCAAAGGAGCTCAAATGGGTGCTCGCGCCAAGGCGATTTTTCCGCTCGCGCTTGTCATCGGAGTTCTGTCTTTCCTGTGGACCGAGTTCTCGCTGAACTTCACGTTCCACTGGGTCACCGTCGCCGGCACTGATGTGCCGGGCGCCGTCGGTGTGCCTCAGAACTTCCACTTCATCCTCCCCACGGCATTCATCTCGTGGGGCCTGTTCTTCGCCGCCGGTGGTGACAACGCCGCCTTCGGCAAGATCTTCCTTGCATCCGTCTTCGGTACCGTCGCCGCCCTGGTGACGATCCCGCTGGCGTACAACACGGCTGGATTCCCTGACTTCTGGGGCATCGCCCTGTGGGTCGGTATCTTCGCCTTCATCCTGGTGATGATCCTCATCGCCGGTGACTGGTACTACGTCGCAGGTACGTTCCCGGCATTCGCCGCGGTCTTCCTCTGGTGGGTTGCCACCGGCATGGACGGCTGGGCTCCGCTGGGCGCCGACGCCGCCAACGGCGGTGCTGGTGGTGCCACGGGCCTCGGTGCCTTCGGTGGTCTTGTCTCGACCCCGTGGGCCTGGGTGTGGTTCAACACGCTGGTGACCCTGATCGTCGGTGTCATTCTCGGCATCGTCTCGGGCAAGCTGGCTGCCCTCCTCACCCCGAAGCCCAAGGAGGCCTAGGCCACAGGCCTGGATTTCCATGCTTCGTCGCAGTACCTCCGGGGGGCCCAGTGGGCCCCCCGGAGTCGTTTCATCACCACACCTGATCCCGACACCGGAGGGGTAATGGGCACCAATGCCGGATCCCAGCGCAACCAGGCCTGGGTGGATTTCGCGGGGATCATGCTCGCGGTCGCGGGCTTCTTCCAGATCATCTACGGGGCCGTGATCCTGAACGACTCGCAGATCCCCATCAACAAGTTGCTGTACTGGAACCTGGAGTCGTGGGGCTGGGCCTACCTGATCGTGGGCATCGTGCTCCTGGCCACGTCGTGGTTCGTCTTCCAGGGCAACCCGTATGCCGAGGTGTTCGCCATCCTGGCTGCGGTGGCGAGCCTGTTCATCCAGGCATCCACGATCGAGTTCACGCCGATCTGGAGCCTGATCGTCATCATCATCGACGTGTTCATCATCTACGGACTGGTGGTGCACGGCGACATCCGCGGGATGAACTCCCGCACATAGCAGGGCCCCGGGCGCACCCCGGTGCCGGGCCATGCCCGGCACCGGGGTCCGTTCGTCCCCCGCTCGCCGGCGGCGGTGTCCCGCCGCAGCCAAGGGCCGCCCATGGCCGGTATGCTCGCCCCCGTTTTTCCTACAAGGAGTGGGTGATGGCGGTACGCGTGGGCATCAATGGCTTTGGCAGGATCGGTCGCAACGTCTTCCGGGCTGCGGCCAGCCGGGCGCAGGGCGAGGTGGAGATCGTGGCGGTGAACGACCTCACCGACGCCAAGACCCTGGCCTACCTGCTCAAGTACGACTCGGTGTTCGGGGTGTACCCGGGCACCGTCGAGCACGAGGGCGACGCCATCATCGTGGACGGCACGCCCATCCGCGTGCTCGCCGAGCGCGACCCCGCCAACCTGGCATGGGGCGACATGGGCGTGGACGTGGTGGTGGAGAGCACCGGCTTCTTCACCAAGCGCCCCGACGCGGCCAAGCACCTCGACGGCGGCGCCAAGAAGGTGATCATCTCGGCGCCGGCCACCGAGCCCGACCTCACCATCGTGCTGGGCGTCAACGACGACCAGTACGACCCCGCGAAGCACGACGTGATCTCCAACGCCTCGTGCACCACCAACTGCCTGGCCCCCGTGGCCAAGGTGCTGGACGATGCCTTTGGCCTGCAGCAGGGGTTCATGACCACCTGCCACGCCTACACCAACGACCAGCGCATCCTCGACCTGCCGCACTCCGACCTGCGCCGCGCCCGCGCCGCCGCGCTGTCCATCATCCCCACGTCCACCGGCGCCGCCCGCGCCATCGGCGAGGTGCTGCCGCACCTCAAGGGCAAGCTCGACGGCATGGCCCTGCGCGTGCCCACCCCGGACGGTTCGGTGGTGGACCTGGTGGCCGACCTGCGCGACGCCCCGTCGAAGGACGAGATCAACGAGGCCCTGCGCGAGGCCGCCAACGGCCCGATGAAGGGCATCCTGGGCTTCTGCGACGACCCCATCGTGTCGCGCGACGTCATCGGCGACGCGCACTCGTCGCTGGTGGACGCCGGCCTCACCATGACCATGGGCAACCAGGCCAAGGTCATCTCCTGGTACGACAACGAGTGGGGCTACTCGTGCCGGGTGGTCGACCTCGCCCAGAAGCTGCTGCCGTAATGCCCGCGCTCGTGCAGGTGGACTCCCCGGGCCAGTCGTGGGCCGCGGAGCGCGTGCTGGTGCGGGCCGACCTCAACGCGCCGCTGGAGCCCGGCCCCGGCGGCGCGCCACAGGTGGCCGACGATGCCCGCATCCGGGCCTCGGTGGCCACCCTGCAGTACCTGCTGGACCAGGGCGCGGCCGTGGCCGTGTGCTCGCACCTGGGGCGCCCCAAGGGGCAGCGGGTGGATGACCTCTCGCTGGCGCCCTGCGCCGCACGGCTGTCGGAGCTCCTGGGCCGGCCCGTGGAACTGCTGCCCGATTGCATGGGCCCGGACGTGGAGGCCCGCATCCGGGCGCTCGGCCCCGGCGAGATCGTGATGCTGGAGAACCTCCGGTTCCACCCGGAGGAGGAGGCCGACGACGCCGCCTTCGCCGACCGCCTCGCCGCGGGCTTCACCAAGTACGTGGACGACGCCTTCGGCGCCGCGCACCGCGCGCACGCGTCCACCCATGCGGTGGCGCGCCGCCTGGATTCCTGCGCCGGCCTGCTGCTGGCCCGCGAGGTGCAGGTGCTGGGCGGACTGCTGGACAACCCCGAGATGCCGTTCGTGGCCGTGCTCGGCGGGTCGAAGGTGAGTGACAAGCTGCCGCTCATCGAGAACCTGCTCGACCGCGCCGACCGCATCCTGATCGGTGGGGCCATGTGCTTCACGTTCCTCAAGGCGCTCGGCGATCCGGTGGGCACCTCGCTGCACGAGGACGAGCAGGCCCAGGCCCTTGCCCTGCGCCTGCTGGACCGCGCGGCACGGGTGAACTGCACGCTGCAGCTGCCCACCGACATCCTGGTCGCCGATCGCTTCGACGCGGGCGCCGAGCTCCGGGTGGTGCCCAGCGACGGCATCCCCGACGGCTGGATGGGCGTGGACATCGGGCCGCGCACGGCGTCGGCCTACCGCGAGGTCATCATGACCGCCGGAACGGTGTTCTGGAACGGGCCCATGGGCGCGTTCGAGATCCCGCCGTTCGCCGAGGGCACCCGCGCCGTGGCCGAGGCCATGGCGGCATCACCGGCCTCCACGGTGGCCGGCGGGGGCGACTCCGGCGCCGCCCTGGGCGAGATGGGCCTGGCCGATCGCCTCACGTGGGTATCCACGGGCGGCGGAGCCGCGCTGGAGCTGATGGAGGGGCGCGCGCTGCCCGGCGTGGCCGCGCTTCCCAGCGCATGAGCACCCGGCGCCCGCTGGTGGCGGGCAACTGGAAGATGCACAAGACGGCGGGCGAGGCCCGGGAGGCATGCACCGCGCTGGCCGCGCTGGTGGGCCCCCAGCCCGTGGCCGAGGTGGCGGTGTGCCCGCCGTACACCGCGCTCGAGGCCGCGGTGCAGGCGCTGGCCGGCAGCCCGGTGGCGGTCTACGCGCAGAACATGCACGAGGCCGACCAGGGCGCCCATACGGGAGCCATCTCGGCGGGAATGCTGCAGGCCGCGGGCGTGCACGGCACGCTGGTGGGTCACTCAGAGTGCCGTGCGGCCGGCGACACCGATGCGCAGGTGGCCCTGCGCGTGCGCGCGGGGCTGGATGCCGGCCTGCGCGTGGTGCTGTGCTGCGGCGAGTCGCTGGACACGCGGCGAGCGGGGGAGACCGAGGAGTGGATCACCCGGCAGGTGCGGTCGGCGCTGGCCGACGTGCACGCGGCCGACGTGGACCGCCTGGTCATCGCCTACGAGCCCATCTGGGCCATCGGCACCGGTGAGACCGCCACTCCCGACCAGGCGCAGGAGGCATGCGCCATCGTGCGCGCGGTGGCGTCGGAGCGGGTGGAGGGGGAGGCCCTGCGCGTGCTCTACGGCGGAAGCGTGTCGCCTGCCAATGCCGCCGAGCTCATGTCGCGCCCCGACGTGGACGGCGCACTGGTGGGCGGCGCCAGCCTCGACCCGGAGTCGTTCGCGCAGATCGTGGCGGCCGCGTCGTGAGCGGTCCCCTCGTGCTCGTCGTCATCGACGGGTTCGGGATCGCACCGCCAGGTCCGGGCAACGCCGTGAGCCTGGCCCGCACGCCCGCCCTCGACGCCCTGGCCGCCGAGGGCTCCGCCACGCTGCTGCAGGCCAGCGGGCTGCCCGTGGGGCTGCCCGACGGCCAGATGGGCAACAGCGAGGTGGGCCACCTGAACCTGGGCGCCGGGCGCCGCGTGCCCCAGATGCTGGTGCGCATCGACGAGGCCGTGGCCGCCCCCGGTGGCCTGGGGGCCGTGCCCGCCATCGCGGCATCACTGGCCGCGGCGCAGCAGGGCACCCTGCACCTGGTGGGACTCGTGGGTGACGGTGGCGTGCATGCCAGCCAGCGACACCTGGTGGCGCTGCTGCAGGCTGCGCGCGCGGCAGGCGTGCCGCGCGTGGTGGTGCACGCCATCACCGACGGCCGCGACAGCCGCCCCGACTCCGCGTTGCCCGCCGTGCGCGCCCTCGAGGGCGCGGGTGCCACCATCGGCACCGTGGTGGGCCGTTACTGGGCCATGGACCGCGACCACCGCTGGGACCGCATCCAGCGCGCGTACGACGCCATGGTGCATGGCGCGGGGGAGCGTGCCGCCACCGCATCGGAGGCCATCCAGCGCTCGTACGACGCCGGCGTCACCGACGAGTTCATGGAGCCGTGGGTGATCGGCGACCCCGCAGAGGGACGCATCCGGCCCGGCGACCAGGTGATCGTGTGGAACTTCCGGCCCGACCGCGCGCGGCAGGTCACGCAGGCGCTGGGCGACGCGGGGTTCGACGGCTTCGATCGCGGCACGACCCCGCCCCTGCCGGGCATCACCACCATGACGCGCCTGCGCAGCGAGTGGACCTACCCGGTGGCGTTCGAGTCGGAGGACGTGCGGCAGGGCCTCGCCGAGGCGGTGAGCATGGCGGGCCGCCCCCAGCTCCACGTGGCCGAGACCGAGAAGTACGCCCATGTGACCTACTTCTTCAACGGGGGCCGCGAGGAGCCGTTCGACGGCGAGGACCGCGTGCTGGTGCAGAGCCCCCAGCACGTGGCCACATACGACGAGGCACCCGAGATGAGCGCCTTCGGCATCCGTGACGCCGTGGTGGGCGCCCTGCAGCAGGGCGGTCGCGATCTCTACGTCATCAACTTCGCCAACGCCGACATGGTGGGGCACACGGGCGTGGTGCCGGCCGCCGTGGCGGGCATCGAGGCGGTGGACCAGTGCATGGCCGCCATCCGCCCCGCGGTGGCGGCAGCGGGGGGCCTGCTGCTGGTCACGGCCGACCACGGCAACAGCGAGTCGATGATCGAGTCCGACGGCAGCCCCAACACGGCCCACACCACCAACCCCGTTCCCCTGTGGATCGATCGCCCGGGCCTCCCGCTGCGCGAGGGCAAGCTCGGTGACGTGGCCCCCACGGCCATGGCGCTGATGGGTTGGGATGCGCCCGCGGCCATGACCGGCGACGTGCTGCTGGACCGCGGCTAGGATGCGCCCCGCATGAGCACCCGCGCCCAGGAATGGCTTCCCGACCCCGCCGGCAGGCACCAGCTGCGCTGGTGGGATGGCTCGCGCTGGACCGAGCACGTGAGCGACGACGGCGACACCTCCACCGATCCCCCGGGCGAGGCCCTGCCGCCGCCGCCCCCCGCGGGCTCCGAGCCGGGCGCGCCCGAGAGGCGCTCGGGCCGCGCCACGGCGTCACTGGTGCTGGGCATCGTGGGCATCCTGGTGTTCCCGGTGGTGTGCTCCACGCTGGCCATCATCTTCGGAGCGCGCGCGCTGCGCGACATCGGCGACCGGCGTGACATCGCGGGCCGCAACCTGGCGTGGTGGGGCCTTGGCCTGGGAATCGCCGGACTGGTCATCGGCATCGCCCTCATCGCCTACCGTTTCGCCTGATGTCCGCGATCTCCGACCGCATCCACGTGCGTGCCCAGTCGCCCGATGGCTATCGGGCCTTGGCCGCCCTCACCCGTGCCGGGCACCCCGACCACGCCCTGGCCGAGATCGTCAAGCTGCGCGCGTCGCGGCTCAACAACTGCCGCTACTGCATCGACATGCACACCGAGGCCGGGCGCAAGGCCGGGCTCACCGAGGCGCAGATCGAGGCCACGACCGAGTGGGAGGGCACGTCGGTGTTCGACGACCGCCAGCGCGTGGCCCTGGCGCTGACCGACCTGCTCACCTGCACCGACGACCTCAGCCGTGCCGAGGACGCCAAGGCGCTTCGCACCTGGGATGCCGCGGCCAACGCCTTCCCCGGTGATGAGCTGGTGCAGCTGGTGTTCACCATCGCCGGCATCAACACCTGGAACCGCATGATGATCGCCGAGGCCGTCTCCGCCGGGGAGTGACGCCGGGCGCCGCTACGCCACGCGGATGAGGGTGGTGATCACGTCGCGGCGCTGCTCCATGGACAGCACCTGATGACCCGCGCCGGCGCACCAGTCGGGCAGGTCGAGGAACACCACGGGGTCGTCGGCCCGCACCTCCAGCACCTGGCCCGCGTCCATCGCCGCCATGGCGTCCCGGGCCATCCCCACCACCTCCGGGCACCGGGCCCCCAGCGCATCCAGGCGGCGATGCGGGCGGTGGCTCACCGGCCCTCCGCCAGCCGCGCCCCCAGGTCGGCCGGCAGCCCCGCCGCCTGGATGGCGTTCTGCGCGCCGGGGACGTCGTACGGGGTGCGCCTGAACCTGAGGGTGAGGGCCTCCAGGTCGAGGATGGCCCATGACGCCCGCGGGTCCAGGTCGCGGGGCTGGCCCACGGAGCCCGGGTTCACCAGCCAGCGGCCGGTCCCGAGCGAGATGGTCTCCTCCCCGCGCACCAGGCCGCCATCCAACCGGCCGTCGTCGCCCAGCCGCCACGCGCCCGACAGGTGCGTGTGGCCGATCATGGTGATGCGCGCCGGGCTGGCGTCGATGGCGGCCCGGGCCTGGTCGCCGGTGACCACGTACTCCCACACCGGATCGCGCGGGCTGGCGTGGAACAGCGCCACGTCGCCCTCCGCGTCCTCGGCCTCCAGGGCCGCCAGGCGGTCCAGCGCGTTGCGGTCCATGCGCGTGCGCGTCCACTCGATGGCGGTCCGGGCCTGGGCCGAGAACACGCTTGCGTCCACGCGCCCCGCCGCGGCCAGGTCGTGGTTGCCGGCGATGCAGCGCTCCGACTCATGCACGCACACCCGCAGGCACTCGGCCGGGTGCGCGCCGTAGCCCACCATGTCGCCCAGGCACCACATGCGCGTGATGGACGCCTGGCGGATGGCACGCCGCACTGCCTCCAGCGCGTGGCGGTTGCCGTGGACGTCGCTGATGATGGCGATTTGCTCGCTCACGGCGGCCTACAGTAACCGCGTGAGCCGCGTCATCCAGTTCGTGGTCGTCGGCCGGCTGCGCCCCCCGCTGGCGGATGCCGGCGCCGAATTCGAGGCCCGCATCGCGCGCATGGCCGATTTCCGCGTGGACGAGGTGGCCGCGGAGCCGGTCCAGCGGGGCGAGGACCAGGTGTTCCGGCGCGAGGGCGATCGCATGCGGGCCAAGGTGGTGGCGGGCGCATGGGTGGTGGCCATGGACTCGCGCGGCAGGGCACCCGCGTCCAGCGAGGCGCTGGCGCAGTGGCTGGCCCGGCGCCTTGAGGAGACGCGGCCCACCACCTTCCTGGTGGGCGGGGCCATCGGGCTGGACCCGGCGCTGGCCGCCGCCGCGGATGAGCGCATGTCGCTCGGCCCCCTCACGCTGCCGCACCAGTTGGCGCGGGTGGTGCTGGGCGAGCAGGTGTACCGCGCGCTCGCCGACCTGGCGGGACACCCCTACCCGCGCGCGGGCGGCGCTCGCTAGCATCGCCCGCCGTGCCTGACGCCAGCCCCATCACGCCGCTCGCCCACGCGCTTGCCCGCGAGGCATCGCAGGTGGCCGGTGGTGCGGACGCCGTGGCCGCGCTGGAGCCCCCGGCCAATCCGGAGTTCGGCGACCTGGCCACCAACGTGGCGATGACCCTGGCCAAGGCGGCGCGACGGAGCCCGCGCGACATCGCCGACGACCTGGCAGCGCGCATCGTGCAGGCGGAGGGGTTGGGGGAGTACGTGGAGTCGGCCCGGGTCGCGGGTCCGGGCTTCATCAACCTGCGCCTCAGCCCTCGCTGGTTCGCCCATGCAGCGCGCGCCATCGTGGAGTCCGGTGAGGGGTACGGGCGCGGGCAGGCCGATCCGGTGGAGAAGGTGCTCATCGAGTTCGTGTCGGCCAACCCCACGGGCCCCCCGCACGTGGGCCACGCGCGCCAGGCGGCCTACGGCGACGGCGTGGCGCGCATCCTGGAGTACGCCGGCCACCGCGTGACCCGCGAGTTCTACGTGAACGACTGGGGCCGGCAGATGGAGCTGTTCGGCGCCTCGGTGGCCGCCCGGTACGGCCAGCTGCTGGGGCGCGATACGCCGGTGCCCGAGGACGGCTACCAGGGCGACTACGTGCGGGACATCGCCCAGCGCATGCGCGACGAGGTGGGGGACGCCTACGCCGACCGACTCGACCCGCCCGACCCGGAGGTGCTCGCGCTCTTCGCGGCGCGCGGCAAGGAGCTGATGCTGGCCACCATGACCGAGGAGCTCGCGCGCTTCCGCGTGCGCTTCGACGCCTTCTTCAGCGAGACCACGCTGCATGAGGGTGGTGCGGTGGCCCGGGGCCTCGATGCGCTCGTGGCATCGGGCGATGCCTACGAGAAGGACGGGGCCCTGTGGTTCCGCACCACCGACTACGGGGATGAGAAGGATCGCGTCCTGCGCCGGTCGGACGGCTCCACCACCTACCTGGCCGCCGACGTGGCGTATCACCTGCACAAGGCGGGGCGGGGGGACGACCGCCTGCTCGACGTGCTGGGGGCCGACCACCACGGCTACATCGCCCGCCTGCGCGCGGTGATCGCCGCGGGCGGGTTCGATCCGGACATGCTCGAGGTGCCCATCGTGCAGCTGGTGTCACTCACCGAGGGCGGCGAGGCCAAGCGCATGAGCAAGCGGGCGGGCACGCTGGTCACCCTGGGCGAGCTCATCGACGACATCGGCGTGGATGCGGCCCGGTTTTTCCTGGTGCAGCGCAGTCACGAGACGGCGTTCGACCTCGACCTCGACGTCGCCCGCGCCGAGGGCAACGAGAACCCCGTGTACTACGTGCAGTACGCCCACGCGCGCATCGCCGGCATCCTCGCGCAGGATCCGCAGGTGCCCGCCGACGCGGGCCCGCCGACCGACCTCGACCCATCCGAGCGTGCGCTGCTGCTGGCCCTGTGCCAGTGGCCCGAGGTGGTGCGGGACGCAGAGCATCGCCGGTCGCCGCACCGGGTGGCCGCCTACCTGATGGACCTGGCCCGCGACTTCCACGGCTTCTACCACCGGTGCCGCGTGGTGGGGGAGGCGCCCGAGGTGGTGGCATTCCGGCTGGACCTGCTGCGCGCCACGCGCCAAGTGATCGCCACGGGACTCGGCCTTATCGGCGTGGAGGCCCCGGACCGCATGTAGCGGTGCGCTAGCCTAGGGGCGACCCGCGGGTGTAGCTCAGTTGGTAGAGCATCAGCTTCCCAAGCTGAGGGTCGCCGGTTCGAGCCCGGTCGCCCGCTTGTCGCCGCCCCCGGCGCAGCGCTGCATCAGGTGCCGCTCCGTTCCCCGTCCCTCCGCTCCCCCGAGGACCCTCCCATGCCTCGCCCTTGCCTGCTCCCCAGCGCAGCCGCCCTCGGGCGCACCGCCCTTGCCGCTGCGGCGATGTCGGGAGCACTCCTGGCCGGATGCGGGGGCGGCGACCCCGCGGTGGACGCAACCACGGCGGCGCCCACGACCGCCGCACGCCAGGCGGCGGGGCAGGGCCCGCCGGAGTGCCTCCCCGACTGCGCGAAGGCGAACCTCTCCTACGCGGACCTCCGGAACACGGACCTCCGGGGCGCGAACCTCGCCGGTGCGAATCTCTCGTACGCCAAGCTCGTCGCTGCGGACCTCACCGGCGTGGACCTCACCGGTGCGTTCCTCGGGAACGCGAATCTCACCCGGGCAAGCCTCGCCGGCACCCGCCTCGTCAGGGCGGACCTCATCCGGGCGGACCTCATCGACGCGAACCTGACGGGTGCGGACCTCACGAACGCGGATCTCAGGCTCGTGAACCTCGCGAATGCCAACCTCACCAGGGCGAACCTCACGGGCGCGAGGATCCCCGGGGCGTACTTCCAGAACACCATCTGGTCATCCACGACCTGCCCGAACGGCACCGTGGCCGACAACTGCCTGCGGTGATCGGTGACGCCCGGGCGCGTGCCCGGGCTACGCGGCCGGCGTGAGCTCGCTGGTGCAGTGCGGGCAGCGCGATGCGGCGATCGAGACATCCTCGGTGCACGCGGGGCACGACGTGGTCTCGGCCTTCTCGCCCATCACGCGGATCACGGCCTTCACCACGAGGAACAGCACGATGGCGATGAGGATGAAGGTGATGAGCGCGCTCAGGAACGAGCCGTAGGTGAACTCCGACCCGTTCACGGTGAACACCAGCTCGTCGAAGTTGGTGTCGCCGGCGATTGCCGCGATGAGCGGCATGATGAACGAGTCGACGAATGCCTTGATCAGCACGGTGAACGCCGTGGCCAGGACGAACGCCACGGCCACCTTCAGCAGGCTGTCGCTGAACGCGAATGCCTTGAAGTCGTTCCAGAAACCTCGGGTCCTGTTCATCGGGGTGGGGCCTCCTCGGGAGTGCAGTGGGCGAGATAGAAGAGCGCTGCGCGCACCCGCCTGTTGGCGGGCGGGCCGTCGTCGGCCAGCGGGAGCTTGCGGAATATCGACGATACGTGCTTCTCCACCGCTGATTGGCCGGTGCTGAGGCGCGCGGCGATTCCGTCGTTGCTCAGTCCCTCGGCGATGAGGCGCAGCACGTCGCGCTCGCTCGGCGTGAGGTCCGCCAGCGGGTCGTCCTCGGCCGATTCGCGCAGCAGCAGCGCGTGGATGAGGTCGGGGTCCATCACGGCGCCACCGCCGGCCACCATCTGCACGGCGCGCGCCAGCTCGGACGGGTCGGCGATGCGGTCCTTCAGCAGGTAGCCGATGCCGCGCTGGCCGGTGGCGAGCAACTGGTCGGCCACCGAGGGCTCGGCGAAGTGGCTGAGCAGGATGGCGCCCATGCGCGGATCGGCGGCCCGTGCCCTGCGGATTACCTGCAGGCCCTCGTCGCTGAGGGTGGGCGGCATGCGCAGGTCGGTCAGCAGCACGTCGGGCCGGTGGCGGGTGACGGCGGCCAGCAGGGTGTCCCGGTCGCCGGCCAGCTCCAGCAACTCGATGGCGGGGTGCTCCCGGAGCACGCCGCTGAGGCCCAGGGCGAACACGGGGTTGTCCTCGCCCAGGACCACGCGGATAGGGGCATCGGGCATCCGCTCACACTAAAGGGCGGGGCCCGCGGAACCCGCGCGATTGCAGGGGGGATAACCCGATGATTCCGCCCCGCGCCGGCCCGTGCGGCCTAGCGGGTGCGGGGCACCGCCACGACGAGCGCCTTCACCACGCCCTCGCCCATGCGCGCCGACAGGCGCGCGCCGGACTTCGACCGCACCAGCACGCCCATCGACCCGCGTGCCGCCTTCTTGCCGTACAGCGTGCGCACCCTCGCAACGGGGTCGCCGGGCTTGAGTCCCTTGGCCGTGACCCACTGCGGGCCGGTCAGCACGGCCGCGCGCAGGCGGGCGTCGTCGCCGCACGTGGACCCGCCACGGGCGGGCGAGAAGGTCATGATGGCTCCCAGCGATGCCCAGGTGGCCCGGCAGGTGCCGTAGCTGGCCCGGGTGGTACCGGTGCCGAGCGACTTCCTGGCCGTGGCCAGCGTGCCGGTGGCCCCGCGCACGTCGGCCAGTCGCACCGCGCCCTTCCGCGTGACCCACACGGCCAGCGGACCCGAGGGCGCGCCCGACGCGATGGTGCGCA
>VFQT010004137.1_pt1 | contig 12443 bp, 9 predicted proteins | sample 3512381 | NCBI WGS metagenome assembly VFQT01 (sample SAMN10412376, study PRJNA504923) | tailings metagenome | isolation source: Relicate 2 Philex TSF3 active mining site | place: Philippines: Tuba, Benguet | collected 2017-08-29 | reverse complement strand
CGCGCGCGATACGCGCACGACAACGCGCTCAGATCGCGTGCGACTTCTCCCAGGCGCGCGCGAGCGCCGCGTACTTGCCGCCGAGCGCCAACAATTCTTGGTGCGTGCCAACTTCGGCGATGCGCGCCTTGTCGACGACGACGATTCGATCGGCGCGCTGCACCGTGGTGAGGCGGTGCGCCACCACGATCGTGGTGCGACCGCGCATCAGGTTTTCCAGCGCCGCTTCCACTTCTGCTTCGGTGCCGGGGTCGAGGTTGCTCGTCGCTTCGTCGAGCACGAGCACGGCAGGGTCGACGAGTGCGGCGCGGCCGAGCGCCACGAGTTGTCGCTCGCCCGCCGAGAGCCGTGAGCCGCGCTCGCGCACCTGCGTGTCGAGGCCCTCGGGCAGACGGTCGAAGTGGTCGAAGATTCCGAGTCGCTGCAGCGCGGCGTCGACTTCGGCGTCGGTCGAGGTGATGCGCGCCAGTCGCACGTTGTCGCGGATGGTGCCATTGAAGAGGAATCCTTCTTGCGGCACCACCACGATGCGTTGTCGCAGGCTCGCATGCGTCGCACGGCGCAGATCGGTGCCGCCGAAGGTGACCGAGCCGGCGGTCGGGTCGTACAGTCGCGCCATCAACTTGGCGAGCGTGCTCTTGCCCGCGCCGGTCGGCCCGACGAGTGCGATGCGCTCGCCGTCGCGCACCACCAAATCCACTTGCTCGAGTGCCGGCTTGTTGCCGCTCGCATACGTGAAGCTCATCGCCGACACCGCGAGCGAGCCGCGCGCGGGTAGTGCGACGGCGTCGGGGGCTTCGTCGACTTCGGGAGTGGCGTCGAGAATCGCGAACAACTTGTGCAGTGCCGCGGCCGCCGACTGCACTCCGTTGTACAACTGCGACAACTGCTGCACCGGGTCGAACAGGCTCGAGAGCAGCAAGATGAATGCGACAACGGTGCCGAGCGACACGGTGTCTCGGTGCACGAGCCAACCGCCGATACCGACCACGAGCGACGTGGCGATCACGCCGGAGAATTCCACCAGGCCGAAGTACCACGTGCTGATGCGAATGCTGCGCACGTGGCTGTCGAAGAGCGAACGATTCGAGCGCTCGAAGCGCTTGATCTGATTGTCCTCCTGGGCGTATGCCTGAATGACGCGCACGGCCGCGATGCCTTCTTGCAGCGTCCCGAGGTTTTGCCCGACGCGTTCGCGCACGGTGAGATATGCAGTGTTCGAGTCGCGCTGGAACTTCACCGACGCAACGACGATCACCGGGAAGACGATGAGTACGACCAGCGTGAGGTGCCACGAGAGAGAGAACAGCACGACGAACGCCATCACCACGAGGAAGCCGCTGGCGAGAAACTGCAGCAATCCCCACTGGATGAGTTCGCCCATCGTCTCGATGTCGGCGGTCATGCGCGCCACGAGTACGCCGGCTTTGTTGCGGTCGTAGAACTCCATCGACTGGCGCTGCATCGCAGCGAACACCTTGAGTCGCAACTCGCGCAAGAACGACTCACCCGTGCGGTTCAAGAACACGTACTGCATGCGGCCGAACACGTACGCCAGCGCGGTGATGGCGAGGTACAAGCCGACGGAGAGATTCAGCTCGAACAGGTCGCGCGCGCGGATGCCAGCGTCGATGCCGTGGCGCACGAGAATCGGCGCGGCGAGCGTGGCCCCTGTCGTGACCACCACGCAGGCGAGTGCCGCGTATGCGGTGCGCTTGAACGGCGCTGCCATCCGCAGCACTCGACGCATGACGACCCGCGTCTGCGATTTGTCGAGCTGGTCTTCCGGCGCGACGCCGCCGCCCATCTGGAACATCTCAGTTGCCTCCGGCGACGGGCACGTCGTCGCGCGACGCATCGGGGTTGCTCTCGGCATCTTTGTCGTCGCGCACGGCCCAGGCCGCGAGCACCTCGCGGTAGCGCTCGCTCGTCTCGAGCAACTCGCGGTGCTGGCCCGTAGCCGCCACGCGCCCCTCGTCGATGAGCACGATGCGATCGGCGAGTGCGATGGTGCCCGGTCGGTGGGCAATGACGATGGTGGTGCGCCCGGCCATCACCGTGCGCATCGCGTCACGAATCTCGTGCTCTTTCGACGGGTCGACCGCGCTCGTGGCATCGTCGAGCACGAGCACGCGCGGGTCGGCCACGATTGCCCGTGCGATCGCCACGCGCTGGCGTTGTCCGCCGCTCAGCGAGAAGCCCCGCTCGCCGATCTGCGTGTCGTATCCCTGCGGCAGGCGCATCACGAAGTCGTGTGCGCCGGCGAGTTTCGCGGCGCGCTCGACGGTCGCCATGTCGGCGTCGGGTTTGGCGAATGCGATGTTGTTGCGCACCGTGTCGTTGAAGAGAAACGTCTCTTCGAACACGACGCCCACGTTGCGGCGCAGTTCTTGCACGTCAAGTCGGCGCACATCGATGCCGTCGAGGGTGATGCGTCCCTCTGCCACGTCGTAGAAACGCAGCAACAGACGCACAATCGTGCTCTTTCCCGAGCCGGTCGCGCCGACGAGCGCCACCGACTCGCCTGCCGCAATCGAGAGCCGCAGCCCGCGCAGAATTTCGTGCGACTCCCCGTAGCCGAAGTGCACGTCGTCGAACTCAACGGCGCCGACGTTCGTGCCGATTCCCCGCACCGGAAGTTGCTTGGGGCGCTCGGGCGACTGCACTGCCGGCTGCGTCGACAGCACTTCGTGCACGCGCACGAGCGCTGCTGCGGCTCGCTGGCCGAGCGCGACCATCATTCCGATGTTGCGCAGCGGCCACACGAGCATCGTGAGATACACGTTGAACGCGACGAGATCGCCGATGCTCATGTCGCCATTCACCACTCGATGGCCGCCGTAGCCGAGCACGGCGATCAGCCCGAGCGACGGCAGCAAGTCGATTGCCGGCAGGAACCTGCTGCGGATTCCCGCAGCCTTCAACGACACCTGGCGGATGTCATCGGCTTCCTTGCGCAGCTTCTCGAATTGCACGTGCTCGGTGCCGAGACCTTTCACGACGCGCACGCCCGACACGCTCTCTTCCACCACGCTGGCAAGCTGCGCCTGCTCGTTCTGCACCGCGAGCACCGCCGGGTGGATGCGCGACGAGAACCGCCGCGATGCGACGTTGATGAACGGCAGCGGTGCGAGCGCGACAACCGCGAGGCGCCAGTCGGTGGCGACGAGAATCACGGTGACCGCGATGAGTTGCGCGACGTTGCTCAGCGTGATCGGGATCATCACCACGAACTGCTGCACTTGCTGCAGGTCGCTCGAGGCGCGGCTCATCAACTGGCCCGTCTGCGTGCGGTCGTGGTAGCCCACGTGAAGTCGCTGGATGTGGGCATAGATCCGCTCGCGCAGCACCGTCTCGGTCCAGCGGCTCTCGCGGAATGCGAGATAGCGGCGCCCCGCGGTGAGCAGGCCCGTCGCAACGCCGGCGATGGCGATGAACACCGACCACGCCAGCAGTGGCCCGTTCTTTTCGATGCCGTTGTCGATCGCCGCTTTGGTCAACTGCGGCACTGCGACCTTCGCCGAAGTCCACGTGACGCCGATTGCGACGCCGAGAATCAGCGCGCGCTTCTGCTCGGTGAGCGTGCGCCAGAGCAACTGCCAGCCAAGGTTGCGCTGCGCGCGCGCCTGTTCTTCAGCCTCGCCCTTTGCCGCTGCGGCTGCGTCTGGGTCGACTGCGCCGGGACTCGCCGCCGTCACGTCGCCGACGGCGCCAGCGACTCGACGGCACTCCAGAAATCGACCGCCGGATCGAACGCGAGAATCGCGAGCGACGACGTGTTCACCCCGTTGGCGAAGTAGCGGTCGATTTTTGCGCGGCACTCGGCGGGCGAGCCGTGCACGACGAGGTCGTCAACCACCGAGTCAGGAATCGCCGCGAGCGCCGCCTTGCGGTCGCCGGCCTTCCAGGCGTCCCACATGCCGGCCAGCGCATCGCCGCGACCGAGCCAACGATGGAACTCGGCGTACACCGGCACATTCAAGTAGGCGGCAATCACGTATCGCGCGCCGGCGCGCACCACTTCCGCATTCTCGCTCGGACACACGAAAATGCGCGCCACGATTTCTTTCGTCGCCGGGTCTTCGCCGGCCTTGCGGGCCGAGTCGTGCACCACTTTGGTCACCGTGCGTACGTCGTCGGGCGACAACCAGTTGATGATCGCGCCGTCGGCTTCGCGGCCCGCGAGACGCAGCATGCCTTCACGAAGCGCAGCCACGAGGATCGGCGGCTTCACCTCGGGCCGCACGCCGAGGCGGAAGCCGTCGACCTTGAACGTGTCGTACTGCTTGCTCACCTTCTCGCCGCTCATCGCGTCGCGCAAGAAGCGCACGATGTCGCGCGTCTTTTTGTACGGCTCGACGAACGGAATGCCGTTCCAGCGTTCGATGATCACGTTGCTCGACGAACCGATGCCGATCGCGAATCGGCCCGGTGCTGCGTCGGCGAGCGACGCAACGCTCTGGGCAAAGAGCGCGGGGCTTCGCGTGTAGGCCGGCACGATCGCGGTACCGAGCCGCAGGCGCGGCTCCCACGCAGCGGCGAGCGCAAGCGGAGTGAACGCATCGGCGGCGTCGGCCTCTGCCGACCAGATATCGGTGTATCCGAGTTCGGCCAGTCGGCAGATTTGTTTTTCGTGTGCGTGCAAGTGCCCGGGCAGTGGCACGGTCATTCCGTCACGGCGCTGCACGGGTCAATTCTTCCACTTTCGGGCGATGCAACTCTGACTGGCGGTCGCGAGCAATGTGCCGTCTTGCGCGAACATCTGGATGGTGCCGTGGGCGAAGCCGCGCTGCACGCTCTCCACTTGGATGTCGAGCAACACCCAGTCGGCCGGCACCAGCCGTGCGAAGCGAATGGTGTTGTCGAGACTGTTGCCGCCCGCGCGCAAGCCGAGTGCCTGGCCGGCAGCCATCGGCACGAAGTCGCCGAGAATTCCGAGAGCGGCCGCGTCGATGCCGTCGACGAGCGACTTGATGCGCACCCACATGATGGTGCGGCCGTCGCTCGGGGTGCCGTCGAGCTCATCGAGATCGCGACCCTTGGCGATGCGCATGTCGAGCGCCTCCATGATCGAGTTCGCGTGCGCCGCACGCAGGGTACGCGGGCGCGATTCTTCCGGGGCGGCGACTTCGGGCATCGACACGAACTGTCCGCTCGCGTCGAACGCCCTGTCGCCGAGCGCGGCGTTCACGGTGAGCACTTCCCTGTCACCGACACGACACACTGCGCGCGCCTGGGTGACGCTGCTGCCTTCCACGGCGACGGTCACGTCGATGTCGAGATGCTCGCCGAGTCGCGCGTACGACAGATACTGCGCGGTCGCCCAGGTGCACGGCCGACCGGTCACCTTCTCGAGCGCGGCGATGCCTGCGCCGAGGCCCGCCCCGCCGAAGAGAAAACTTCCGCTCGTGCCGAGGCGTGGCAGCACTTCGAGTGAGAATCTCTCGTCGGATTCGCGCCGCAACCCGAGGAATTCGCGGGAATCCATCGCTTGCAGGCTAACGATGCGCGCGTCGTACGCTTGGGCCGTGGCCGACCTTCCATGGCAGGGCGATGCGGTGTCGCTCGTCGACGCATTCCGTCGTGGCGAGCGCTCGCCCGTCGAGGAACTGCGCGCGACCTACGACGCGATCGACGCCAGCGATTTAAACGCGTTCTGTTTTCTTGACCGCGACGCTGCGCTCGCCGCGGCGCAATCCGCCGACGTGTCGTTGCCCTTCGGCGGAGTTCCGCTCGGCGTGAAAGAACTCGAGCGCCACGCGGGTTGGCCCGACACCGATGCGAGCCTCGTCTTCAAAGATCGCGTCGCCGCCACCACCGACACGATGTTGAAGCGGGCAAAGGCTGCCGGTGCGGTGCTCGTCGGACAAACCACAGCGAGCGAGTTCGGCGGAGTCAACCTGACGCGCACCGTGCTGCACGGCGCCACGCACAATCCGTGGAAGCGCGGCCGCACACCTGGCGGATCGTCAGGCGGCAGTGCAGCAGCAGTCGCCGGCGGTCTGGTGACCATCGCGACAGGCGGTGACGGCGGCGGCTCCATCCGAATTCCCGCTGGCTTCACCGGTCTCGTCGGATTGAAAGCAACGTACGGACGAATTCCGCGCGGCCCGGGCGCCGCGCATGGCAACCTCACCACGGTGGTCGGTTGTCTGTCGCGCAGCGTGCGCGACACCGCGCGGTGGTTCGACGTGTGCAACGGACACGACGGCAACGACTCGCTCAGTCTCCCCCGCGTCGAGGGCTGGGAGGCCGGGCTCGGCAGCATTCCCACGCGCGGGTTGCGCGCCGCGGTCGTCGCCAACTGGGGTTCAGCGGTCGTGTCGCCGGCGATGTGGAGCGTGCTCGAAGAGGCGGCGTCGCATCTCATCAAGGTGACGGGCATGCGGCGAGTCGACGGCGTCGACATGTCGCTGCCCCGGCTCGGTGCGGCGTGGTCGATCACCGGAATGGCGGCTCTTGCGTTCGAGCTGCGTGAGCACTGGCCGGCGTGCGCCGACGTGCTCACCCCCGAGATTCGCTTCGGTCTCGAGCGCACTGCGAGCCTCTATGGCACTGAGGCGCGCGGCAAGTTCGAGACGCGACGCGCCGAACTGAGCCGTCGCATGACCGAGATCTTCGACCTGGTCGATGTGATCATCACCGCGAGCAATCCCGACGTCGCGTTCGACGCGCAGGGCCCGCTACCCGATACGTTCGGCGGCATCGTCGCCGGCGCAGGCAACAACGGCGTGCTCACGTTTCCGGCGAACATCTACGGCAACCCCGGCATCTCGATTCCGGCCGGAACGGTGGACGGGCTTCCCGTCGGCCTGCAGGTGATGGCTCGCCACTTCGCCGAGCCGTTGCTGTTGGATTTGGCGCTCGCCTTCGAACGATCGCGACCGTGGCCGCTCGTTGCGCCGATTCGCTAGTCGCTTTACGCCATCAGAAGTGCGCGCGCGATGAGATCGGTGCCAAAGCCGGTCAGAATCGCGAGATAACTCAAACCCGTTGCCGCCATCACGGCGGAGTAACTCCGCTCGCGCAGCGCAGCACGTGTGAACCACGCCAGTACGCCAGTCGATGCAGCGCACGCCAGCCAGAACCAGCCGAGCACGCCGTTCCAGCCGTCGTCGATGGTGCCGTTCAGCACGCTCAACATTCCCGTCGGCACCAAGAACACCGCGATTTCAAACAGCCACACGACAATCAACACGTTGGTGAGTTCGTTCAGCAGCTTGCGCGGCATGCCCGGCTGCACGAGATACCAGTGCCCGAGCAGCATCGCGTCGCTCACTGCTCCGAGGAACACCGCGCCAACCACCAGGCGCGCGAGCCACAGTGCGTCGTCGGGATGATCGGTGCCGAGCGCGGCGATCACGACTCCGACGAATCCGATACCGGCAGCCACGGCATCGATGCGGTTGTCTCGACGCGCGAAGGTGGCGACGGCGAGCACCGCGAGCACGATCGACGCCACCTCGCGCCCGACGATGGCGCCAAACGCAAAGCCGAGTACGGTGCCGATTAGAGCGAGCGCGGCATAGACACCGCGCAACAACTTGGCGTAACCGACGGAGATTTCACCTGAGCGCAGCGTGAACCACAAGAACAACATGCCGCCGCTCGCCCACTGCAGCATCACGGTCGCCGCGTCGAGTTTCATTCGCGCAATTCGCTCACGTGCGGGTCACAAGACGACGAGTTCGCGCGGCGTGAGATTCATGCGGCGCGGCCCGGCGTCGGTCGCCACCACGATGTCTTCCAGTCGCATGCCCCACTTGCCCGAGACATAAATGCCCGGCTCCACGCTGAATGCGTGGCCGCTCGCGATCGGCAGCGAGTTGCCGCTCACCATGTAGGGCTCTTCGTGGGCTTCCATGCCGATGCCGTGACCTGTGCGGTGGATGAAGTAGTCGCCCCAGCCTGCGTCGGCAAGCACGCCGCGCGCGGCTGCATCGACACTCTCGCATGACGCACCGACTTTGCCTGCCATCACGCCGGCTTCTTGCGCGCGCCGAAGGTCGGCCCACGCGCGCGCGACGTCAGCGGGCGGCTCGCCGATGTGCACGCACCGCGTGATGTCGCTGCAATAGCCGTTCATCGTGCCGCCGAAGTCGCACAGCACGATGTCGCCGGGCGCGATGACGCGCGAGCCCGGGTGATGGTGCGGACTCGCGGCATTCTCGCCGGCCGCGACGATGGCGAAATTGACGACGTCGTGGCCCTCGGCGAGCAGGCGCGCTGAGATGTCGGCCGACACTTGCGCCTCGCTGCGTCCGACGAGCGGGATGTCGCCGCGCTGCAGTTGCGCCGCGACTCGATCGGCCGCGGCACCGGCAGCGACGAGTGCGGCGATCTCGTCAGAGTCTTTGGCGATGCGCAACGGCCCGACCACGTCGACCGAGCGCGAGAACTCGCGGCCGGGCAGGTGCGACAGCAGTTCCACCAAGAACCTCGCCCACATCTGGTCGCCGATCGCCACGCGACGCGACGCACCGATGAGTCGCCCTGTGATCGCGACCGGGTCGTCGGTCTCGTTCCACGCGACGAGTTCGAATACGCCGGGCAGCTGGATCACTCGCGCAGCCTCAAGGCGCGGTACCACGAGCGTTGCGGCACGATCGGTGACCACGAGTGCCGTCAGGCGCTCGAGCGGCATCGCGTGATATCCCACGAGGTACGGAAGGTCGAACCCCACCGACACGACAAGCGCGTCGACATTGCGCGATTTCATCTCCGCACGCACACGGGCGAGACGCCGCGAATACAACTCGGCGGAAGTCGCAGCGTTCGGTTGCATGTTCGGTTGCATCGTCGGCGGTGTCGGCAGCGCGGGCGTCAGACGCTGCGCGCGAGCGTGCCCTCTTCGTAGTCGCGAAAGGCCTGCACGATTTCTTCGCGGGTGTTCATGACGAACGGACCATAGCGAACGACCGGCTCGCCGAGCGGTTGTCCGCCGAGCAGCAGCGCCTGCGCCACCACACCCGACTCGCCCGCGGCCGCCGCACTGTCCGCACGCGCCGCGCGACCGGTGCGCAGAGTGATCGAACCAGCCGAGCGCTCGAAGACGAACATCTGGCCCGAACGTGCCGCGTGGCCATTGGCGGAAACCTCGCCGTCAAACACGTGCACGAGAGCGGTGTGTCCGTCATCGGGCTGCCACGTCACCTCTTCGTCGGCACGCATGACGACATGGGCGTAGGTCATCGGGCTCGTCGTCTGCACCGAGCCAGTCGTGCCCATCACCGTGCCGGCGACCACGCGCACCTCGCCGCCGTTGGGCAGCGCGACGCGACGCAAATCGGCAGAGTCGAAACCCTGGTAGCGCGGCGCGATCATCTTGGCGCGCGCCGGCAAGTTGACCCACAGCTGAAATCCGTGCATGCGTCCACCGACGCGCAGGAAGTCGTCGGTCGGCAACTCGCTGTGCACCACGCCCGCGCCCGCCGTCATCCACTGCACGCCGCCCGGGCGAATCGTGGCGACCGCGCCCGTGGTGTCGCGGTGCTCCATCGCACCGTGCATGAGATAGGTGACCGTCTCGAACCCACGGTGCGGATGCTCGGGCGCACCAATCGCTTTGCCAGGCGCGTATTCGACCGGGCCCATCTCGTCGAGCAGGAGAAATGGATCGATGTGGCTCACGCGCGCGGTCGGAAACGGTCGTCGCACAACAAAGCCGCCGCCTTCGACCGTGCGCTCGCTCTCGATGACATGATCGAGGGGACGCGCGCGGCCCGTGGCGTTGCTCGTCTGCGTGTCGCTACTCATCGGCGCACCAACACGGGGATCGCGACGCTCTGCGCACCGCCCTCGTCGGCAGTGCCCACCGCCGCACCCGCTGCGCGCTTGGCGTGGTAACTCGACCGAGTCAGTGGGCTCGATTCCACGTGCGCGATGCCGAGCGACTCACCAACTTTGCGGTAGTGCTCGAACTCCGTGGGTTCGGCCCAGCGCACCACGGGAAGATGCTCACTCGTCGGGCGCAGATACTGGCCGATCGTCACGATGCGCACGCCGACGCAGGCTAGGTCGGCAAGGAGCGACTCGACCTCGTGACGTTCTTCTCCGAGCCCGAGCATGAACCCCGACTTCGTCACCAGACCCGCACGCTGCGCGCGGGCGAGCACCGAGAGGCTGCGCGCATAGCCCGCCGAAGGGCGCACGATGCGCTGCAAGCGCGCGACTGTCTCGATGTTGTGGTTGAACACGTCGGGGCGCACGGCGAACAACGCACCGAGCGACTCGTCGTCACCTTTGGCATCGGAGACGAGCGTCTCGACCTTCGCACCGGGATTCGCGCGGCGAATCTCGTCGACGCATCGCGCGACGTGTGCGAATCCGCCGTCGTGCAGGTCGTCGCGCGCGACCATCGTGAGCACGACGTGCGACAGACCCATGCGCTTCACCGCCTCTGCGACTCGTACCGGCTCGTCTGCGTCGGGGGCCAACGGTTTGCGCGTGTCGACGAGACAAAACCCGCACGCGCGCGTGCAGCGCTCGCCCAGCACCATGAATGTCGCGGTGCCGTCGCGCCAGCACTCCGACAAGTTCGGGCAGCCCGCTTCTTCGCACACCGTGACGAGACTCAGATCGCGCAGCGTCTTTTTCGTCGCGAGCACCTCCGCGCCGTGCTGCACGTGCGGGCGCAACCACTCAGGTTTCCGTTGCGTGATGTGCATTCCCGCCACGTCGGGTTCGTAGTCCCAGGCCACGTCGTGACGGTCGCCCGCGCCCCAGCGCTGCGCGGCGAGTCGCGCCACCACGTCGGCAACCTCACGCATCGACGCCTTGCAGCCCTCCTCGCGCAACGAAGTCACCGGCCACTGCGCGATGCCGCACGGAACGATGTGCTCGCGCATGTAACGCAAGTCGGGGTCGACATTCAGCGCAAAGCCGTGCATCGTGCGCCGTTGCGTCGAGCCGCGGGCCACTCGCACACCGATTGCGCAGATTTTTCGCGCGCGCGGCGTATCGGGTTCGAGCCAGACCCCCGGATACTCCGCCTTGCGGCCCGCGACGATGCCGAGTTCGGCAAGTGAGTCGATCACCAACTGCTCCACGCTGCACACGTACGCCGTCACGTCGGCGGGTGACGCATCCCCGTGCTTGCCCGGCAGCGATCGAATTGGATACACGACCAACTGCCCGGGTCCGTGATACGTGATGTCGCCGCCGCGGTTCACGCGCACCAAGTCGGCACCGACCGATGCCGGATCGCACTTCAGATTGGTCGCAAGGTCAGCCGACGCGCCGTAGGTGAACACGTGATGGTGCTCAAGCATGAGCAAGTAGTCGCCATCTGCGTGGGCAAACAGTCCCTCCTGCAGCGCGAGGGCGTCGCGATAGTTGACCCGCCCGAGCCAACGAACGCGCATCTAGAGCTCCGCCGACCAGTCCTGCGTTTCGAGGATCTGCTTCACCTTGGCGAGGAAGTTCGCAGCGTAAGCGCCATCGAACGCGCGGTGGTCCCAGCTCATCGCGAGGTTACCGACCGGGTGGATGGCGATGCTCTCAGTGCCGTCAGGCAATCTGACCGCGACCGGCTTGCGCACGATGGCGTCAGTCGAGATGATCGCCACCTGCGGCTGGTTGATGATCGCCATCGTCAGCACCGAGCCGGCAGAGCCGTTGTTGCTGATGGTGAACGTGCCGCCAGAGATCTCGTCGGGCGAGAGTTTGCGGTTGCGCGCACGGTTGGCAAGGTCAGACACCTCGCGCGCAATCGCCCGCAGTCGCTTGCCTTCGGCGCCGCGCACCACGGGCACGAGCAGACCCTGATAGTCGAGGTCGACGGCGATGCCGAGGTCGATGTATTTGTGCACGACGAGTGTGTCGCCGTCGAGGCTGGCGTTCATGTGCGGATACTCCGCAATCGCATCGACGATTGCGCGCGCGATGAACGGAAGATACGTGAGCGAGAAACCTTCGGTCGACTTAAACGAGTTCTTCACTTCGTTGCGTGCCACATCGACGTTCGCGTAGTCGACCTCGACGACGCTGAATGCGTGCGGGGCGGTCGACTTGCTGGCGATCATGTGGCTGCCGGTGAGGCGGCGAATCTTCGACAGCGGAATCACTTCATCGCGCGCGCCGACAGCGACTCGCGGCGCTGACGCGGCCGGTGCCGGTGAAGGCGCTGTCGCGGCAACTGGTGCAGGTGCTGCGGCTGGCGCAGGAGCGGGTGCTGCAACGGGAGCAGGTGCGGGGGCTGGTGCAGGCGCCGCGACCGGTGCCGGTGCCGAGACCGGTGCGCGCGTGAGACCGTGTGCGTCGATGTAGTCGAGCACGTCTTCGCGCGTGATGCGACCGCCAGGGCCAGTGCCGTTGAGTGCCGCAACGTCGATGCCGTGCTCGTTCACGAGACGACGCACGACCGGCGACAACAACACGTTGCTCGACACGCTGTTTGACACGTTGCTTGGCGTGGCGGCGCGCGCGGCGGGCGCTGGTTTCGG
>VFQT010004136.1_pt1 | contig 12447 bp, 9 predicted proteins | sample 3512381 | NCBI WGS metagenome assembly VFQT01 (sample SAMN10412376, study PRJNA504923) | tailings metagenome | isolation source: Relicate 2 Philex TSF3 active mining site | place: Philippines: Tuba, Benguet | collected 2017-08-29 | reverse complement strand
TCTTCGAGACAGGGCGCGCACCAGGTCGCCCAGAAGTTCACCCAGCGCCAGCCGCCCTTGCCCTGGGTCTGGCCAGCGCGCAGCTTCGGGCCGCCGTTCCAGGGCTGTACCGCGCCTTCACCTGGCCACGACTTGTCGCAGAAGGTCTTCAGTGCATTTGGATCCGAGTCGACAGAGACCGCCGCGGCCCGCCCTGGCTCGGGGTTACCCTTGTCGACCTTGACCGCTTCCTTGCCGCACGCAGAAAGCAGGACAACTCCTGAAATGGCGAGACCGAGTCTCAAATTGCGCAGTCGATCCATGCGATGAACGCGCTCCTGTTGATGTCCTTGTCGTCACACTTCTCACCCGTCCGGCTCCGCTTCCATTCGCAGAAGTCGATGCCGAGCTGGGCGTACTCCTCACCGAGGGAGAGGAGACCGACCTGGCGCTTGATGTCCGGGTCCTTGTAGCGCTCTTCAAGGTGCGCGAGTACGGCCTTGGCGCGCGCTTCCGACAGCTCGAGGTTCTTGTCCTTCGCGCCCTCGGGCGAGGCCCGCGAGACCACGAAGAAGAAGCTCGCGCCGCCGCGCTCCGCCCAGGTCTGCTCGACTGCGAGCTTCGCGCCCTCGTCGAGTTCAGACTTGCCCATATCGAACTGGATGATGCGGACCCGGTCTTTCAGCGGCATGAAGAGGGCATTGAAGTCGCTGCCCTCGAGTTTCACGACCTTCGAAGCATCGGCGGGCTGGCAGCCGCGCCCCTCCGCCCCGAGGAGACCGCAGGCGCCCGCCACTCGACGCACGATTTGCTTCAGGTCAGCCGTGCAGTACCCGGCTTCCGCGAGCGTCGCGGTCGCGACCTTTTTCTGTTCAGTCTGACCGAGCAGGCTTGCCTCCGCGTCGGAAAGCCAACCGCTGACAAGCACGCTCGGGATGACGATGGCCGCGGCGAGCGGCCCGAGGTGAACGAGGATTCCCATGTGCTCTTCCTTTGCCCGCGCCTCAGCGGGCGGCTGACTGGCCAAGCTTCTGGAGCACACTCGACTTCAGGTTGTCGAGCATGCGGTTCAATGTGAACTCGAGTCCGAGGTCGGTGTCCTGGTCACAGAGCCGCGTGTCCGCGACGAGCTCGGGTGTGCTCGCGACGAAGAGCTGCGGCGTCATGACCATCAAGCTGTTGTTGACCGCCCAGCGCAGGCTGCGCGTGACCTTCGCCTTCGCGGCGTTGCTGCCGACGCAGCCCTTGACCTCGGGGAAGCGCTGCTCGATCTCCGCCTTCAATGCGGCGTCGTTCGTCTTGCCGAGCTCGAGCAGGCGCTCCTGCTCGGAGAACGAGAAGTCGAGGATGCGCTTTGCAGATTCGGGCGCGCACAGCATCGCCTCGCTGATGAGACACGCCCCGGGATGGAGCGAGGTCTTCACGTCCCAGTTGCACTTGCTGTCGAGGGGATAGAGCAACACATCGATCGCGAGCCGCTTGTCGAGTTCGCTCGCCGCAAGACGCCGCTCGAACGCGCGGCAGGCAGGACAAAGCGGATCGAGGACCGCGAGTGCCGGCGCCAACGCGCACTGCCCACCGTAGATGCGGAGCCCATTCGGGCAGCTGTCATCGGGCTGCAGATTGGCCGCTGTGAGCTTGCCCTGGGAGTGAAGGGGAATGAGGATCTTCGCCTCGTCCTCCGCCTTCACGATCTGTCCGCAGCTCACCTTCGAATACGGCCGCTCCGTCGGAACCGTCGCAAAGTAGACGCCAGTCAGGAGTCCGACGGTAAGGACGCCCTCGCCAAACCACAGGAAGTAGCGGCCCCACTGCTTCGGAGTCCCGCTCTCGGCGGACGGGGCACGGAAGTGAGCGACGATGGCGAGGATGAAGGACAGCCCAGATGCGAGGTAGATGCCGATGCAGGTGTCGCAGAACTCCCCTAGCTTCGTCGCGGCAATGGACGCGAAAAGAGCACTCGCACCGACAGGCAGTAGCGTCGCGAGCAGGAGGAAGCCCGTGTCGCGACGGGTGCGGTCTTTCTTAAGGCCTAGGAACATCGCGAAGGCCGCGATAAAGGCGAAGACGCCGAGCGCGGGCAAGGACACTGGCACGCCACCCCAGAGGCTGTCGCGAAAGACCGAGCTGTAGGGCGAGAGCATGGCGGTCTTGCAGCCGGTCGCGCCCGTCGTCGCAGCCCCACCGGGCAGGACCGAGCAGCTGATGGCGTGCTCCTGGCCGTCGAGCCAGGTGACGAAGCTGTGCGTCGACATCGCGGCGTACACGCAACCCACGAGGGCTACAAGCGCCACGAGCCATGGCCAGAGACGGCCTCGGTTGGCCGACGGCGCCGACTCGCCCTGGACGCGAGGTGCCTCGGGATGGTCGGAGGGCCGCTCGGGTCGCGGCGGCTCGGGCATCGGTGAAGTCTTTGTCAGTGATTCGTCCATTGAATCCCTCTGGGCTCGAACGCGCGCTACATAGGGACAACCCTCGCGCTTGTCCACTCCCAAGCGCGAAAAGCGTTTCGCACCCCTTCGCCATTCCTGGGGATTCACTCGTTCAAAGGCCCTCATCAAGGCGGATCGCCGTCATTCCGCAAGGGCTCTCGAGACGAAAAAACTCGCGGAGAGCCACGCCCTCCGCGAGCCTACTCCCCCAGACACCCGAAGTGCCTTGGCAGGGAGGAACCACCACACGCCGCTGGATGCCGGCAAGGAGTGTGCCACTGTCAGAGATGCGTTCAGAAGCGGATTTCATGCGCCTCAGCCTTCGCATCAACCGAAACAGTCTCAAATTGAATCACACCCAGCCACAAACCATTCTCAACTTGCGATCTCGCCCCGAGGCCCCCTCCGGTCTCCGCCCGCACGCCATCTGTAAGTGCGGGACTTGCCCTCGAGCCCGCTCGGCTGCTAAGCGCAACCCATGTTGGGCCTACGCTGGCAGACCCCACGCGAGTGGGTCGATTCGGTCCTCGCGGACTTCGTGACGTTCCTCCAGGACCACGCTGCGAACGAGCGCAAGGTATCGCAGAGCGCGCTCGTGCTCGCGACGCACTACCCGAACCGCGCCGACATCGTCGACCTCGCCCTCGAGATCGCCGAGGAGGAGCTCTCCCATTTCCGCGACGTCTGGAAGCTCCTCAAAGAGCGCGGCGCCCCCCTCGGTCCAGACGCCCCCGACCCCTACATGAAGGCGCTGTTCTCGCTGATGCGCAAACGCGACATGGAGGAGTACCTGCTCGACCGGCTCGTTCTCTACTCGATCGTCGAGGCCCGCGGCTGCGAACGCTTCGGGCTCGTCGCCGACGCTCTCCCCGAGGACGACCCGCTCAAGGCCTTCTACCGCGATCTCGAGCGCAGCGAAGCACGCCATCACGCCCACTACCTCCGACTCGCGCGCGCCCATTTCCCAGCCTCGCTCGTCGCTTCCCGCCTCGACGAACTGCTCACGGCCGAGGCCGAGGTCGCCCGCTCGATCCCCTTCCGCGCGGCGCTCCACTGAGCGGCATGACCTCGCTTCAAACCCGCATCATCGAGGGCACCGCGCGCCTGCTCGCGGTCTTTCCCCACCCCGATGACGAGAGCTGGGCAGCCGGTGGCCTCATCGCGCGCACCGCCCGGGCGGGTGCGGTCAAGCTCGTCTCGCTGAGCCGGGGCGAAGCCGGGCGCAACGAGCGACACCCCATCGACGGCCAGACCCTCGCCGAGCTCCGGACCGACGAGCTGCGCCATGCCGCGCGCATCCTCGGCGTCTCAGACCTCGAAGTCTTCGACCTGCCCGACGGAAACATCGCGAGAGACGCCGTGACCGCCGCGCTGCATCCAGTCATCGAGGCCTTCCGCCCAGAGGTCGTCCTGACCTTCGCCCCCGATGGTGCCTATGGCCACAGGGACCACGTCGCCTGCGTCGAGGGGGTCCTCGAGGCATGCCCGTCTTCCCTCCCCGTCGTCGCCGTGGCCCTGCCGACGAACCTGCTCGACCCATTGCGACGCGCCTTCGCCAAACGCCGCCCCGAGCTCCTCGACCCGCGCTATGCCACCTGCCCACTCGGCGACCGCGCCGACTTCGAGCTCACGCTCTCGCCCGAAGAGACCGAGCTCAAACGAGACGCCATCGCAGCTCACAAGAGCCAACTCAGGCGCGAAGGTCCCGAAGGCGTCAATGGTTTTCTCGGGCCGGGCGTCGTCCCGAAACTGCTCGCGCGCGAAGGCTACTCCTGGCTTCCCGTCGCGCCTTCAGTCATCCGATGACGCGCGTCCTTCACCTCGCGCCCCCCTTCGGCGGAGGCATCGCCACGGCCGCCCGCACCATCTCGGGTCTCGCCCCCGACCACGCGCTCGCGACTTCGCTCGCGTCGGGGCACGAACTCCCGGACATCCTCCATCTCCACCATGCTCTCGCCTGGCCAGAGGTCGCAGCGCGTCTCGCCATCACCTCGAAAATCGAGACATCCCCATCTGTCTCGATTTCCAAGAAATATACCTCGATTTCCAAGACATCCCGCCCCACCCTCGTCAAGACGATCCACATCCTGCAGCGCCGTCAAAATCGCCTGAGAGGCGTCCCGGGAACTCGCAGCTCCGCCCTCCAGGACGAGGCCCTGCGCCACGCAGACCACCTCACCATCGCGACGCGCGCCGCGCGCGACATGCTGCTCGAAGACCTCGAGGACGCCCGCGACGTCCTCTCTCCCGAAGATGTCGCCGCGCGCCTTCAACTCCTCCCCCTCCCTCCCCCTCCGCGCATACCGCGCTCTGAGCACGCGGCCTCGGGCCCCATCGTCATCCTCGGCCGCTTTGACACCCTCAAGGGCACCGATCTCCTCATCGACGCCCTGCCCCGCATTCTGAAGGCCGCCCCCCATCGCGAGGTCCTCATCGCGGGCGGCCTCCCCGATCACAAGAAGGCCGAGCGCCGCTGGCTCGACGCCCTGCGGTACGCCTGCCCCCTCACCTTCACTGGCTGGCTCTCACCAGACGCCGTCCGCGAGACCCTCACCGGTGCCGCCCTCTTCATCGCCCCCTCGAGGCTCGAGACCTGCGGGCTCGCGCTGATGGAGGCGCTCGCCGCCTCATGCCCCATCGTGGCGACCGATATCCCCGCCCACCGCGAGCTCGCTCAGGACGCAGCCCTCCTCGTCCCCACCGACAGCGCGTCCATCGCCGAAGGGGCACTCGCGTTGCTCAGCGACATGGACTCGGCCGAACGGCTCGGCGCACGCGGGCCCGACCGCCTCCCCGACCCTGCCGCGGTCCGCGCGGAATGGCTTCACTTCTGGGCTGAAACCCGCTAGGAGCGCCCTGTTCATCAGAGGAGCAGCATCATGGAACCCACTCATGTCATCGGTATCCTCGGCGGCGCGGTCTCGGGCTCGGAAGCAGCCCTCATCGCGGCCGAACGCGGCGCCCTCGTCGTCATCATCGAACAGAACGCGCGCCCCTACGGAAAGATCGAGGACGGGCTCCCGCGCTGGCACGTCGCGCTCCGCAACAAGGAGTTCGCCCGCATCGACGAGAACCTCTCGAGACCGAACGTGCTGTTCGTCCCGAACACGAAGGTCGGCCGCGATTTGCCGTGGGACACCTTCACGCGAGAGCTCGGCTTCTCCTCGGTCATCCTCGCCAACGGCGCCTGGCGCGACCGTCCCCAAATCGCTGGCATCGACGCCTTCAACGGCCGCGGGCTCGCCTACCAGAACCCGTTTGTCTACTGGTACAACCACCAGCTCGACGCGCATTACAGCGGGCCGACCTTCGACATCCCCGATGGGGCGATCGTCATCGGCGGCGGGCTCGCGTCGATCGACTGCGTCAAGATCATCAACTTCGCGCTCTACGGCGCGGCTCTGAAGGCGCGCGGCATCGACGTCGACGCAGAGACGATGGAGCACGAGGGACTCCCGAAAATCCTCGCCGACCACGGGCTCACAAAAGAGGCCCTCGGCATTCAGGGCGCGACGCTGTTCTATCGCCGCCGTGCCGAGGACATGCCGCTCGTGTCGGCCGATGACAACAACCCGTCGCGGCTCGCAAAGCTCGAAGCGACCCGCGTGAAGCTGCTCACGAAGGTCCTCGAGAAATACCTCGTGAACTTCGTCCCACTCGCGTCACCCACATCGCCCATCGTGAGCGAAGACGGCGCTCGCATGGTCGGCGTCCGCTTCGCACGCAATGCACACGTCGATGGCAAGCTCGTCGCGACAGGCGAGACCTTCGACGTCATGACGGACCTCGTTATCAGCTCCATCGGGTCCATCCCCGAGCCCATTCCTGGCGTGCCGATGAACGGCGAACTCTACCGTTGGGCCGACTGGGAGACGGGCGCCCTCGCCGACTCCCCCGATGTACATGGACTTGGTAACGTATTGACTGGAAAGGGAAACATCGTCGAGTCCCGCAAGAACTCGAGGAAGGTCATGACCCATCACGTCGAGCATCGCCTAGGGCTCGTCGGCGATGCCGAAGCCGCTGTCTCAGACCTGCACGCCGCGGCGCGTGAGGCGGTGACCCCGACCATCGACGAGGCGGTCCGGAAGACGCCGCTCGCGCCGGACAAGGTGAAGGCGATCCGCAAGTGGGTTGAGGCCCGTTGGAAGGCGATTGGATACGGCGGCGAATACGCCACGTGGATGGCGAATCACCGCGCATAAGGATCCCAGTGGGCGAAGAGGACGTCGCCCTGCCATCGGACCGCGACGCGGGCTACAGTCTGTAGGTCAGCTCGAAGACCGCGCCCTCTTCGGTGCGAGCCTGGATACGGCCGCGCAGCTGGCGTGTGAGCGTCGTGACGAGCTGCAGACCTAGGGTGCCTGAGCCGCGGAGCTGAAAGCCTTCGGGCAGCCCCTTTCCGAAGTCTCGAACCACGATGCGAACCTCTCGCTTTTGTTCGCGAATCGACACCTTGACCAAATGGTCAGTCGCGCCAACGCCATATTTCAGCGCGTTCGTGAGAAGCTCGTTGAGGATGAGCCCGGTCGGGACGGCCTCCTCGACCGTGACCTCGACCGGATCCGACTCGACCTCGACGCGTGCATGCGGGGCAAGTACATAGCGCAGGCTGTCGGCGAGGCTCTGCGTATAGGTGCCGAGGTCGACGCGAGCGAGTGACGGTGAGCCGTAGAGGTGCTGATGGATGAGTGCCATCGAGCGGACGCGGGTGACGCTCTCGGCGAGCAATGACTGGGCTTTACCCTCCGGCATCTGCTCCATCTGCAGCGATAGCAGGCTCGAGACCATCTGGAGGTTGTTCTTCACTCGATGATGGATCTCTTTCAGCAGCGTGTCCTTCTCTTCGAGAGACCGCTTCATGAGGCTTTCCATCCGCTGGATCTCGCGAAGCGCGGCAGTGCTCTTTTTCACCTCCGACTCGAGGTCATCTCGCTCCCGCTGAAGCGCAGTCTCACGGGCCATCGCGACCGACACGTCGCGAGCGATGAGTACGAGACGCCCAGGCCCATTCCAGTCCATCGCGAGCAGCTCGAGCTCGACCTGGACAATTGTGCCATCGCGTCGTTCGAGCGCGAGGTGCTCGAGCTCCATCTCATGAGTGTGGTCGAGCGAGAGGGCGCGACGGCCAGCCTCGGCAAACCAGCGCTCGCAATCGGCAATCGTAAAGGTCGGCAGCAGACAAGCGAATGAGTTGCCGATGAGCTCCTCGTAGCTCCAGCCGTAGTTTTCGACCGCCATCGGGTTCGCGTCGACGACACGACCGCGATCATCGATGACGAACATTGCGCCGAGGACGCGGTTTACAAGCGCGTGCAGTCTCTGTTCACTCGCGCGGAGATCGGTCTCGATCTGTGCGCGTGCGGCGATGTCGCCGATGCGCGCATCGAGGAGGGCGTCGAGTTCTCCGAGTCGGTCGCGGATAGCGTCGACGCGGGCCACCTCAGGTGGCGCGTGAAGGGCTGTCACCTGCTCGAGGACCGCGAGATGGCGGTGGGCTTCGGATACTGGACCGCCGAGCTCGGCGCGGATGTCAGCGACGACGCCCGTGCGCGCGATGAGACGGCGCTCGAGGGAGATATCGCGAATGACGCAGACCACCTGGTCTTCGGGTTCCCCTAGCGGCGAGACGCTCGTGCCACCGCTTACGAGTTCGCCTGAGAGCCGGAGATACGCAAGCTCACGACGGGTCGGACTTTCGCGGTGATTGAGCGCATGCGCGATCATCGCGGTCAGCACATTGCGGTCCCGCGGTTGGACGAACGAGGTGATCGGGCGCTGCAGGAAGGCATCTGTCGGCATGCCAACGAAACGCTCGAAGGCCGGGTTCGCCCTCACGCAGCGCCCCTGACGATCGACGATGACGAAGGACAGGGGAGAGTGCTGCCAGGCGCGGCGAAAGGCGAGCCCTTCGATGTAGTGCTCGACCACCTGGGCGAGACGCGAGAGCTGAAGCTCCTGCTCATCGGTCCATTGGCGCGGCACGCGGTCTATCGCGCAGACCGTGCCGATGGCGCTCTGACCAAGACCGCCGAAGATGGGTATGCCGAGGTAGGCACGGATATCGGGTGGCCCGAGGACAAGCGGATTGCCGCGAAAGCGAGCATCGAGGAGCGCATCGGGCACGCGCAAGGCATCGTGGGAGAGGACACAGTGCCCACAAAAGCTCTCGGTCCGCGGCGTCCGATCGACGTCGAGCCCGTGATGAGCGAGGAAGAACTGCTCGTCCGCATCGACGATGCTGACGAGCGCGATAGGGGTGCCAAGGGCGGCACCTACCGCCTGCATGAGCACGTCGAGGGACTCGTGCCGCTGGCCTGCGCGCACACCGAGTTGAGCGATGCGCTGGAGGCGCTCGAACTCGTCCCTTGGGGTGGGCGGCGGCAGGTATCCGAGGGCGGTCATGAAGAGGACGGACTCCGTGTCAGCCGGCGTCTTTGGCGTCGGCTGCGATGCTGTAGGTGCCCATGAGAGAGGCCTGGCCGATCACATGGGGAGCCACAGCAGCGCGCAGGGCGTCGCCAGTGACCGCGCTTTCGACAGGTGCCCGGGCGACATCGAGGGCGTAGAGCGTGAAGTGGTAGTGGTGGACGATGGTGTCGTTCCACGGGGGGCACGGGCCGTCGTAGCCGAAGTAGGTCCCGCCCATATCGGGGTGGCCCGCAAACCAGCCGGTGTAGTCGTTGACGCCCTGACGGAGACCTGCGTGGCCAGGAACGTCAGGCCCCGCCTTGCCGCGAGGGGTGATGCCCGAGGAGAACGCGCCTGCCGGGAGAGAGCTCGAGTCGGTCGGGAGGTCGAGGAGGAGCCAGTGAAAAAATGTCACCCGCGGGAGGTCGGACGGGATGCGTCGCCCGTCCTGGTTCACGTCGTCGGGGCGGCTCGGGACATCCGGATCGTGGCAGATGAGGACAAGAGAGCGCGTGCCCGCGGGAAGGTCCGACCAGGCGAGGTGAGGGGAGAGGTTGTCGGAGAGCGCAATGCGACCCTCCGGGTCGCGCTTGCCGAAGGCAAAGCTTTCGGGGATTGGCTCGCCGTGGGAAAAGCTCTCGCTCCAAAGCTTCATCGTGGTGTCTCCTCAACGTGTTCTTGTGTCGCTTTACGATTCGCTTCGTTCTTCGTCAGCGGGTTAGGGGACACAAGGGTCGGCGCTAAAACCGCAATTCGTTAGCGAATCGCGGGAAGGCTTAACAACGGCGGGGGGAGCGATGTCAATCCGCTGACTTGGAAATCGTCTGTCCAGGACAGCGCTCAAGGGCGGGAGAAGCGCCCATCTCGCCACGCAACCACGGTCACGCCGCGCCAGAACCACCCAAAACGACAACCACCTGGCCCTTGTGCTTCGACTTCCGACGCCCGCGTCCTTTCAGTCAGAGGACAAGCAAGGCGCGGACCTGCTTTCGCCCTGACGCACTGGATCTTCACGGTTCGCTACAACAGGGGTTCATGCAGCACTCGGCGCCATTATTCGCAAAGACTCCAGCAGGCAGCTTGTAGGTCGGAGACCGTGTACCCGCGAAATTGACACTCACCCCGTCGGGGCTCGGAAGGAACTGGGCGAGCCCGCCTCCATCCATCTCGCCCGCGCAGCTTAGACTCCGCGTCACCGGGTCGCCCGTCCCGCACTTCCACTCGTGCAGGAACACATAGCCCGTCATCGGGGTGTATTTTGTCACCACCTTGCTGCCAGGTTCGTTCAGCGGATTTGTGCCGCAGGCTATCGCTCCCGCCCCATTGGTCAGTGGCACATCCCAGTCCACATAACCCCAGATGGAGTCCGCGGGACTGCTCCCTGTCGCACCAAAACTCATGTGACTCGCCGTCGCCTGCGCCTTCAAACGACAATTCTTGTGGTCGGGACCAGCTCTCAACCCAAATGCCATATTCCAATAGCATTTGTCATATCCCTGAAGCTGCTCCTCTCCACGATAAATGGCCGTCTGAAAAAACGACGGGCCTGCGCCGAGTGGCCCCTGCTGACCACGACTCGCTCCCGCCCCGAAATACAGCGGAGGCTTGCCATCACACGTCAACATCACGTCCGTGAAATGAAGCCACGTCTCTTCAGGAGCGCCCGCCTCCGTCCGACCCGCGGTGCACGCAAAGCCCATCACCGCTGTCGGACCACGCATCTCGAGCCCCGGGTCGTGCAACAGGGAATCCACACAATCGAGTTTGGCCGAACAAAAAACATCCGCGAAATTGATCCCGATATCAAAAAAACCCTGCTCAGCAGCACGCATGATCGCCAGGTTGAACACCACCTGAACGTCCTCGTTCGCGACACACGTCCGCGTCAACGAAATCGGAGCATTAGCAGGAGCAGGATTCGCGTACTTCGTCGGAGGAATTGTCACCCCATCAGCATCCCGCATCGACTGCACCACCACCTCGATCGTGTGCGGATTCGACTGACCATCACACGCGCCAACGAAAGTGATGGCCCCCACCCCATCGCCATATTGCGCTGAGCTCACCGACTTCGACCACACCACATTGTTCGGTGCCGCCGCCGCGTTCTTCACCGTCAGCTTGTAGACCACCTCCGACACGTTCTCGAGGGACAGCGGGCGCACACCGATTTCGAAGCGACCCGCAGGCCCTCGCGTCGCATCCGGCGGCTTCTCGCCACATCCAATGAGCCCCAGAGCCCCCATCCACGCGCATGCGAGGAGTTTCGACTGCGTCTTCATCTCGTCACCTCCCCCGCTCATGGACAGAACAGCCCCGGGTGAACCTTCAGCGTCACGCCATCAGTCTCCGTGTCACACAACGTCTCGCTCGTCCCCCCGCTATGTGTCACCTGACAACGCACCGTGCCAACAGGCTTACCCTCCGCGTCGTTCACAATCAGATAAGCCACCTCGACCGCCGTCTCCGGCCGGCACTGGTCATCCCCGATATCCGACACCAGCTCGCGGAACGGCTCGCAGGTGTTCGTCACCGCGCCCTCCGCGCACACCGTCAGACCTGTCTTCTCGCAGGCGCCACCCGCTTCTCCACAAGTCACGGGGAGCTGAATGTAGTCATCGTCCACATCGCCGTCACAGTCATCGTCTTTGCCATCACATGTCAAATCCTGACCTGATGGCGGCAGCTGCACATGCTGACAAACTCCGCCCGCCACCGCAGGACAGATGTCCTGGGTGCAGTGATTGTTGTCATCGCAACCGCATGCGAGGTCGTTGTCCACAATCGTCAAAGCGTGTGTGTCCGTGCAAGCCTGAAGACCCTCGAGACCGAAGACCACCGTCTCGCCAGATTCGATGACGAGGTCGTTTATCGGCACGAGATTCGGACCGAGAATCGTCCCGTCCGCAGACCCGATCGGGAAGGTCACCACCTGGTCTGCAAACGCAGTGTAGTCGCTCCCGGATATCGCCGTACCCGTCCCGAGGTTCTTCAAAGTCACCGACAGCGGCGCCCCAAGATTCTGACCAGGGAGCAACTTCAATTTCAACTCCACCTGCTTCGCCCCGCCCTCCTCGGGCGCGTTGCTGGTCGCACTCGCGAAACAAACTTCCCCGATATTCAGCAGATTTTCCGTCGAGTCCGACCCTGTCACTCCCGTCGAAGCGAGCGTCCCCATCGCGAACAGCTCCACCGTGGGTCCAGGCGCTGTCAAATCGACAGTCGCCATCACCTCATAAACACCGCTGCCCTCATAGTCGGTGGACTGAATCGTGACCGGCTCGCCAAGCGTGTCATCCGTAAGCGGGTCGAGCACGAAGAGCGCCATGCGACTCAACGCAGGCGGCGCGATCGGCTGATCGGCATCGTCCATGAGACGCAGACGTACCAGCGTCGGAGCCCCTGGCGTCACGATATCCGTCGGCTTCGGATCGACAATCTCCACTTTTATCCCGGGGGCCGAGCCGGCCATCATCCCGACCCAGAGGGAGCGCGTCGCGCCATTATCCTTCGGGTTCGGATCGTTCACCAGGCTGCCCGTGATACTCGCCGTAAAGACGTTCAGCCACGGCGAAGGCGCCGTCACCGTCCAGTTGAACACCCCAGGCTCCACCTGCGTCGGCGG
>VFQT010004135.1_pt1 | contig 12448 bp, 11 predicted proteins | sample 3512381 | NCBI WGS metagenome assembly VFQT01 (sample SAMN10412376, study PRJNA504923) | tailings metagenome | isolation source: Relicate 2 Philex TSF3 active mining site | place: Philippines: Tuba, Benguet | collected 2017-08-29 | reverse complement strand
GCACCTATCAGCCCAGCAAAGTCCGCCGCGCTCGTACCCATGGCTTTCGCGCCCGCATGGCCTCGGCCAACGGCCGCAAGATTTTGGCTCGCCGCCGCGCCAAGGGCCGCAAGAAGCTGATCCCCTGATTCGGGACGAACCGTCCGTCCGACCCGCCAGCCGAGGCTTTCCCGCCTCCCGGCGCGTGTTACGGAAGACGGACTTCGATGCGGCCTACCGATTCGGGCGCCGCTTCCACGACTCCCATCTGTCGGTGACTGTACGTCCAAACAGTCTCGGCCATCCCCGACTCGGTTTGGCGATCGCCGCGAAAACCATCGGAAATGCCGTCGCCCGCAACCGACTTCGTCGCATAATTCGCGAGTCCTTCCGGCTGGCCCAGTCCGAGTTGCCTGCCGCCGACCTTATCGTCGGTGCGCGTGCAGCGGCGCGTGGCGCGCCGGCCACTCGAATTCGACAGAGCCTCGCGGGGCTCTGGCAAAAGGTAGCAACGACATGCGCGCCATCCTCCGCGCCTTGATCAGGGCGTATCAGCTGCTCGTGAGCCCCTTGCTGGGCCCGCGATGCCGCTATCACCCGAGCTGCTCGCACTACGCACTCGAGGCGCTTGAATTGCACGGTGCCGGGCGCGGCAGTTGGCTCGCGGCCCGCCGCATCGGTCGTTGCCATCCCCTGCGCGAGGGTGGGTTTGATCCCGTCCCGCCACGCCCGCCCACTCACTGACCCATCGACGGATACGCAGATCGTGACTTCGACCAACGCTCGCATGTTTCTTTGGCTCGGCCTCGTCCTCGCGCTGTGGATCAATTACGAGACGTGGCAGCGCGACTACGCGCCGCCTGTGGTGACGACGCCGGCAGCGAGCACTCCTGCGACGGCTCCCGGAGCCGCACCGACAGGGCTCGCCGCGAGCGTGCCTTCCGGCACCGCAGCACCTGCCGCTCCGCCTGCGGCCTCACCGGCCGCAGCGGCGGGCGGAGTCGCCACCGTTGCATCGCCGGCTGTTGCGGCCCCAACGGCAAGCCCATTGGCTGCCACGGCAGCCTCCATCCGTGTCGTCACCGACGTGCTCGACATGGACATCTCCTTGCAAGGCGGTGATCTCGTTCGCGCCGACCTGCGTAAATACCCGCTCGTAAAGGGTGAGGACACGCGGGTGCGCTTGCTCAACCGCAATCCTCAGCAGTTCTATTATTTGCAGACGGGCCTCACGGACCCGGCGGGCGGTGCGCGGCCGACGCATCTTGCGCCCTTCACCGCTGCCGCCTCGCGTTACGAGCTGGCTGAGGGCGCCAATGAGTTGCGTGTGCCTCTGCAGTGGACGGATCCAGCGATGGGTGTCACGGTCACCAAGACCTACGTGCTGCGCCGCGGCGAATATCGCATCGACTTGCAGTACGACATCGACAATCGTGGCGATGTGCCGTGGACCGGTGCATCGTATGCCCAGATTCTGCGCGACGATGTTCCCGTCGAGCGCTCGATGTTCAGCGTCGAAAGTTACGCGTTCCAAGGTCCGGCGTACTACGACGGCACCAAGTATCAGAAACTCGATCGTGAGGATGCCGAAGATCTTTCGCTCGCTCGCGACATCACGGGCGGCTGGATCGCCGGCATGCAGCACCACTTCGTTACGGCGGTCGTGCCGGCCGAAGGCAAGAACTACCGCTACACCCTAAAGACCGAGGGCAATCAGTATCTGCTCTCGACAGCGGGTCCCGTGGTCACCGTTGCGCCTCAAAGCGGCGGTATGCTCAAAGAAACGTTGTTCGTGGGACCAAAGCTGCAGGCGCAACTTGAGACCACGGGCCCACGGCTCGACCTCGTCGCCGACTACGGCATGCTCACGCTGCTCGCCAAGCCGCTCTTCTGGTTGCTCGAGCAGGCGCACAACCTGGTCGGCAACTGGGGTTGGGCCATCGTGCTCATCACTTTCCTGCTCAAGCTCGTGTTCTATCCGCTCTCCGAGGCCTCCGGCAAATCCATGGCGCGCATGCGCGTGCTGGCGCCGCGCATGAAGAACCTCCAGGAGACCTACAAGGACGATCGCGAGAAACTCGGACGCGCGATGATGGATCTCTACAAGCGCGAGAAGATCAATCCGGCCGCCGGTTGCTTGCCGATTCTGATTCAGATGCCTGTGTTCTTTGCGTTCTACTGGGTGCTGCTCGAGAGCGTGGAGATGCGGCAGGCACCATTCATCGGCTGGATCCAGGACCTCTCGTCGCGCGATCCGTTCTTCGTGCTGCCCGTGATCATGGCCGGCGCGATGTTCGTCCAATACAAGCTCAACCCGACGCCACCGGATCCGATCCAGGCCAAAGTATTCATGATCCTGCCGATCGTGATGAGCGCGACCTTCGCGTTTTTCCCGGCGGGCCTCGTGCTCTACTGGGTGACCAACACGCTGCTGTCGATTGCGCAGCAGTGGAACATCAACCGACGCATTGAGGCGGCTGCGAAAAAGGGCAAAGCCGCCTAAACCGGCCGGCCGGATTCAGCGGCGAGCGATCAGCGGGATGCGACTCCTTGGGCGCCTCGGACACTGACACCATCGTTGCGGTCGCCACCGCGCCCGGGCGAGGTGGAGTCGGCGTCGTGCGGATCTCGGGCGATGGCGTGCCCGCCATTGCTGCCGCGGTGTGCGGACGGTTGCCGTCGGCGCGTCTGGCAACGCTCTGCCCCTTCCTCGATGGCGATGGTGCGGCGATCGACTCCGGTCTCGTGCTGTATTTCCCGGCACCCCACAGTTACACCGGCGAGCACGTTCTGGAGCTTCATGGCCACGGCGGCCGGGTGGTGCTTGAGGCGCTCGTCACCCGCGTGCTGCGACTCGGTGCACGGCGTGCCGAGCCTGGGGAATTCACCCAGCGAGCCTACCTCAACGACAAGCTCGATCTTGCGCAAGCCGAAGCGGTGGCAGATCTCATCGATGCGGGGTCGATGGCTGCCGCGCGCGCTGCGCTGCGCTCTCTGCAAGGCGTGTTTTCGTCCGAGGTGCGTGCGCTCGTCGATGCCCTGATCGAGTTGCGCATCTGGGTAGAGGCGGCAATCGACTTCCCCGAAGAAGAGATCGATTTTTTGGCTGATCGCGCACTGCACGAGCGGCTCGCGGCACTTCGTGCTCGCTTTGCGGCCGTGCTGGCCAGTGCGCGGCAAGGCCGGATGTTGCGAGATGGCATGACAGTGGTCATTGCCGGCCGCCCCAATGCGGGAAAATCCAGCCTGCTCAATGCCCTTGCGGGTCACGAGGCGGCGATCGTCACGCCGCTCGCGGGGACCACGCGCGATGTGCTGCGCGAGCACATCGCCATCGACGGCATACCCTTGCACGTCATCGACACCGCGGGCTTGCGCGCAGCGACGGACGAGACGACGGATGTCGTCGAGCTCGAGGGGATCCGCAGGGCGCGTGCGGCGCTCACGCAAAGCGATCGTGTGCTGTTCGTCATCGACGCAGCCGCCGACCCGCAGGCTCTGGCGTGGAGCGAGGAGCGAAACTGTCTGCCGAGCGGCGTGCCGGTGACGCTACTCGTCAACAAAATCGATTTGAATGCGCCGGCGGCGACGGTCACCGGCGCTGATCATGTGATCGCGGTGTCGGCCCGAACGGGCGAGGGGCTGCCTGCGTTGCGCGAGCACTTGAAAGCCTGCATGGGCTACGACTCCGCCGAGACGGGTCTGGTGAGTGCACGGGCGAGGCATGTCGAAGCCCTGCAGCGTGCCGAGCGTCATGCCGAGCGCGCCTTCGAGCAATTGACTCAATCTCGCGCTGGTGAGCTCGTAGCCGAGGAGCTGCGCCTCGCGCAAGGCGCACTCGGCGAGATCACGGGCGAGTTCCACTCCGACGATCTGCTCGGGCGGATCTTTGGCAGCTTTTGTATCGGCAAATAGTCGGTTCGCATTGGCAGGTAACCGGTGCCCGAGCGCTAGCGCTTCAACGCTACGTAGGCCGCGCCCGTGCCGATGAACACCGCAGATAGACCGATCGCGTTCAAGAACGCCTGCGCGTAACCGAGCGTAGCGACATCAATGAAAAAGTACGGGTAGAGGCCCGTCATTTCGCCTCGGGCCACGATGTACACCATGTAGGCGGCGGGCCACGCGAACACGCGCCACACATCACCCCACACCAGCGTGCCGCGCGGTACCACGCGCCACCAGAACAGCGTAAATACCGCGGGGACAATGTAGTGGTGCACGGCGTTGGTCAGCGCCGCGAGGCCCGTCGGCTCATACTGCTTGCGCAGCAGTACAAAAAAGATCACGCCGACCAGCAAAATGGAAGCGCCGGCGGCCGTGACCACCCAGGGCTCACGCCAGGCCGCAAGGCGCGGCGTCGACCAGCCGCACGCCGTGGCAACGAGGGCGCAGAAGGCGTTGGTGAGTATGGTGAAATACCCGGTGTACATCAGCACGCCGAAGCCCGCGGTGTGACCGAGCTGCATCTGAAACTCGATGCTGAGGTAGCACTGCAGGATGAGCGCAGTCCAGCCGGCGATGGCGAGGCCTCGCGCGAGCAGCACGTTGACGTTGTGAGCGCTCACCAGTAGTGCTGCCACTTGGCGCGTTTGACGAAGTGCTGGAAGGCCTCGCGCTTGTCCTTCGGCAGATAATCGAGATAGCCGTTCGGCGGATAGCGCTCGACGTACTGATCGAGCACGGGCTTGTACAAGCTCAGGTGCAGATCCGGAATGCGATGTTTGGCGCGAAACTCGGCCATCGGCAGCAGCGCTGATTCACGGCATTCGAAAGGTCCCGCCTTGCATAGCACCACACCGCGGGGCCCGAAGATCGACGAGCGCCCGGGTCCGCCATAGCCCGCATCGTCAAAGAACCCTGGATTGCGTTCCTGCGTGGCGACCGAGTTATTGGCGATCAAGGTGTACACGCTGTTGTGGTACGAGGTCAGGCGCATGTCGTCCCACTCGAAGCCACCTGTTGCGACACGACAAATGATTTCGGCACCCTTGAAGGCCATGCAGCGAAAGAGTTCCGGTTCGAACTGCACGGCAGACATGGCGATATTGCCGATGTCCGTGCGTTCGACCGGAATGACGGCGTCGATGCCGTACATTTCGACGAAGCGATCGTAGACGTCGTAAATCACCGAAGTGTACTGCTCTGCGCCCGGGAACATGCCGCGCACGTTGCGCTGCTTCCAGTGCGACACGATGCTGCCGTCGGGCTTGCACATCACCATCAGGTGCAGGATGTGCCCCGGCCAGTTGACCGGGTCTTTTGCGTAGGTGCCGAAGACGATGTAGCAGCCGTACTGCTGGGCTTTCTTCGCGACTTCCGCCACCTCGGGGCCCGGCACTTCAATGGCGAGATTGTAGTGCTGCTCGCGCGTCCAGTTCGTGAACCCGGTGATCGGGAACTCGTGGAACAGCAGCAGGTTGCAGCGCCCGCCGTAACCCTGCGCCATGTCGATGCACTCGAGAAAGTAATCGAGGTTGCGTCTCAGACCCGGTGCGGGGTTGGCGCCATCGACGCCGATGACTCTCGTTTGCACCACTGCGGCATGCACTACGGGCGCACGCAGTTCGACGGTCGGGTAGGTGCCGTCACTGCGAACCATTACAGGAGGGGTGTCGGTCATCGGAGCTCTCCTTCAGGGTTTCAGGGTCGCAGGTTTAGAGACGCACGAGCTGTTTACCGAGATTGGCGCCGCGCAACAAGCCGATAAACGCTGCAGGCGCTGCGCGCAGTCCTTCGGCGATGCTTTCTCGGTACTTGAGCTTGCCCTCGGCGAGCCAACCGGCAAGTTCAGTGACGGCCTGGCGATGGTGCTCCTTCATGTCAAACACAATGAAGCCTTGAATCTTGATGCGATTGACCAGCACGGAACGGAAGTTGCGCAGTCCGTAGGGCTCGGACGCGTTGTATTGCGAGATCAGCCCGCAGACGGGGAGCCTCGAGAACGGGTTCATGCGCGCGAGCACGGTGTCGAGGATTTCGCCGCCGACGTTGTCGAAGTAGATGTCGACGCCGTTCGGCGTGGCGGCCTTCAGGTCTTCGCGCAGACGACCCGCCTTGTAATCGATGCAGGCATCAAAGCCGAGATCTTCGATCACATGCCGACACTTGTCGGCGCCACCGGCGATGCCCACCACGCGACAGCCTTTGAGCCTGGCGATCTGGCCTACCACGCTGCCGACGGCCCCCGCCGCCGCCGAGACGACCACGGTTTCTCCGGCCTTGGGTGCACCGATCAGCATCAGGCCACACCAAGCCGTGACGCCCGGCATGCCGCAGACGGACAACTGCGCCGCGGGCGGTATGCCCGGCAGTAACTTGCGCAAGCCGGTGCCGTTCGAGGTTGGCATCGATTGCCAACCCAGATCACCGGCCACGAGATCGCCTACGGCGAATTCCGGATGTCGTGACTCGGCGACCTCGCCCACGACCTCGCCACACATGACGGCGCCGAGTTCGACCGGCTTGACGTAGGACTTGCCCTCGTTCATCCGCCCGCGCATGTACGGGTCGAGCGAGAGCCACTGACCGCGGATACGTAGCTCACCGTCTGCGAGCGGCGCGAGCGGTTCTTCGACGAGACGGAAGTCCTCGGGTACGGGTTCGCCGACGGGGCGACGGTCGAGCAGGATGCGGGTGTTGTGCATGGTGGCCTTCCGTGTGTTCGTTATCTGCTTAAATACTGCACTAGTGATTCTATGCCAGAGCGGCCTCCCTGCATCGTGCCGGCCGCGTGTATTGGAGAGGCTGTCTGCATGACGGAACCATCGCATCCCTCACCTTCCGCCGTGAGCGTCGAGGATCAGGCGATTCACTGGGATGCGCAATTGAGTTACGGCACTTACCTGCAACTTGAGTCGCTGTTGTCGTTGCAGCAGCCACGCTCGACGGCCCACGATGAGTTGATGTTCATCGTGGTTCATCAGGCCTCGGAACTCTGGCTCAAGCTCGCTATTGCCGAACTCGCGGCCGCGATGGCAGAAATCGGTCGAGGCAACCCGGGACCGGCGTTCAAGATGCTGTCACGGGTGTCGCGCATCCAGGTGCAGCTGACCGAGTCGTGGGCTGTGCTTTCCACCCTGACGCCGGCGGATTACTCGGCGTTTCGCCAGTCACTCGGGCAGAGTTCCGGATTCCAGTCGTATCAGTATCGCCAGCTCGAATTCATGCTCGGCAACAAAAATCCCGCCCTGATCCGCGCCCATCGGCAGCATCCGCAGGTCTACACCACGCTCGAACGCGTGTTGCATGAGCCGAGTGTGTACGACCTGTCCTTGCAGCTATTGCACGCCAGTGGCCTGACGTTGCCCGCCGATGTGATCGAGCGCGACTTCTCGGTGCCGTACTCGGCTCGCACCGAAGTCGAGGCGGCCTGGGCTGAGGTGTATCGCGATCCAGAGTCCTATTGGGACCTGTATGAACTGGCCGAGAAGCTGGTGGATGTCGAGCATCAGTTCCAGATCTGGCGATTCAGCCACATGAAGACCGTCGAGCGCATCATCGGCCACAAGCGCGGCACCGGCGGGTCGAGCGGCGTGTCGTATCTGGTGCGGGCGCTCGATCTGCGCTTCTTCCCTGAACTGTGGACCGTGAGGACGCGGCTGTGAGCGGCGGCCGACTGCTCGACATTTCGCAGCGACTGCGCCCCGCGCTGCCGGTATGGCCGGGCGATGTCGCCGTGGCGGTGGATGTCACCGCGGCCGTGTCCGCAGGGTCGAGTGTGACCCTGCATCGTCTGACGGTGTCGACTCAGGCGGGCACCCACGCCGAATGCTCACGCCACGTGCGCGACGACGCGCCGGCGCTCGATGAGCTGGCCTTGTCGGCGTTCCTCGGCGAGTGCGAGGTGCGCGACGTACGCGCGGCGAGAGATCGGGTATCACCCGCCGACGTGCTCGATCGCTTGCCGGCGCGCGTGGAGCGCGTATTGCTGCGCACGTTGCAGCACAGCGATTGGGAGCGCTGGCCCGAGGGCTTCACGGCCCTGGCTCCCGAACTCATCGACGCCTTGGCCGCTCGGGGCTGTCGATTGATCGGCACCGATGCGCCCTCCATCGATCCGCAAACCTGCACGGCCCTGCGCTCGCACCACGCGGCACATCGCGCCGGTATGGCCATCCTCGAGGGACTCGTGCTCGATCACATCGCTGAAGGACGCTACGAGTTGATTGCCCTGCCGCTGCCGGTCGCGGGTATCGAGGCCACCCCGGTCCGCGCCGTGTTGCGGGAGCTCAGGTGATGGCATCGCCCGACACGCAGACCAGCCGGCAGGACTGCCTGGCGCTCGATGAGGCAGACCCGCTCGCCCCGCGCCGGCAGATGTTTCAACTGCCCCCCGGCGTCATCTATCTCGATGGCAATTCTTTGGGAGCGCTGACTCACGCCGCCGAGCGGCGCGTGCAGCAGACCCTGCGTGCCGAGTGGGGTACCGATCTGATCAAAAGCTGGAACGTCCACGATTGGATCGAGCTGCCGGCGCGTCTCGGCGCGCGCATCGCTCCGCTCGTAGGCGCTGCGCCTGACGAGATCATCGTGTGCGACTCCACCTCGGTGAATATCTTCAAGATCGCTGCCGCCGCCGCGCGCGCGCGCGGAGAGCGGCACCGCATCGTCACCGAGCGGGGCAATTTTCCGACCGATCCGTACATGCTGCAGGGGCTCGCCGCACTCGTTCCGGGGCTTGAGCTCGTCTGCGTGGAGCGTGACCAACTCAAGGACGCGATCGATGAGCGGACGTTCCTAGTCGTTCTGACCCATGTGCATTACGCCACGGCAGAGATGTTCGATTTGGCAGCGTTGACGGCGCAGGTTCAGGCGAAGGGCGCGAGAATTCTTTGGGATTTATCACATTCGGTCGGTGCCGTGCCTGTGGATCTCGCCGCAACGGGCGCCGATTTCGCGGTGGGCTGTTCGTACAAGTATCTCAACGGCGGACCCGGCGCGCCGGCGTTCATGTACGTACGTCGTTCGCTGCAGGCGGATCTGCAGCCCGTGCTGTCGGGCTGGCTCGGTCACGCGCGGCCGTTCGACTTCATCGACGAGTATGTGCCTGCCGCAGGCATGACCCGCCATCGTTGCGGCACGCCGCCGGTGTTGGCCTTCGCCGCGCTGGAGGGGGGGTTGAGCGCGTTCGAGGGTGTCGACATGCAGGTGATTCGACGCAAATCCGAAGCGCTGTCCGAATTGTTCATCGAGCTCGTCGAGTCGTTCGGCGCCGATTTCGGTGCGGTGCTGGCGTCACCGCGCAGCGCGGCGCAGCGGGGCAGTCACGTGTCGTTTGCGCATCAGGACGGTTACGCGCTGATGCAGCAACTGATTTCTCGTGGAATCATCGGTGACTTCCGCGCACCGAACTTGCTGCGCTTCGGTTTCACGCCACTCTATCTGCGCTACGTCGATGTTTGGGATGCCGCGCAGGGTTTACGCGAGGAACTGCAGCGGTGGCGTACAGTCGGTCCTTCGGCCGTGGTCAGGCAGTCGGTGACTTGAGCGTGGTGCGGGATCCGTGACGAATATCTGGAGGCAATCGAATGTCTGTGACAGCAATGGTGATGATCAAGGCGCAGCCCTCACGCAGCGCGGTCTTGGCGGCGGAAATCGCCGAAGTGAAAGGCGTCAGCGAGGTGTTCTCGGTGGCCGGGCGTTTCGATCTCGTGGCCATCGTTCGTGCCCAGCGCAACGAGGATCTGGCGGACATCGTCAGCGGCAGCATCCATTCCCTACCAGGCATCGTGGAATCGGAAACGCTGATCGCGTTTCGTGTCTATACGAAGCGCGAATTGACCGAAGGCACGGCGCTGTTCATGGATGAGTAATCATCCATGCAACAGGCTGTTCCCGAGGGAGACCAGATATCGCGTTACAATTTCCCGGCGGCAATGGTCAGTACGTAGCCCGGTTTCGGATTTTGTACACCGAGCACGAGTTTGGCTGGCGAGACCGTATCGTCGAGGAACATCACGCCAACAGCATTGGTTCCATTGAGCGCTGCTTTGTCGGCCTTGCAGCTACTGAAACTGAGGCGAGTGGCGTAGGCATTGAAACGGCTGTCGATCATCGCCAACGAACCATTGATGACGCAGCCGCTGGCTTCTTCCTGCGAGAACAGCACACCGGTCGCATTGATATTGATGACGGCGCCACTTGCTGCGTTCTTGTAATTCCCCGCAACCTTGGCGAGCGAACTGCCGCGTGTGTACAGCGGGTCAAAAGCGAGACTGATGTCCCCCGTCTTGGGGCCGCCGGTCTTCGGCGACAGCGTCGCTTTGCCTGTAATCGAATTCCCGGTCTTCACCGTCGCTTGAATTTGCACGCCGCCTTGCATCCCCGTGGCATTGCCGACGGCCAGCATCGCACTCAGGCGTTCAGCTTTGACACCCGCGACGCCAAAGTACTGCGTGCCGTCCTGCAGCATGAGGACGGCCTGTCGGTTCTCCGCGATGATCCCAACCATCGGTTTGCCCGAGAAGGGATCGTTTCCACGCCACAAACCGCCCTGCATCGGACGCTTGCCGTCGGCCACAATGCCGACGACGGCTGCCGAGCTCGCGAAGTTTCCTTCCAGCGATAACACGGCAAGCTTCGGGCCCTCGGTGGTGGGTTTATAGACGACCGAGATGTTGCAGTCCGCACCGGGCGCGACCGAGGTGGCGCACGTGTTCGTTTGCACAAAATGCGCGGCATCGGGGCCGGCAAGCACGATCTTGCTGAAACTCAGCGGAGCATTACCCTGATTGGTGACCTTGATCGTTTTGGCAGCACTCGAGCTGCCGACGGCTTGCTCCTCGAACGCCAGACGCGCCGCGCTTGTGGCGAGCTTCGGTCCATTGGCAGTGCCGCTGAGTCGTGCTGTGGCGGGCGCGCCGACCGCAGCGCCACCGATGACGACGGCAGCGGACTTATCGCCCGATGAACGCGGACTGAACGTGACGCTGATCTCACAGGACTTGCCGGCAGCGAGCGTCTTGCCGCACTCGTGCTTGACCGTGAAATCGAACGGATCCTTACCGGACGGCAGCAGCGGGCCCAGATTGAAATCGGCGTTGCCCGTGTTGCTCAGGGTGAGTTTCTGCGCGGCGCTCGAGGACAATATGGCCTGCGATCCGAACGACAGCGATGCCGGAGTGAGCGAAATCTTTGCCACTGCAGCGGCGACGGACCCCGACAGACTGACTGCGATGCTTTTATCGTTGGTCGCGATAGTGAGGGTTGCCGCGCGCGTACCCGCGGCCGAGGGCTTGAAATTCACCGCCAGCACGCAAGCCTGATTTCGTGCGAGAGCCTGTTTGCAGGGGTTCGCCACGCCGAAATCAGTAGCGGCTGCACCGCTGACGCTGGCGCCCGTGATGCTCAGTTGGCCACCGCCCGAGTTGCGGACGGTGATGAACTTCGGCGGCGCAGGGCGCCCCACCTCGATCGCCGAGAAGCTGACACTCGTGGGAGAAACCGCAGCTGCGGGCGTACTGCTCGAGGTAGTTTGGGTCCACGCGGCGCTGGAACAGAGCATCACGACGGCAAACGTGGTGCGGGAGAGAGGGCGGTGGCTCATGCGCGGTGCCTCAGCGAAATCGCTTATAAAAACCCGAATTTCATGATCGTTCTCACGCCCCAGCATGTCAAACGAAGGGCGATGAAGTTTTGTTAAGGACGCAACAGAATGCGACCTCAAAGTTTCAGGCCGTTCGCCGCTTGAGGTGGATGAGCAGCACGGATACCGCGGCCGGCGTGATGCCCGGCAGACGCGACGCCTGGCCGAGCGTACCCGGGCGTTGCTCGCTCAGGCGCTGTCGGACTTCGTTCGATAGACCCACCACCGAGTGGTAATCGAGGTCGGTCGGCAGCGGTAGCGACTCGTGTTTGCGTTGCCGCTCGATTTCGTCCTGCTGCCGCTCGATGTAGCCGGAATACTTGGCGCGCACTTCGAGCTGCAGGCGCACGGCATCGGGGAGGCGGTCGTCGAGCGCGGCGAGCGCCGGCATCGGGTTCTGTGCGATGAACTCTTGCGCCATGTCGCCCAGTGACTCCACGGCGAGTCGCGACAGATCGTCGTAACTGACCTCCGGCCGGCGCAGCAGATCGAACGCCGTCGTACCCCGCCAGCGCGCCTTGTGCAGTCGCGCCAGTTCGGCTTCTGTGGCATCGCGCTTTCGACAGAACAGACTCCAGCGTTCCTCGTCGATGAGACCCATCTGCCGACCGGTCTCGGTCAAGCGCAGGTCGGCGTTGTCCTCGCGCAGCAGCAGCCGGTGCTCGGCGCGGCTCGTGAACATGCGATACGGCTCGGCCGCACCGCGGGTGATTAGATCGTCGATCAGCACACCGAGGTAGGCCTCGGCGCGCGAGGGTACCCAGAGCGCTTCGCCGCGCACCCGACGGGCGGCGTTGATGCCGGCCACGATGCCTTGGGCCCCCGCCTCCTCATACCCGGTTGTGCCGTTGATCTGGCCGGCGAAGAACAGGCCCTCGATGA
>VFQT010004134.1_pt1 | contig 12454 bp, 9 predicted proteins | sample 3512381 | NCBI WGS metagenome assembly VFQT01 (sample SAMN10412376, study PRJNA504923) | tailings metagenome | isolation source: Relicate 2 Philex TSF3 active mining site | place: Philippines: Tuba, Benguet | collected 2017-08-29 | reverse complement strand
GGAGAGCACGAAGCGGAGCTGACCAGTCGAGTGCGAGAGGGCCTCGTCGACGATTGGTCTAAGACCCGCGACGAGCTGCTCAGGAGCGGGCTCGTGTGCTTGAGTCGTCGCAAGCCTCGCCGCGACAAGCGCGGTCCAACCAGCCGTCTCGGACCAGACCGCATTTGCAAGCATCCGGAGGTCGGCCGGGGGTGCCGCGCCTCGCATCAACACGAGGTCGGCGGCGATGTACTGCTCGATCTCCGCCGGGGTAAACGCAAGGGAACCCGGACCGATGACAGGACAGCCAGGCGGCACGAGATCTGGAAGCGAGAGCCGGCTCGAGAGGACGATGCGCAGGTTCTCAGGACGACTTGCCACAAGACGAGCGATCGTGTCCCGTACGGCGCCGTGGGGGAGCTGCTCGAGTTCATCGAAACCGACCGTCAGGATGGGCACAGCAAGCGCTTCCCTCACCTTCTCGAGGACAGCGACCGGATCGTCAGCGTGCCGAAGTCCCGCTGCCGCCCTCACCGCCCCCACGGCGGTGCCCGGGTAGGCGCGTCTAAGTCCCTGAGCCATCGCCTCGACGAACAGGGCCGGGTGCCCCTCGGTCGCTCCCAAAGGGACTTTGACGAGTCGCAAAGGCCCTCGGGCCGCGGCCTCGAGAAACATGCTCTTGCCCGATCCCGCGGGGGCATGAAGAAACGTGAGGAGACCCGCCTTGAGGATCTCTTCACAAAGTCTGGGGCGAGGGACCATAGGCATCGTCAGTTCTCGTCAAGGCTCTGTTTTCGGCACCTCGGAGAAGGAGCCGAATGTCGTTGGTGGTTCCATGGGCCACACGCAAACGGCCCGGGTGCGTGGGCTTTCACCCAGTAACCCAATGAAACATCATGAGGAGTCACAGAGCAAAGGGTGAGAGCGCAACGGTTACAAATCCGATAGAGAAAGCGATTGTGAAGAAAGCTCGAGCCATTCACTCCGGTCCCAGTGGATTGCAGTCGAAATCGATGACGAACGAACCGCCGAGCGCGTGGGAGGAGTCGACTACGATGTAGTATGTGGTGTTGGCGACCACGTCGAACCAGAGGTCACTCGTAGACGTGGCAAGGCAGTCACGAGGCCTGCAGCTGTGACCAGTGTCTTCGAGGAGTTTGATGGACAGGCCGTCCGCAGCCCTGAAGCCGAAACGGACGGTTTCGGAATAGTAGGGGCGGAAGCGGAAGACGTGCTCCCGCCCTGGCTGTGGCGTCGGATCACACGCGTAGTTCGTCGAGCGCCCCTGGCCGGCAGAAAGAAACTCGGTGCTCTGCTCCCAGCACCAGGTGACGAGCCCTGGATCGAGACAAGTCTCGATGCATCGGGTCTCGTTGGCGCAGTCGGGATCCGCGCAGTCGGTCAGTCCGTCGAGCTCGTCGTCCACCCCATCGGCGCACCATTTTTCGCGTGTTATGCCGCAGGTCGCTGACAGCGATACGAGCCGATTGGGGCCGCTTTCGACGACGGAGAGCGTGAAGTCGGCGCTCGCGCCCGCATCGAGGTAAATCGCACGGCCCGCTGGTGCGAACGATGCGCCAGTGACGCAGGCCTCAGGCCGACAATCCATAGTCGCAGGTGACTCCGGTGCCTCGAGCGCATGGATGGTGGAGACGTTGTCGTTGGCTTCGATGCGAACCCGACCCCGCCCCTCGAACGCCACCAGTCGAACGGGCGAGAGGCTCGGAGGCGGGCCACAGGTAAGCCCCTGGAAGGGCGGATGGAGGCCAGGATCGTTCGAAGACCATTCGGTGCGTCCGCCGCATCGAAGAGTGAGCCCAGGCTCGCAGCTGCAGGCGGGCTCTTCAAGGCAGGCACCCGTCGCCGGGTCGCAGTAAGACTCGACGCATGGGTCGTCGCTCTCGCACACGGGCCCGAGGGCGGCGTCCTGGCGGCAGACGTAATCGACACACTTGAAGGGCCCGAGACAGCGGTCGGCGGCGACGAGCCCCTCGCAGTGCTGGTCGATGAGGCAACTCCGCCCCCCCGTGCTCGTGTCGTCGACCGGGGTCGTATCGCTCGCATCGGTCGGCTTTACATCCTCCGTGTCGACCACCTCGGCCGACGCGTCGATACTCTCTGCGACATCGAGCACCACCTCCGAATCGGGGCCTGCGAGGTCGCCGGCCGTCTCGGCAGTGTCCACTTCCGCTTCGCGGGAATCCTCTCGCGAGTTCACGGTGTCCACCTCGATCGCGGGCTCTTGTGCCTCCCCGTCCACCTCGCTCGCATTGTCCGCGTCCTGCGACAGGCCTGTCCGAGTCTCGAGAGGGCCCCGCTCGAAGCAAGCCAGCAGCGCGGTTGCGCAAATTGGCAGGATGGCGACGTGGCGTTTCACGCGCGAGAGCCTACCAGCGACGAAGCCTCGGGTCACGATTGTCTCGCATGGCCCTGCCGGGCATGCTCTTCTGGCCTGGACCTGAGCCAGGGCCTGGGTGATGATACCTCGGTGAAAGAGGACAAACGCAAAACTGGCATCTATCGCGGTGGACTCGATGATGCACCGATTCCCACGAAGGCGAAGGTGGTCATCGTCCACGACTGCACCCAGCCCATCGCGCGCGCCATCGCGCTGCGCCTTGCCGACCGAGGCCAATGCGTGCTCGCGTGCGGAGACGACGCTCTCAAGCTACAAGACCTCCCGCGGGAGACAGCGCTCGGAGGACTTGTCGAGGTCAGCTCCGCGCCTCGCGGCAAGCGTAAGGACCGTGCGCTGACCCTGTTCGGGCGCATCGACGCCGTCATCTCTGTCGCGGAATGCCCCCAGGAACTCGTCTGGGGCCCATTCGAAACGGACGACCCGGCGACCGCGTTGCAGCTCGGCCTTGTCCGCCCGAGCCAGTTCACGAGTGAGCTCGCCGAGGCTCTCACCGCCGCGCGCAAGGGGCGGCTCGTGATGGTCAACACCCTGCCCGGCCTGCCTTTTGGGGCAGCGACCGCGGCCGCACGCGGGGGCTTCGAGGCCCTTGCCGACGCACTCAAGCTCGAACTCGGGCCGCTCGGCGTCGAGGTCGTGCGCGTCTCGACCCACCTCGCCGTCGGGCCACCGCCAACCCCGTCTCCGCTCGAAGCCCTCGAGAAGGCGCTCGAGCGCCTCGGCCCCGGCCGCCCCCGACAAGCCCTCGGCGACCCGCTCCGCGCCCTGCTCGCCCGCGCCGCGACCCACGCCAACCTCGCCGACGCGACCGTCGAGGCCCTGCTCGCACCCAAGCCCCGAGCCCGCGTCGAGGTCCGGGCGACCGGCCGCCTCCTCGCCGCCCGCGCCAGCCGCGCCCTTCAGAAGGCAGCCCAAAAGAAAACCTGACCCATCAGGGCATGCAGACGGGCCTCTGAGCCCCCGAAGGGGTCGTGCACGTAAAGCCAGCGGGGCAATCAATCGACGAGAAACACGCGCGCATGCAGGTGTCGGCCGCGCCAAAGAGGCAGGTCCCGCCGAAGGGGCAATGGGCGTCGACCCCACAGGCCGACGTGCAATAGCCCTCCGAGCCGTCCTCGAGGCAGCTCCCGCCCGCGCAGGTCGCGTCGCTCTCGCAATCGGCCTGGGGCGAGCCTGGGCGGGCGATGGAGCAGGCGTAGCGCCCCTGACCGCTGTCGCTCACGGGGATGCCGTAGGTGCAACGAAGGCCGACAAGCCCATTGCAGGTCGTGTCGGTGACCCCGGTGCAGGCCGGGCGACACCAGGCCTCGTCGGGCTTTGCGCCCTCGGCGACGCAGTGGCTCGCCCCGGGGCAACTCCGCGCGCCAGGTCCGCATGGCTGGCTACAGACGCCGACGCGGCTCTCGGCATTGACCTGGCAGAACTCGTTCGAGCGGCAATCGGCCGCGGCGCTCGCCCGGAAGCATGGTCGTCCAGTCTGCGAGCAGCGGCCCTCGCCGAGCACCTGGCAGGTCCCGGAGCTGCACTCGAAGGCGGTGCGGCAGCTCTCGCCAAGCGCCTTGCCCTCGACGCCGGAGATGCACACGTCGACGGGCGCGTTCGCGATGCTCTGTAAGGTCCCACAGCGCCGTTCGGCATTCGGGCGACTGTTGCAGTCGCTGTCGCTGCCGCAAGTCAGGAGACAGCTCGGAAGGTCGTCGATGCGGACACAGGCCGCATCGAGGGCACAACGCGACTCGGGACAACCGATGACCGCGCAGTACCCGCCTGGGAAGGACGCGAGGCAGGCGGCCGCGCCAGCGCAATCGGTCGGATCGGCACATGGGGCACTTGTCCCGCCCGCGTCGGTGTCGACGCCGACGCAGACGCCGACGATACCGTCTTCCGTCTCGAGGCGTTTGCAGGCCTGGTCAGGCGAGCCGCAGTCCCCGTCGGAGGCGCACGGCCTCGTGCAGATATGGTTGCCGGAGAACGGGAGGCAGATGTCGCCAAGCGCGCAGGGGGCGTTGTCGCAATCGAGGCTCGTGCAGTAGCCGCCGGTCCAGTCGAGGCAGGTCCCGCCGAGGCACTCGGCATTGCGCGCGCAGGGGCTGCCAGTCGGCTGGGGCGCAATGACGTCGATGGGCCCGGTCGAGTCTCCCGGAGACACGGTATCAGGGCTCGGCGACGTGTCAGGAGTCACCGTGTCAGCGACCGAGGTGTCCGGTTCGGGGCTCGTATCGGGAGGGTCGAGGGGGATGCAGGCGCTGCCTTCGGGGCGCGTCCCGACAGGGCACTCGATATAGGTGACGGAGTCTCCGCACGCGAGCAGAGACGCGGCGAGGAGCACTTGGGTGATTGCGGTGTGGGGAGACATCCGGCAGAAGGTAATGGAATCGCCCGACGAGCAAAAGCGGGGAAACGCGATGACGTGCCCCGAGGGAGAGTCTCCATGCACCATCCGTTCATCCGCATCCGCCCGCGCACCCTCATGTGCGTCGCGCTCCCGGGCATGCTTCTGCTGGGCTGCGGCGACCCCGGGACGAAGGTGACGCCGACCGAGACGGTGACCCCTCAGCCCCTCGGCGCGAGCTGCAACAGCGACGCGGAGTGCATCTCGAAGCTCTGCCTGCAATCCCAGTACGGCACCCCATTCTGCTCGCGGCCCTGCACGACCGCCTGGGAGCCCTGCCCCGAAAGTGAGGACGCCAGAGCCGGAGAAGCCCTCTGCGTGAGCTTCGAGAAACCGCCGAACCCCGAGGCGCCAGCCTTCGAAGGCGAGCTCTCACGCTTTTGCGTGCCGCGCTGCCAAACGCTCGGCGATTGCACGGCGATCACTCCGGTCTGGGAGACCTGCGACGCCCCGAAATGGCTCGGCGACCCGCTGTTCCCGTCGCTCGGTGGCCTCAAGACCTGCCAGAGTCCGTCATTTCACGGCAAGGACCCGGTCGACCCCGAGACCTGCGACTGGGAGAAGACCATCGCCCCCGAGTTCAACAACGAGGCGAACCTGTGCCGCGCCTATTGCGCCTACCTCGACCGCTGCAAAGAGCTCGAATCCGGAGCTGATCTCGGTTGTTGCGAGTGGGGCTGCTTCAACCGCATCGTCATCGAGGACGAGGTTGTTGACCCCTGGCGGGACGAGATCCGCTGCTTCATAGAGACGCACGCGGCCTTCCCAGACGAGGGACCGAGGAACGCCTGCACGGAGCCTCCGAAGCAGTGCGGCACTGCGGCCCTCGACCCCACACCCCCTGCAGCGCGGCCCTGAGTTTCCCGAGTCCGAAACGACTCTTCCCAAGGGCACGAGTGACGCGGATGTCTCTTTTCGAGAGCGCGAGAGCTAGGATGATATCGGGAGGCTGAACCTTCAGCAGGTCTTGCGACGGCGCACCGCGACGAGAAGTCCGAGGACGAGCCCGCCAAGGCTACCCACGCCGCCACCGTTGCATCCCAGAGCTTCGATTTGTTCGTCGGAATCGATAGCATAGACGTCCTCGGACGCCTCGACCTCGAACACGCCGTAGCCAGCCGCATCAGGCGCCGCCCCCGTGCCAGGCACTTCGCAGAAGAGCGTGCGGGAGTCGACCGCGACGCAGCGCCAGTCCTTCGGCACGGACGCTGTGGTCTCGACCGAGATGGAGCGGGCACAGGCGACCTCGCCGTCGGGGAGAACGACGCAGCGGTTGCCCTCCTGCTTGTACTGTTCCTTGCGATGGCCCTCGCGCTGACCGTCAAATTCCGACTGCTGCTTTCTGCTGTCCTGATTGCAGACCTCAGGGCTCGGACGGCCCACGGTGACGATGATGCCGGCGTGGGCATCGGCGGCCCCAGAAACGGCTCCAATGGTGAGGGTCAGCATGGACAGGGACAGGATACGGGCGATTCGTGCGGTCATGACGGCCTCACTGAAGCGTGGCAGAAGCGCGTCTCGGGTGCAGAGACGCGGGGAGGAGGGCGAAGGCGACAGAGCCTTCGTGGTTCGATGCGGTGTGGGTTTCGAAAGTCTCGGTGAAGCGCTCGAGCAAGTCGCCGATCTCGGTCGCGACCTCGGGATCGGTGCGCATCTCGGCGACCCAGAGGTAGGCTGAGCGGGTGCCAGGGTCGAGGCTGCGGGCCGTGGCTGCCGACCGGAGGACGGCGAGGAGCTTGTCGCGAAAGGCTGCGTCGCGAGCAAAGGCCTCGCGGGAGGCTGCTCCGTCGAAGCTCGATGCGCCAGCGAAGAAGACCGAGAAACGCTCGCTGCGAGGGCTCTCGGGCTGGTTTGCGAGCTCGACGATCTTTGGAAAAAGGTCGCGCTCGGCGCGCGCGATGAGGTCGGACATCAGCTCGGGCGGGATGCGGGTGATCGCCCGACCTGCGATGGGCTGGGCCACGCCAGCCTGGATCCGGCGCAGGACGAGATCTTTCAGGTAGCTCGACATCCCCTCACGGCGCTCGTAGAAGGCGGGGACGAGCTGGAAGGCTTCTGTCTCGCCTGCCACCTGCGCGATGAGGCCGTGGTTGAGGAGACGTTGGAGGCGTTTGCCGATGCTGAGCTTGTCGACCTCGAGGGCCGATGCGGCCTCATCGACCGAGGTGGGACCCGAACCGACGGCGAGGAGCAGCTCCCACTCGTCGCGCACGAGTTCCCAGGCGAGCTCGTCGCGGACTCGCGGCGGCACGGGGGACTCGGTCTTGCTGTGGCTCGTGGTTGGCAAGGTCGTGCCTCAGGACTCGCGCTGGAAGACGCGGTTGTAGAAGGCCCATGCGACACTCTTGGTGGGGCGCATGAAGCCCTCTTCGCCGAAGTAGCGGCGGAAATCGGCCTGGGTGGAGGCGCCGGTGAGTATCCACATCGCGGCGCGCTGGATGTCCTCGGCTTTGCTCATGATGTTGCGATAGCTGCGCGGGACCCCGTGCACACTCTCGACGACCTCGCGAAGCACTTCGACCTCGCGCAGAAGTAGCTCGGGAGAGACGCCGTGAACGTCCGCGAGCTGCTTGATAAGGGGGGCCATGCCCTTGAGTTCGGGCGAGTCGAACTGGCTCGCGACCATCGCCGCGTCGTGGTGGCGGCGGCTCTCCTCGGTCTGGCCGAAGGTCCGCTCGAGGTAGGGGCGGACGTGTTCGCTCATCAACTTCAGCGGCAGGTCACCCTCGGCGAGGGCCTCGAAGACGATGTCGCGAACGATGTCGCGGAGACGGCGAACGCTCGCGAGGTTGGTCTCTTTGATGGCTTCGGCGAGGTCTGATTTCGCCTGACGCGAGAAGCCCTGGCATTCGCCGAGCGCCTGCTCTTCCGCGAGGCCGCCGAAGAAATGGTCGACGAGCTCCCAGACGTCATCCTCGCGCTCGTGAAGGGGCTTGAGTCGGATGCTGGTCGCAGGACGGCTATCGAGAGCGCCGTGGTCGAGGTCCTGGTGGCTGACGGCGATGCAGAGGACGTCAGGACCGCGCTCGCGCATGACGCGGGTGACCTGCTGCCGGTGGGTCTCGGAGAGGGCGCCGAAGTGCTCGAAGACCAGGGTGCCGCCGCGCGCGGCCTCTACGGCGCGATGCACAGCGGCATCGATTCGCCCGTCGACCGCCTCGTCGCAACGGAAGGTCTCGAGTTTCTCGGCGCGACCGAGACCAGCGCGAGCCACCTCGTGGGCGGCGCGGACGACCTTGTGCTTGCCCGTGCCAGAGGCGCCGATGATCTCGACCGCGTCGAGTCCCTGACGGAGCAGGATCTTCGCCTTCAGGTCGCGGGCAAGACGTTCGCGGAGACGGGACCCGACGACGCCCGCGCGGTCGAGCGCAGAAGCGATGATGTCGTCTCCGAGCAGGGGTGACGCATGGCGAGGCACGTCGAACGGCCTGTCTGGGGCGAGAGACACCGTCGGCTGTGGTGACGAACTGAGCATCTACCCTCCTAACGAACGCCGCGAGTCGATTCCCGGAGTTGCCCAGCCCCGGTTGGGGCGAGCAGTTGACGCACACTGCACAACTCGAGAAGGCGATTCAAGCCTCGGGGCCGAGAAAACGAATGGGGTTTCGTCCTGGACAAGGCGCGGGCCCGTCGTAAGCGCCCTTTAAGCCTGCCGCGCCCCGTTTGGGTTCGGGAAAGCGAACCCATCAGCTAGCCCGACGACGGGCGATGAGCGCCTCGACGGAGGCGGTCAGATCACCCACGGTCCCGTCGTTCATAAGGACTTCGTCGGCACACTCCCAGGTCGCCCGGAGCTGCTGTGTCGTCGGGTCAGTCGAGACGGTCTCCCGGTGCTCGAGCTCGGCGAACTGCTCGAACGTCGTCGGGTCTCCCTGGCGCGCCCGATTCAGCAAACGCTCGAACCGGACGCGCTGGGCGGCATCCACCCCGAGCAGGAAGAACCCCGGGATTTGTCGCAGCACCTCGACCTCGGCGGGGTTGCGGACCGAGTCGACGATGTGCAGGCCTCCGTCGAGGAGCCGCTCGCGGATAATGATGGCGAGCGCCGCGGGCCCACCTTCGCGCCTGAGGCGGTTGCCCGTCTCGAGCAGATTCTCCCGACTCTCGGGCACCCCGCGGGCTTTGAGCTCTTCCCGGATCACATCCGAGAGCGAGTGGTACTTGAAACCGAGCGACTTCAGCACCTCGGCCGCAGTCCCCTTCCCTGCCGCAAATTTCCCAGTCAATCCGACGATCATGACGCCCCACTCGAAAAACTGACCAAACGGTCAAACACAACTTCGCACACGACTCAACCCCGCACAGCGGTGATGAGATACCACGCAGCCTTCAGCGGCAGTTCAGGATTCAGACGCTGACGCAGCGCATCGATGAGCTCGCCCGCTCGCGCCTTGTCGTCGCAAAGGTTTTCACTCACGACGGGCATCGCGAGCCAGTCGAGGTACTCGCCAGACGTCCAGTCCCGCGTCCACACCGTGAGCGACACGTCCCGCCAACCCGCCCGTCCTACCAACGCCGAGAAGCGCCCGGCATCGCCGAGCGCCTCATGGGGCGCAGTCGTTCCAGTCGGGGGCGAAATCCCGAGCGTTCGCCTCGTCTCCTCGAGCGCCACGGCGACGGACATCGCCTCGGGCGTCGAGACGTGCTCCACGTGGCCGAGATATTCCGCAGGCACGGAGAGCGCGAGTCGCCCGTTCGGCAGCGTCGCCCGCGCGAGCTGCTCGAGGGCATCGCCGATGTCGGAGGTGAGCCAGATGCAGGCGTTGCCGATGACGCGATCGAAGCCTCCCTCGTGGGCTGCAATCCAGTTCAGCGCGCGCGAGCTGCCCGCCCGGAACTGGACGCGCGGGTCGTCGCCGAGCCCCGAGGTCTTGAGGACGTATTCGTGCATCAGGACAGCGGTGTCGAGCGCGACGAGACGCCCCTCAGGCGCGAGTCGCCTCAAGATTTCGCGGGTGGTTTCCCCCGTCCCGAAGCCGAGCTCGGCGATGCGCCCTGCAGCAGGAATATCGGCAGCGTCGCACAGAGCGGCCGAGCTCTCGCGGTAATGGCCCGACCGCTCGCAGAAGCGGGCGTAGGCGTCGGCCTGTGCCGGCTCGTTCCAGGGGCCCGGGGTTTCGACCTGCTGGTCGAGGCCTGCGGCCGCCTCGATGGCGACCTCGAAGATGTCGATGGCGCGCTCGGGACGTGTGAAGACGGGCTTGTGAAAGAGCAGGACCGCCTCGTCCGCGATGGCCTCGCGCAAGAAGTCGGCGCCGAAGTCAGGGTGGGCGGCGAGCGCGTCGAGTCGGCGAGGGGTCTTCAACGCAGAAATAAGGGCCGCGAGCCGTGGGATAATCGGCAGGTAAAGGGGAGTCGTGCGCCCCGCCCCGAGATAGCAGTACCAGACGCCGGTGGTGTGCTTGCCCTTGAAGGGTTTCGCCTCGCCAGGGCGGCTCTTGCGGAGTGCATCGTTCCACGGGGCGTCGAAGGGGAGCGGATAGCGCTTGAGGTAGGGGTTCCAGGCGACCTCGTATTCGCCGAAGGTCGCAGGGTCCTCGGGCATGAATCGCCGGGCGAGACGGTAGTGCCAGCGCTTCTCGAGGGAGGCTACTGAGCTGTCGCTCCAGACGTGGTCGGCGACCTGGAGCCAGCCGAGGTAGGCGTAGCCGAGCCATGGGACCTCGTCGTGCTGGGCCGCGATTTCGGCGCGTGGAATGACCTGAGAGACGAGACTCCCCGCACGCGGGGCCGACACGACGCGGCGTGCGACCGGGAGCATGCCCTCGAGAGCCGCGCCAAATGCGGGGTGCATGGCCCACGCGCGCGTCACGACCGCACGGGCACGGGCGTCGCGAGATTTCGCGGGCTCGGCGGACCTCGACGAGGTCGGGCAGTAGCCGAGCGCAAGGACCGGGTCTCCGACAGGGAGGGCGTCGATGGCTGCGGCGACGATGGCGTCGGGGTCGGAAGTGGGGTTGTCGAGCGCGCTGATGGCGTCTGCAATGACGCGGAGCTCCGCGTCGGGGAGCTTGTCTTCGAGGGTCGCCGCGTGACAGGCACGCCAACCTAGGTCCTGCAGGGTGCGCCGGGCGCGGGCGACGAGGTCCGGCTCGGCAGGTGTGGCGTCGAGGAGGGCTGCGAGGGCCTTTGCGGCCCGTGTTTCGAAGGCGTCGGGGTTCGTCGCGTAGTCGCGCCCAGGGGTCATGCAGTGTTCGAGGAAGCGCTCGAAGGCGCTCGAACGGAGACGGGGAAGGTGGGTCTTGGCGTACTCGGCGGACTCGCCGAGCCCGAGGTAGGCGTCGTCGGGTTCGACGAGGTCACCTTCGTACATCCCCTGACGGTAGGCGTAGATTTCGTAGTTGAGGACCTCGAGGCCGTTGTCGGCGATGATGCGCGAGGTCTCCTCGGCAAGGCGGCTCGCGCGCTGCTCGGGGTTGCGGGCGCCCTCCTCGAGGAGCGCGTACATGGCGGCATCGGCCGCCTTGAGTTCGTTGAGGTCGATGGAGAGACCGCGATGGTCGAGTCGGCCGAGCTCCGCGAGCCAATACCAGTGGAGCGATGCGATGACTTCAGAGAGCCGCGCCATGTGCATGAGCTGCCACTCGCTCAAGTCTCGCCAGTGACCGAAACCTACCAAGGCGTGGACGAGGCTGTGCGAGAGCCACTTCGGCGGGAGGTTGGCGGTCTGGAAGTCGGCCATCGGGCAGTCGATGGCGAAGGGATAGAGCGGCGGGGCATGCAAGCGTTCACAACCGAGGCGAACCTCGTAGCCGCGAGGCCCGACCTCGGGGTGAATCCAGGCCTTGGGCTGCGGCAGAAAGGCGCGTTCGAGGCGATCGAAGGGCACGACGCCCGCCGCGCGCGCGAGAAGACCCGCCTCGAGCATGTACGGCGTCGTCCAGGCCCCCGCGACGGTGAAACCGCACCAGTCGGACAGCGCGGCCTCGTAGTCGGCGGAGCGCCACGACTCGATGCGCTGAGCGCCCGCGATGAGGACATGCGACGTGAGAGACGAGGCGAGGTCGGTGAGGGAACGGGATGGCAACATGGGTGAGTCCTGATTCTGTCACGTCGCGGTGATGACTCGGCAGCTCCGACGAGGCCTGCCCCTTGCGTAGACGCGGCGCTCGATGCTAGTTTTTCGTCTCGCGTCGGGGGTCGTGCGCAAGCATCCGAGCAAATGCGCCCGGAGCGTGAGCCGTCCCAGACTACCCACACCCGCCCGGATGTAAACCGCTGCAAGCGCCATCCGAGCGGAAACGCGGAGAAGCCGAATGCCCGGGTTCACACTGCCTCTCGACAAGCTCGCTGACGTCTGGTTCCCGACCAAGATGAAGAAGATCCCGGTCGACTGGAAACAACCGCAGAGCTCGCCCGCGAAGGACCACTTCCCGAAGGCCTTCACGATGGCAGAGATGATCGGCGGCGGACCGCCAGCCCCGCGTCCGTACTACTTCAACGCTACCCCGAACAAGTATCATGCCGACGCCGCGAAAGAGGTCTCGAAGTGGCACCAGGAGTTCGTCCACAAGGCGCTCAACAACATCAAGAGCGCCATCGACACCTGGAAAATCAAAGCGAAGATCAAGGACCTCAAGGTCATGAGCGTGTGCGCCATTGGCACACCGGGTTGCCTCGATGCTCCTGACATCAAGAACGAGCCGAGCTTTGCGAGCTGGATCGGC
>VFQT010004133.1_pt1 | contig 12456 bp, 7 predicted proteins | sample 3512381 | NCBI WGS metagenome assembly VFQT01 (sample SAMN10412376, study PRJNA504923) | tailings metagenome | isolation source: Relicate 2 Philex TSF3 active mining site | place: Philippines: Tuba, Benguet | collected 2017-08-29 | reverse complement strand
ATGCTCAATCGACTCAAGCGCTTCACCAACAAAGGCCTGCAACATCAAAGCTTCAGCTTCCGTCTTCGGCAGACCGCGCGCGCGCAAGTAAAAGAGCAAATCTTCATCAAGCGCGCCGACCGTCGCCCCGTGACCACAGGCGACATCGTCAGCAAAAATTTCAAGTTCCGGCTTATTATTCATCGTCGCGCCATCTTCAAGCACGATGGCACGGCTCATCATTTTGCCATCCGTCTGCTGCGCACCCGGACGAACAATGATCTTGCCCTGAAACACGCCCGTCGATTCATCGTCAAGCACATGCGCGAAAAATTCACGGCTTTGGCATTCCGGAACAGCATGATCGACAACAAGCGTTGAATCCGCATGCTGCTTCTTATTCAGAAGACTTGCGCTTGAAATTTCGGCTTTCGACTGTTCGCCTTCAAAACGGAAGAAAATCTGATGTCGCGAGAGCGCACCGCCGATTACAAAATTATGACCACGATAAAGGCTCTCTTTCCCCATCGCGCCACCAAAGGTCGTGAGCACGATAGCGGCAGGATCAACAAGATTAAGGCGCAAGTGATCGATCTCGACATGATCGCCCAAACGCAGTTCAAGCACACTATCGATCAGCGAGCCCGATAGGCCACCTTCATGACTTTCAACGAAAAACGCCTTTGCGTGATCGCCAATAGTCACCCGCACGCGTGGATAGGATGCATGAGCACCCGTTGTCACGAGTCGGATCACGATCGGCTTTGCGAGCTCGGTCTTTGCCGCAATCTCGATATCAAGTGCGCTTTCCGAAAAGGCAGCGTTCAAAGCGATCACAGGATCAGGTGAGAGTACACCCTTCTCATCAGCGCCATCATCAGCCAATGTCGAGACGGATTGAAGCTTCACGCCTTGCGGCAAAGCGCTTGAAAGCGATGAGTCATAATGACCATCAACAAGTGTGATTTTATATGCATCAATGTCAGCAAGCGGTGACGCAGTCGTCACCTTGCCGCCAGCCTGTGCCGGAGGCGGTGCGTTCTTCAAAAGCGCGCGGAGATCCGTGTAATGATAGGCTTCAACGCGACGATGCGGCAGACCTGCATCAACAAAACGCGCAAATGCCGATTGACGATCCGGCGCCACTTTTGCACCTTGCGCGATCAGCGCCTGCTCCGCTTCGGTTTTTAACGGCGTGATATTCGACATACGACCCTCACGCCGCCGCGTTGGTTATATAGTCGGCATAGCCATTGGCTTCGAGCTCAAGCGCCAATTCCTTGCCGCCTGTGCGAACGATCTGGCCCTTTGACATCACATGCACCGTGTCCGGCACGATATAATTCAACAGACGCTGATAATGCGTGATCACGAGGAACGAGCGCTTGGCTGAACGCAGCGCATTGACACCTTCGGACACAATCTTCAACGCGTCGATATCAAGACCTGAATCCGTTTCATCGAGAATGCCGATGGATGGCTCGAGCAATGCCATCTGCAGGATTTCCATGCGCTTCTTTTCGCCGCCCGAAAAACCAACATTCAAGCCGCGCTTCAACATGTCCTGCGGAATACCAAGCTTTTCGGCGCCCGCCTTCACGCGACGCATGAAAACGGGAGTCGTCAATTCGTCTTCGCCACGACCTTTGCGCTGCGCATTCAACGCGGCTTTCAAAAAAGTCATCGTCGCCACGCCCGGAATTTCGAGCGGATATTGGAAAGCGAGAAACACACCGGCCGCCGCGCGCTCATCAGGTTCCATCTCGAGAAGATTTTTCCCATCAAGCAAAATCTCACCTTCAAGCACTTCGTAATCTTCTTTGCCAGCAATCACATAAGACAAAGTCGATTTGCCAGAACCATTCGGGCCCATGATCGCTGCGACTTCGCCATCACGGATTGTGAGATTGAGGCCGTTCAAAATCTTCTTCGTGCCGTCTTCAATGGCGACGTGGAGATTGCGGATTTCCAACATAGTGAGTGTCCCAAATTCAATTAATGAGGCGCATTACGCGAGAGAGGTTAGCCGACCGAGCCTTCAAGGCTGATCGAAATGAGTTTCTGCGCTTCAACTGCAAATTCCATCGGCAGCTGTTGCAGCACGTCTTTTACGAAACCATTGACGATGAGTGCCGTTGCTTCTTCTGCCGACAACCCGCGTTGACGACAATAGAACAGCTGGTCTTCCGAAATCTTAGATGTCGTCGCTTCATGCTCGAATACGGCGGATGCGTTTTTCGATTCGAGATAGGGAACCGTATGCGCGCCACAGGTTTCGCCAATCAGCAAAGAGTCACAATTCGTGAAATTTCTTGCATTCGTCGCCTTGCGGTGCGCCGACACCTGACCGCGATAGGTGTTTTGCGATTTACCTGCAGAGATACCCTTCGAGATGATGCGGCTCGTTGTGTTCTTGCCGAGATGGATCATCTTCGTGCCGCTGTCGACCTGCTGATAGCCGTTCGACACCGCGATCGAATAAAATTCACCGCGCGAATTGTCGCCACGCAAAATACAAGACGGATATTTCCACGTGATCGCGGAACCGGTTTCGACCTGCGTCCAGCTGATCTTCGAATTCGCGCCACGGCAATCGCCGCGCTTCGTCACGAAATTGTAAATGCCGCCTTTGCCGTCGGCATCACCTGGATACCAATTTTGTACCGTTGAATATTTGATCTCAGCATCATCAAGCGCGACCAATTCAACCACTGCCGCATGCAATTGGTTTTCATCACGTTGCGGCGCGGTGCAGCCTTCGAGATAGGAGACGTAAGAGCCCTTCTCTGCGATGATGAGCGTACGCTCAAACTGGCCGGTGTTCTTTTCATTGATACGAAAATACGTCGACAATTCCATCGGGCAGCGCACACCTTCGGGAATGTAAACGAAGGATCCGTCAGTGAAGACAGCGCAATTCAGCGTCGCATAATAGTTGTCGGTGACCGGCACAACCGAGCCGAGATATTTTTTGACGAGTTCCGGATGATCTTTGATCGCTTCCGAAATCGAGCAGAAAATCACGCCCGCTTTCTTGAGCTCTTCCTTGAACGTCGTGACAACCGAAACAGAGTCAAACACGGCATCGACAGCAACTTTTGAAGTCTGCACACCGGCAAGAATTTCCTGCTCGCGTAAGGGGATGCCGAGTTTCTTATAAGTGTCGAGAATAGCGGGATCGACATCATCGAGCGTCTTCGGCGCCGCATTCTTTTTAGGTGCGGCATAATAATAGGAATCGTTGAAATCGATCTTAGGATAATGGACGCGCGCCCATTGCGGCTCATCCATCGTCTTCCAGCGACGATACGCATCAAGGCGCCAGTCGAGCATCCATTGCGGCTCGCCCTTCTTCGCCGAGATAAAACGAACGATCTCTTCGTTCAGCCCTTTAGGGGCCTTGTCGACCTCGAGGTCCGTCGTGAACCCATATTTATACTGATCAACATCGAGCTGTTTGACCTGCTCGACGGTCTCCTTGACGGCAACCATTTGACTCTCCTGACAAACCGGCTTCAAGGGCGCGGTGTCACCTCAAACCCGCTTTTATCACGCGGCGCGGGTCCGCGTCTTCATTTTCCTTACAATATCTTCGCACGCTGACAGAAATCGGATGACATCTTCGTTCGAAGACGAGTAACCAAAACTGACTCGCACTGCACCCTTGGCGATATCGGACGCCACGCCCATCGCGTCAAGCACATGCGACCTCTTGACCTTGCCGGAAGAACAGGCGGAACCGGATGACAATGCGACCCCGGCGAGGTCAAAAGCCATCAATGCCGTCTCGGCCGTCAGTCCCGGAATTGCGAAAGAGAGCGTGTTTGGCAGACGCCGGGCATTTTTACCGAAAATCACCGCTTCGGGTGCCAGCTTCAGAACCCCCGCTTCCGCATCATCCCTGAGTGAGGCCAACCGCGCCGTTTCGCTTTCAATCGCCGCCTCGGCGGCCGCGCACGCCGCGCCAAAAGCGGCAATGAGCGCCGTGCCTTCGGTTCCGGCGCGCGCGCCTTTTTCCTGACCGCCACCGCGGATCAACCGATCTTGCAGGCTCACCCCGCCTGACTTGAAAACGAGCGCGCCAATACCCTGCGGCCCGCCAATTTTATGAGCCGAGAGCGTCAGAATATCTGCCCCCGCCGCGACCTGGTCGAGCGGTAAACGGCCAGCCACTTGCACCGCATCCGAATGCAGAAGCCCCCCCTGTGCATGGACCATTTGCGAGATCGCCGGGATCGGCTGAATGACACCGGTCTCACTGTTAGCGGTTTGAACCGATACAAGAGCTCTGCCGCCAAGCGTATTGATTTTGTTGAGTTCTTCTTCAAGATCGGTGAGGTTTAGAAGTCCATTGGCATCGACCGACAAAATCCGTTGTGCCTCTTTGGGCGCGCGCGCGCCCTCAACGCCTGAGGGGTGTTCCACGGCGCTGATAAAAAGATGAGTAAAGGGGTGTGGGTCGCCATCGGTTTTGAGGCCGAGCGTGAGAGCGGTCACATTCGCTTCGGTTGCTCCACTCGTAAACACAACATCGCGAGCCGAGGCACCACAAAGCCGCGCCACTTGATCGCGCGCCGCCTCGATCCGCCCGCGCGCAGAACGCCCTTCGGCATGGATCGAAGAAGGGTTCCCGACTGCGTCCAACGCGTCCAGCATGGCCGCCCGCGCCTCGGCACGCAGCGGTGCCGTCGCATTATGATCGAGATAGGACCTGACGCCGCTCATGGCCGCAACCGCCTCCTTTAGTTTTTCGAGCCAATTGCCGGAAATGCTTGCATTTCACCCCGGCCACCGTGCTAAACACCGCATCCGAGACGGTTGGGACCCACCCAACCAAGTTCCGTGGAACGTTCAAGGGTTCTGGCTTCGCCATCCGCAGCTGTCAAGCGAAGGAAGGGCGGGCAACGATCTATGAACCCGTCGCGGTACCACGCCGAGGTGAAAAAACGATGCCTGAGGTCATTTTTACGGGTCCCGCCGGCCGCATTGAGGGGCGCTATAACCAATCAAAAACGCGCGGCGCACCGATTGCGATCATCCTGCACCCGCATCCGCAATTTGGCGGCACGATGAATAACCCGCTTGTTTATGCGCTCTACTACTCGTTCCTTGAACGCGGTTTTTCCACTCTAAGATTCAATTTCCGTGGTGTGGGCCGCAGCCAAGGCGCATTCGATCATGGCTCAGGCGAATTGTCTGATGCCGCATCGGCGCTTGATTGGGCGCAATCGATCAATCCGGATGCCCGCGCCTGCTGGATTACGGGGATCTCCTTTGGTGCCTGGATCGGTATGCAGCTTCTGATGCGTCGTCCGGAAATCGAAGGCTTCATTTCAATCGCGGCGCCAGCAAATCGTTTTGACTTTTCGTTTTTGGCGCCCTGCCCTTCGTCAGGTCTTTTTGTTCACGGCACGCAAGATCGCGTGGCACCCGCCAAGGAAGTCATTTCGATCATCGAGAAAGTGAAGACCCAAAAGGGCATCAAGCTCGAACATCAGATGGTTGAAGGCGCCAATCATTTCTTTGAAGATAAGATCGATGATTTGATGGTGGTCGTTGATAAATATCTCGACAAACGTTTGGGACCAAAGACCGAAACACGCTGACATGAAATTTAAGCAATAAAAACCCGCTCGGAGATTGCCGAGCGGGTTTTTATTTGTTCAAATTCAAAGTCGATTAATTGCCAAGCGATGCTTTCGCCTTCGCCCACCATCCACCTTTTTTCGGCTTTGATGGATCAGCAATCACAACGGGTTCAGTTGTGATCGGTTCTGGAAGCGGCTGCGGCTCTTCACCATGCGTCGGCGCTTCATAAGAAGGTTGTTGCGCGACCATAGGCGCACGTTCTTCACGCACAACTTCACGTTGGGGTTCTGCCGCATGTGACGATTCAGAAGCCCCTTCACCGTGTGCAGTTGAATTTGAGTCTGTTTCATCTGATGAAGCTAATGAGGCTTCACCCTCACCGCGTCCACGGCGATCACGACGACGACCGCCGCGGCGTCCGCGACGACGGCGATTGCCTTCATTTGTTTCTGCACCTTCAGCGACGACTTCGGTTTCTTCTATAACATCGCCTTCAGCCGTGATCTCACGTGTTCCGCTGAAAGGCTCACCAGCAAAACTCGGTTGCGGCGCATTGAGCGGCATAATTGAACCATCCGCATTGCGTTCGCCACCACCGCGACGACGCCGACGGCGGCGCCGACGACGTCCACCGCCTTCGCTTTGTTCACCTTCGCCACGTTCTTGATCACCGCGACGCTCATCATCAGAGTCTTCACGATCATCTTGCTCTTCACTCTCATCCTCGACGTCTTCTTCGATGATCTCCTCTTCGACTTCCTCAATGAGCAGAGGAGCGGAAGGATTGGGACGAGGCATGATCTGCACATCGCCCGGCATCACAATGTCACCACGCTCGACATGGAACGGATGTGTGCCGGTCAATGTTTCATCGACGAGAATGGTGATGTTGACGAGGAAGGTTTCTTCCAAAGAGCGCACATGCATGCGCTTCTGGTTTAATAGATAAAGCGCGATATCGGCTCGTGCGCGCACCGTGATGTGATGCGATGCACTTTTCAGCAACATGTCTTCAACATGACGCAACACATGAAGAGCGACCGATGGTGTGGCACGCACCATACCCGCGCCCGCGCAATGCGGACAGGTCACGGTCGAGCCTTCAAGCACGCCTGTGCGTATGCGTTGGCGGGACATTTCCATCAAACCGAAAGGCGAGATACGTCCGACCTGAATGCGCGCGCGATCATTTTTAAGCGCGTCTTTCAACCGACGTTCAACCGCACGATTATTGCGGTTCTCTTCCATATCGATGAAATCGATGACGATCAGGCCCGCAAGGTCACGCAAACGCAATTGCCGCGCGACTTCGTCAGCCGCTTCGAGATTGGTACGAAGGGCGGTGTCTTCGATATTATGCTCGCGCGTCGAACGTCCCGAGTTCACGTCAATCGCGACAAGCGCTTCCGTCTGGTTGATAACAATATAGCCACCAGATTTCAGCGTAACTGGGCTTGAGAACATCGCGTCAAGCTGCGGTTCGACACCAAATTTTGCGAAGATCGGCGTTGTCTCGCGATAGGGTTTCACATTCTTCGCATGGCTCGGCATGAGCATGCGCATGAAATCCTTCGCGTCCTTATAGGCGTCTTCACCTGCGACCTGCACTTCGTCGATGTCTTTATTATAAAGATCACGGATCGAGCGTTTGACGAGTGAGCCTTCTTCATAAACGAGAGTCGGCGCGGTTGATTGCAACGTTGTTTCGCGCACCGTCTCCCATGCGCGCATCAAATATTCGAAATCGCGTTTGATCTCCGGCTTCGTCCGAGCGGCACCCGCAGTGCGGAGAATAACGCCCATTCCATCCGGAACCTCAAGTTCCTGCGCGATCGATTTCAATCTCTTGCGGTCTGCTGCATTTGTGATCTTGCGCGAGATTCCGCCACCGCGACCCGTATTCGGCATCAATACAGAATAACGACCGGCAAGCGAAAGATAGGTTGTGAGCGCTGCACCCTTATTGCCGCGTTCTTCTTTCACTACTTGAACAAGCAAAATCTGACGGCGCTTGATCACTTCTTGAATCTTGTAATGGCGACGCGCCTGGCGAGGACGCTCAGGAATATCTTCCATCGCATCACCGCCGCCGATTTGTTCAACGACATGGTCTTCGTCAGAACCAACTTCAACCGGCTCATTACCATGGGAAACTGATTCAGACTCGTCGTGAGAGTCATCATGATGAGAAGCTGCTTCGACAGACCCCACTTCTTCATGCGAAGAGGCGTGATGATCATGATGTTCTTGGGTTTCTGTCACCTCATGCGCGTCATGATCTGAAGAGACTTCATGCTCAACTTCGGACGTCTCATCGTCATGAGCGTGCCCCGTTGCGCTATCATGCTCATCCTGACCGCCCGCATCATTCTCAAGCGTTGACGCCTCTTCAGAGAATCCGCTTTCAGGTGCGTCTTCAGAAATGACATGTTGCGAGGATGCACGTTTGGCACGGTCGCCACGACGTGATGACCGCGCAGGTCGCTCATCATCAAAATCGGCATCGCGATTTGCACGCATATCCTCAGCGAGGAGCGCTTCGCGATCCGCAACTGGAATTTGATAGTAATCGGGATGAATTTCGGAAAAGGCCAGAAAACCGTGACGATTTCCGCCATATTCTACGAAAGCTGCCTGAAGTGACGGCTCAACGCGCGTGACTTTGGCGAGATAGATATTGCCGCGTAGTTGTTTTCTGTTCGCCGATTCAAAATCGAATTCTTCGACGCGGTTACCTCTGACGACGACGACCCGTGTCTCTTCGGGATGCGACGCATCGATCAACATTTTGTTGGCCATGAGAGTCTCTCAATGGCGCCATCCGCCGTCTGCTCTGGACCGTTCTTAGCGCGGGTCCGCTGTCCATTAAGGACAGACCCTTCTTAGCTGCGAAAGACCGGATCGAAATAAGAGGAAAGGAGGCGCCCTGTTGCCGCCCGTTACGGGCGAAGGGGTGATATGCCTTCGGAGGGAAACGGACCAATCCGGCCGTCGATGACGCGTCACGAGCAGCCCCAAAGGGCCCTCTCGCGTCACTCATACGGAACCGAAACGCTTGGCTCACGTCTCACACCTCGACTGTTCGGGCCGACCATCGGTTGCAAAACCGGGCGGCATTGGATCTGAACTTCCTCCGGCTGGGACAATTGCCCATCGGAAAAAGCGTGCAAATCTGCCGGGAAACCAGTGACGCGCCGGACACAATCCGAAGTTTCGCCCCAATTACGGGGGAAAAAGCGCGCCGCTCGACCCACTCCGGGTCGGTTTGGCAAGAGCACAACTCTAGATAAGGGGCGCCCCCCTGCTTTGGCAAGTCTTTATCCGAGCAAGGCTGTGTTGCGACGGATTTGGAGACGATGCGGAACCCATGATCGGCGCTTGCGGAAAAGCCCGGCATAGGAGACACACCACCTTAACCCGCCTCACTATGGCTCAGCTTCATGATCCGTTCGCTTTTCTTGATCCTTACCCTCACCAGCGCCACTCTCGGTGCCTGGATGGGATCGGCGTCGAAGCTTCACAGCGAAAATCTACCCCTTGTCGTAATCGATCCCGGACATGGCGGTGCTGATTTAGGCGCAATCGGCGTAAATGGTGTTTTTGAAAAGGATATCGTCCTCGATTTTGCCAAATCGCTCAAAAAGCAGCTCGAAAAGCGGGGAACGGTACGCGTGCTCCTGACGCGCGACCGCGACATATTCTTATCACTTGAGGATCGCGTGCGCTTCACCCGCAAGCAAAATGGCACAATGTTCCTGTCGATCCACGCCGATACGATTACCGCAACTGCCGATATTCGTGGCGTTACGATCTATACGGGTGATGATCGCCCGTCCGACGCGGAAGCCGCCCGGGTGGCGGAGGCCGAAAACCGATCCGATCTCGGATTGGCAGCCCCCGAGGGCAAAATCGACACATCAATCAACGATATTCTCGGTGATCTGATGCTTAGGGAGACCCGCGCCCACTCCATTCTTTTGGCGCAAGAATTGGCGTCGCGGATTGCGGATGTCGTCCAGCTTAACCGGAATCCCGTGCGTGCAGCGGGTTTCCGCGTGTTACGCGCGCCCGATATTCCTTCAGTCCTGATTGAAATCGGCTATTTATCCTCAAAAAATGACATAGATCTCCTGACCTCTGCTGATTGGCGCGACCGGACGTCGGAGCGCCTCGCGGCCGGAATCAATGAATTTATATCGAGAACCCGCGTGAATGCGGTACAAACTCCCCCCTCACCCTGATTTTTGCCGAGAACGCCCCATCCTCGCCGCATTTGTATTTAGGGTGCGAAACGACTAGATGGATGCGGCCGGCTCGGCCCCCAATTTTCGAATCTCTGTGAACCTAGCGAACCCGCCCCGCCGCCATGCGCTTTCTCCTCCGCCTCTTCGGCTTTCTCTTCACGCTCGGCGCGATGCTCTTCGTGCTCGGCGCGGCGGGCGCTGGATTTGTGATTTGGAAATATTCGCAAGAATTACCGGACTATACTCAGCTCGCTGCCTATCAGCCGGCGGTGACAACCCGCATTCATGCGGGTGATGGAAGCCTGCTTGCGGAATATTCAAAAGAGCGACGGCTCTATGTCCCGATCCAGACCATGCCAAAATTGGTCATCAATGCTTTTGTCTCGGCGGAAGATAAAAATTTCTATCATCACATAGGCATTGATCCAGAAGGGATCTTGCGCGCGATCGCAACAAACATAACCCATCCCGGTCGTCGCCAAGGCGCATCAACGATCACGCAGCAAGTCGCAAAAAACTTTCTTTTATCTTCGGAGCAAACTTTTGATCGCAAGATCAAAGAAATGCTGGTCGCGCTCAAAATCGAAACCGCCTATTCGAAAGAGCGCATCCTCGAACTCTATCTCAATGAAATCTATCTTGGCCTTGGCAATTATGGTGTTGCCGCTGCCTCACTCAATTATTTTGGCAAATCCGTTAATGAACTCACTTTGACGGAAGCCGCCTATCTCGCCGCTCTTCCAAAGGCGCCCAATAATTATCATCCGTTTCGGCGCACACAGGCCGCGCTTGATCGTCGCAATTATGTGATCGATCGCATGGTTGAAAATGGTTACATCAAGAAAGAAGAAGGCGACGCGTCCAAATCGCAACCACTTGGCGTGAACCTACGTGCTGTATCACCAAATACAATTTCAGCCGGTTTCTTTGCTGAAGAAGTCAGACGCGAACTGTTCGACCGTTACGGCGAAAAGACACTCTATGAGGGCGGCCTTTCTGTTCGCACGACGCTCGATCCAAAATTGCAGCAAATCGCACGACAAACATTAGCGGATGGTCTCGTACGGTTTGATGAAGCGCGTGACGGTTTTCATGGCGTTGTGCAAAAGATCGATGTGCAAACACTTGACTGGGGTGTCGCGCTTGCCGACGTCCCCGCCGTAACCGATGTAAAAAATTGGCAATTGGCCGTGGTGCTCGGTTTTAACGGTGATATTGCGCAAATCGGTTTGCAGGCGAAGCGCGATTCTGGCGGTCGCGTGCCCTCAACGCGTGAGACCGGAACGCTTTCGCCTGATGGCCTCAAATGGACGAAGAAAACGGCGAAGCAAATCCTTTCACCGGGTGATGTCATCTATGTCGAACCGATCAGCGATAAGCCGCAGCAATATCGATTGAGACAGATACCCGCTGTATCAGGTGCGCTTGTGGCCATGGATCCGCATACCGGCCGCGTGCTCGCGATGGTGGGAGGTTTCTCCTTTGATCTCTCTAAATTCAATCGTGCGACGCAAGCGCAAAGGCAACCCGGTTCTGCCTTCAAGCCCTTCGTTTATGCGGCAGCAATTGATAATGGCTACACGCCCTCCGATCTTGTGCTTGACGCACCGATTGAAATTGATCTCGGACCTGGTCAAGCCATTTGGAAGCCAGAAAATTTTGACAAACAATCGCACGGGTTCCGCACACTGCGTTACGGAATTGAACATTCAAAAAATCAAATGACCGTGCGCCTTGCCCAAGATGTCGGCATGCCTTTAATTGCTGATTACGGAAAAAGATTCGGTCTTTATAACAATCTTCTTCCCGTTCTTGCGATGTCCCTTGGTGCAGGTGAATCAACCGTTCTCAAAGTGACAAGCGGTTATTCGATGTTCGTGAATGGCGGCAAAAAGATTTCACCAACTCTGATTGATCGCATTCAAGACCGGTGGGGTAAAACAATATTCCGTCATGATGATCGGCCCTGCCCCGAGTGTTCACTCGCCGCATGGTCGGATCAAACCGAACCCAAAATTCCTGACACACGGGAACAAGTGATTGATACCCTCACCGCCTATCAAGTCACGTCGATCTTGGAGGGCGTTGTTGTTCGGGGTACCGGCGGATCCGTTGCCGCGGTCGGAAAACCGCTGGCGGGCAAAACAGGCACGACCAATGACGCTAAAGATCTTTGGTTTGTTGGGTTTTCGCCAGACCTCGCGGTTGGCGTTTATATGGGTTACGACAAGCCGAAATCCTTAGGCAGCCAAGCGCAGGCCTCGCAATTCGCCGCCCCCATCTTTCGTGATTTCATGAAATTGGCTTTAGCCGATAAACCTGCAACGCCCTTCCGCGTGCCTGCTGGTATCAAGCTTGTGAGCATCAATGGGGAAACGGGACTTCGCGCGCAGCCTGGTGAAAAAGGCACGATTATCGAAGCCTATAAGCCGGGCACCGAACCCGCCTCAAGCGATGTCGGTGATATGCTGAGCACGCAGAGCCTTTTTACGCCTTCACCCGATGTCGAACGAGCGGTGGGTGCGGGCACAGGCGGTGTCTATTAACGCGGGCAAAGCTTTACAAATTCATGGCACGCTTGTAACCGTGCCGCCCTTATCCGAAGCGGACAACAGAGTATGCGCGCAGAAATTCAAAATCTGGC
>VFQT010004132.1_pt1 | contig 12459 bp, 9 predicted proteins | sample 3512381 | NCBI WGS metagenome assembly VFQT01 (sample SAMN10412376, study PRJNA504923) | tailings metagenome | isolation source: Relicate 2 Philex TSF3 active mining site | place: Philippines: Tuba, Benguet | collected 2017-08-29 | reverse complement strand
CGGTGCCCCCGAACGCGCCATCGCGCTATCGGAACCCTTCATGAAAAGCGTGGTCGCCAATCTCGACAACGACTGGGTGCTGACCAGCGCCGACATCGATGCGGCCATCGCATCGCTCGCCAAGGCTTGAGCGCCATCGCTCCGAAGGGGGAGCCCGCCACAACGCAGAGCGAGCGGGGTCGCCGCAATTCGTTCGCGCACGTTCGTTCCTGTGGATGACGCGACACCCGACGTTCGCGAGTCGTCTATGCTCCTCGCCGATGGGAGTCCGGTACGCTGTTCAGTGTACCGCAACGGATGGAACGACGACGTGAGCACCTGCCCCTGCTGCGGTAAAGGCGAGGCGTCAGAAACACGCCAGACAGTCCGCGTCGACGACGCGCTCATGAGCTTGTGCAACGACGCCTATACCGTGGCGCAGCAGTGGTCCGCCCGCGAGGTCGGCATTGCGCACGTCACCTGGTGCATCGCGTGCGCGCCGGCCTTGGCGAGTCTCGTCGCCCAGATGGGGTCGAGCCGGGAACGCCTCGCCCAGGCCGCAGAGAAAGACATGCTCGCGGCGGGCAACCGCCTCCCGGACGACGGCGACTTGCGCACATCGGACGACCTCAAGACGCTGCTGTTCCGCGCCGAGCGTATCGCGATGCGAGAGGGTCGCGACCGCGCAACGCCGCGCGAGTTCCTCATGGCACTCATGGGCGAGGCTAGCGATCTCGCCTCCGCGACCTTCCTTGCACGGCAGGAGAGCGATCGCCCAGCGATCGGCGCGCACGCACAAGGCTGGCGCGAGCTCCGCGTGTCACGAACGGATCGCGAGGATCCAGCATTTTCGCGGCTACAACACCGCTTGTCGACGCAGCGGGACGGCCAATTCGCCCGCGAGCTCCGCGCGGGTCAGGCGAACGACTTCGGCGCCGATCGCCATTTTCCCCTGTCGTCGATGGCCAATGCTGCGGCGCCACGTTCGGGCGGTATCGGACCGCAAGCGGAACCCGACGGCGCCATCCGCGCACTTTCGCAGCGACTCGATCAGATCGAGCGGCAGGCTTTCGAAACGCGATCCGCATTCAGCAAGTTCGCGGCATACGAGCGCCGCCTGGACGACATGCAGTCGATTTCGCAGCGCCTGCAGCAGCTGGAGCGGCAGGGGGTGGATGCACGCGACCTGGTGGGGCGCCTCGCCGCAAGCGACCGCCAGATCGAGGAGATGCGATCTTTCTCCCAGCGCCTGCACCAGATCGAACGACAGAATGTGGATGCGCGGGTCCTCGCGAGCCGCTTGGCGGCCAGCGAGCGCCAGTTGGGAGACATGCGCGCACAGCTGACACGTCTTTCAGAAACGACAGCAGATCTCTCCGCACAGTTGGCAGCCGAACTCGAACGAACCGCGGGCTTGGGTCTCGACGGGTTCGGATCAGGCGAGGGTAGCGGCCATGGGGCGTCACGCCGCAGCGGATCGCGGCGGCGCGCATCGCGCAGCACGCGCTCGGTCGCAGCCAGGGCTCGCCGGATGCGCCGGAGGATGCGCATCAGAATGAGGCGGCGCAGCGCGCGGCGCGCCTCGATGCGCGCGAACCGCGGCTGGGGCAGCCGTCAACGGATGGAGCCGGTGGAGCGCTCGCAGCTTCCCGTGCCCCTCGTCGAAGCGCAGCCGGAACCAGCGCCTGTGGCCACGCCGATGGTCCAGATCGCCGAATTCGACGAGTTGCCGCCAGCGGACTTCGACGACGATACCGACGACACGATCACGCGGGAGAAGCGCTTCTACCTGACGCTCGACGACGACGTGGAGAAGGCGCCGTCGATCGGTCCGCGTACGGCCGAGCAATTGGCCGCCGCGCGCATCATCAAGGTGCGCCATCTGCTAGCTTGCGATCCCAAGAAGGTCGCCAGCCGCGTGTCCTCGCGTTACATCAACGCGGAGCGCATCGTGGCCTGGAAGGCGCAGGCACGACTGGTCTGCACCGTGCCCTGGCTCCGGGGCACGCACGCGCAGCTTCTCGTGGGAGCGGGTTTCGATACGTTGGAGAAGCTCGCTCGCGCCGACACCGCCTCGGTGTGCGCGGGAATCCTGCGCTTCGCCGCGACGCGCTATGGCCAAGCCGTACTGCGATCCGGCGCGCCACCGACAGCGGACCGCATCGCGAAGTGGGTGGAGCACGTCACACTGGCGGAGCCGGAACGGGCGGCCTGAAGCCGCCCACCGGTGTCGTTTCTGAAATCAGTCTCTCAACAGGTCGTTGATCGAGGTCTTGGCGCGCGTCTGAGCATCGACCGTCTTGACGATGACCGCGCAATACAGGCCCGGCCCCGTCATACCGTTCGGCAACGGCATGCCCGGCATCGAGCCGGGAACCACGACCGAGTAGGGCGGCACCTTGCCCATATGGATCTGACCGGTCGCGCGATCCACGATCTTGGTCGTGGCCGAAATGAACACGCCCATCGACAGCACCGAGCCCTCGCCGACGATCACGCCCTCCACCACCTCGGAGCGAGCGCCGATGAAGCAGTTGTCCTCGATGATCACGGGGTTGGCCTGCAGCGGTTCGAGCACACCGCCGATACCGACGCCGCCGGACAGATGGCAATCCTTGCCGATCTGGGCGCACGATCCGACCGTCGCCCACGTGTCGACCATGGTACGCTCGCCGACGTAAGCACCGAGGTTCACGAAGGAGGGCATCAGCACGACGCTCGGCGCGATATAGGAGCCGCGACGCACGACGGCGCCCGGCACCGCACGGAACGCGGCCTTCTTGAAATCGTCCGGCGTCATGTCCTTGAACTTGGAGGGCACCTTGTCCCACCATGATGCGCCGCCCGGCGCTCCGGAGATCATCTCCATGTCGTTGAGGCGGAAGGAAAGCAGTACCGCCTTCTTCAGCCACTGATTGACGACCCACTCCTCGCCCCGCTTCTCAGCGGTGCGCGCGGTGCCCTTGTCGAGCATGTCGATCGCGGTCTCGACGGCATCGCGCACTTCGCCCTTGGTCTGCGCGTTCACCGTGTCGCGCATCTCCCACGCGGTTTCGATCGTCTGCTGAAGGCTTGCGGTGGACATGCGTCTCTCTCCGTCGATCTGGATTTTCCTGGCGAGCGTTGTGACGCGCGCCCCCGCCTACTGTCAATCAGAGGCGTTGCCGGGCGGTTCGGGAAGACGCCGATTGCGCGGGGGTCGACACTCGACTACTGACGCGATGCAAGCAACGCCGTTTGATCGGGAGAGGCCTCGTGTCGAGCCAGAAGACGAGCGAGACCAAGCCGACGCCCGGTCCAGGGGACAGCCGGATCGTGACCGGCATGTTGCTGATGCTGTTCGCGGGGCTTTGCTCATCCCTGCTGCACATTGGTGTGCGCTATGTGAGCCCATCGCTCCCCGCGATCGAGATCGTGGCCTTGCGCTCGGTTTTCACGCTGGTCTTCACACTTCCTGTCGTGCTGTCGCTCGCGGGTGGCGCGTGGCGAACCAACCGGATCGATCTCCACATCGTGCGCGGACTGATCGGCGTCTCGTCGATGTGGTCCTGGTATTACGCGCTCGGCAGACTACCCCTTGCGGACGCGGGCGCACTGAGCTTCACGACCGGGCTGTTCGTGACCCTGGGCGCCGCACTCATGTTCGGAGAGCGCGTGGGGCCGCGCCGTTGGACGGCCCTCGCCGTCGGCTTCCTGGGCGCGGTGGTGATCCTGAAGCCCGGCACCGGCGTCATCTCGCTGGCGGCGATCTGGGCCGTGGTGTCGAGTGCGCTGTGGGGCGCCTCGCTGTTGATGTCCAAGACGCTCGCGCGCTACGACTCCAGCCTCACCATCTCCTTCTATCAACCGATCATGGTCGCCCCGATCGCGTTGATTTTCGCCATACCGGGATGGGTGTGGCCCGAGACGTGGGCGCTCGCGGTGCTCCTGGGCATGGGCGGCGTCGCGGCAGCAGGCAACTATTGTTACGTGCACGCGCTTCGTATCGTGGAGGCGAGCCTGATCATGCCCGCCGATTACGTGCGCTTGATCTGGATGGCCGGCTGGGGGTTCCTGTTCTTTGCCGAGGTGCCGCTCCTGTCCACCTGGATTGGCGCCACACTCATTATCGGCTCGACGCTGTTCATCACACTACGCGAGGCCCAGCTCGCGGCCGAGCGGCGCCGCAGCGCGGCAAAAGCCGACTGAACGCTCGAGCGCATGCGGCGCGCTCACGAATACGCACGCCCCCGCGCCACAGCCTGACGCGCCAACCGCGCGATCTCGAGCAGCAGCCGCTCTGCATGCGCCACCTCGATCGCCGACGCCAGGCGGGCGGCCTTGGCTGTCGCGGCGATGCGGCCCAGCGCTTCCGTCAGCAGGGTGAGCGTCCACAGTCGGCACTGCCGCTCCAGCGCCGCGCGCTGACGGAAATGCGGTTGCGGACGCATTTGCCTCATGATCTCGTCCAGAGATCGGCCGCTCTCCATGTCGGCTCGGATCTTGTGCAGCCGCTGGAAGTGGCGTTGCGCCAGCAGGATCACCGCTTGCGGGCTTTCCCCCGCCGCCAGAGCCCGATCGCACTCGGAAAGGGCGACTGCGGCATCGCCGACGGCCGCGGCGTCGAGGATGCGGTCGATCGCCATCGCGGAGACATCGCCGACAGCAGCCTCGACATGCTCGACCTCGATGCGTTCGGCACCGGCCGCATAGAGCGCCAGCTTCTCGATCTCGGCGCGCGAGAGAGCGCGGTCGGCGCCCAGGCGCGAGAGCAGCTCAGTACGTGCATCCGGCGAAATCGCGAGTTGCGCCGCGCCGAGAACTTCATTCACCAGCGCATCCAGCGTCGCGCCTTCATCCGCGTAGCAGGCGATCGCCGCCGCACCCTGCGTCTTCTCGAACAAGCCCCGCAGCGCATCCTCGCGGCGGAGGTTTCCGCCCTCGACCACGAGCGACCCTGCAAGCGGTGGACCGGTGAGGAGGGCTTTGAGCATATTCGTGTTCACGCGGCGGCTGGCCGCGACACGCACGATTTTCGCACCGCCGAACATAGGTACCGTGAACAGCTCGACCGACAACCGATCGGGGTCGGCATCGAAGTCCTGATCGTCGAGACGCTGGATCTCTCCGGCCGGCGTCTCACGGGCCGCGAGCGACGCGCACAGCGCCTGCGCACGCTCTCCGACGAGCCCGGCGTCGGGCCCATAAATGAGAACAGCCCGCACCGCCGGATCCGGCTTAGCGAGAAACGCGGCGACACGGTTTGCAGGAATTGCAGCCACGGCGGCCTACTCGTTTACGGCGCGCCGCCTGAATCAGACTTTGTCGCGCGAGAGGAAGGCAGCGACACGGCCCTTGATCTCGGTCGCCATCGTCTTCGCGGCACGATCCGCCGCATCGTCGGCCGCACGCACATTGGAATAGATCGACGAAAAACGGTCGAATGCCGCGCGCGACGCGCTCGTTCCCTGCATCAGCACCTTCTTGGAGCTGATATCGACAAGCTTGAAAGTTGAATCCAGGTTGTAGACGGAACTAGATGCCTCGCCCGTCGTTCGAACGAGAGTCGCTCCGATCGATTCCCTGAGGACGACTTCCAGACGATACTTCGGCGAGGTCGAGCGGGCGGCCCCGCCCGTCGTCTCGAAGATCAGCTCGTTGCGCAGGCGCTGGCCGGTCTTCCCGCCGATCGTCGCCACATCCACAGAGGCAAGCTTACCCTCGAGATGCTCGCCATTCGAGGATGCCGCATACATCGGCCGGAAACCGCTGCCATCGCTGCAGCCGCCGGCCAAGGCCGCGGCGCAGAGGCAAAACGCCAAGCCGAACCGTGCGATGCCAGACCTCGATCCGTGTCGCCCCGCCCCAGCCATGCATGCCTCATGCAACGACATTCACGATCCTTTGCGGGACCACGACGACACGCTTCGGCGCACGGCCTTCTAGGGCCTTCACGACCGAATCGAGTGCCAGCGCGGCCTTCTCGATCTCGTCCTTTGCGGCGGAGCGGCTGACCGTCAGCTCGTCGCGCCGTTTACCATTGACCTGTACGGCAATGACGACGGTATCGTCAACGAGCAAGGCCCGATCCGCCCTGGGCCAAGGGTGTTCTACGAGCAACGTGTTGTATCCAAGTCGCTTCCAGCACTCCTCGCCCAGGTGCGGCATCATCGGTCCCAGCATCTGGACGAAGATTTCCGCCGCCTCGCGCAGCGCCCAGTCCAGGCCCGGCCCCGACTTGGAGAGGGCTCCCGACATGGTGTTCGACAGCTCGTAGAGTTGCGCTACGGCAACATTGAACCGCAAGCCCTCGATGTTCTTGCCGACTTGGTCCAACGCCTTGTGGACGGCGCGCCGGAGGGCCAACGCTTCGTCACCGAGTACTTCGGGTTGCTTTGCGTCCTTGGGCGCCGCCTTCGCGAGCACCTCGTCGATGACCCGCCAGACGCGCTGCATGAAGCGGCCGGCGCCCGCGACACCCGCTTCGGTCCAGATCACGTCGCGCTCGGGCGGGCTGTCGGACAACATGAACCAGCGGGCGCAGTCGGCGCCGTAGTGGGCGATGATGTCGTCGGGGTCGACGAGGTTCTTCTTCGACTTCGACATCTTCTCGATCGAGCCGATGACCGCCGGCTTGCCCGTCGCGATCTCGGTGGCGCGCCGTTCCGTGCCCTCGCCTTCGAGCCGGATCTCGGTAGGCAACAGCCAAGCGCCGGCCTCGGACTTGTAGGTCTCGTGGACGACCATGCCCTGCGTGAAGAGAGCCGCGAACGGCTCACGCAGGGACTTGCTGCCCGCATGGCCCGTTTCCCCCATCGCGCGATAGAAGAAGCGCGAGTAGAGCAAATGCAGAATAGCGTGCTCGATGCCGCCGATGTACTGATCCACCGGCATCCAATAGTCGATTGCCGTTTCGTCTACGGGCGTCTTGGCGTCCGGCGCAGTAAAGCGTGCGAAATACCACGATGAATCGACGAACGTATCCATCGTATCCGTCTCTCGGACGGCCTTCTTCTTGCACTTCGGGCAGTCGACGTGTTTCCAGGTCGGGTGCCGGTCCAGCGGGTTGCCGGGCACGTCGAAGGTGGCGTCATCGGGCAGCATCACCGGAAGCTGGTCCGCCGGCACCGGTACGGTCCCGCACGTTTCGCAATGAATGACCGGGATCGGGCAGCCCCAATAGCGCTGGCGCGAGATGCCCCAGTCGCGCAGGCGGAAGTTGACCTTGCGCTCGGCCACCGGCTTGCCGGCCAGAAGTTGCTTCTCCAGGCGGCGCGCCACCTCGTCGAAGGCGGCCTCTGGCGAGAGCCCGTCCAGGAACTTGGAATTTATCATCTCGCCGTCTTCGAGATAGGCGACGCCCTCGTGCACCTTGGCGATGGCTTGCGCCCGGCGCGGCTCGTCCTTGGGCGCGACTACCGGGATGATCGGCAGCTTCATGTTCTTTGCGAACTCGATGTCGCGCTGATCATGACCGGGGCAGCCGAAGATTGCGCCCGTGCCGTACTCCATGAGAATGAAGTTCGCGACGTAGACGGGGATCTGCCAGTCCGGATCGAACGGATGCACCGCCTTGATGCCCGTGTCGAAACCGCGCTTCTCCGCCTTCTCGAGATCGGCGACGGACGTACCCATGCGGCGGCACTCGTCACAGAAGTCGGCGAGCGCCTTGTTCTTGGCGGCTGCCGCCTTGGCGAGCGGATGATCCGGCGCGATCGCCATGAACGAGGCGCCGAACAGCGTGTCGGGCCGGGTGGTGAAGATCTCCAGTTCCGTCTCGCCGGACGGCACCGTTTCCGGCACCAGCTTCCAGCGCACCATCAGGCCCTCGGAGCGGCCGATCCAGTTCTCCTGCATGAGGCGAACCTTCTCGGGCCACTTGTCGAGCGTCTTCAGGGCGTCGAGCAGATCCTGGCTGTAGGCGGTGATGCGGAAGGCCCATTGCGCCAACTCCCGCTGCTCGACCAGGGCACCCGAGCGCCAGCCGCGCCCATCGATCACCTGCTCGTTGGCGAGCACCGTCTGATCGACCGGATCCCAGTTCACCTTGGCCTTGCGGCGGTACGCCAAGTCCTTGGCGTACATGTCGAGGAACAGGCGCTGCTGATGCACGTAGTAGGAGGGATCGCAGGTCGCGACCTCGCGGCTCCAGTCGAGCGACAGGCCCATGGACTTGAGCTGGGCCTTCATGGCCGCGATGTTCTCGTAGGTCCACTTCTTGGGGTGCGTCTTGCGCTCCATGGCCGCGTTCTCGGCCGGCATGCCGAACGCGTCCCAGCCCATGGGGTGCAACACATTGAACCCCTGGGCGCGCTTGAAGCGTGCCAGCACGTCCCCCATCGTGTAGTTGCGGACGTGGCCCATGTGGATACGGCCGGAGGGATAGGGAAACATCTCGAGCACGTAGCACTTCGGGCGGGTCGGATCGGTGGCCGTGCGGAACACGTCCTTGGCGTCCCAGACGCCTTGCCAATGCTTCTCGCGCTCGGGCGCGTTGTACCGCTCGATGGCCATGGGGCTTTCCGCTCTCCGGATTCTCGATAATTCGGGCGTAAAGAGCCTGAACGCGGCCCTGCGGTCAAGCCGCACGCGCAGCACAGGGCCATGCGCGGGCCTCAACGAGGACATCACGGTGGCCCGAGGCGGGCGGACCGTGCTATTTGCCAGGCGAACGCAGGTGCGACGAGGCGAGCGGCGACCCATGGCAGACGAGGCGATACGACATCCCCAACTCGACGAGGTTCTCGGCCGTATCGCCAAGGCCGCAACCGGGGCCGGCCGCGATCCTGCCGACGTGACGCTCATCGCCGTGTCCAAGACATTCGAGGCCGACGCAATCCGCCCCGTCCTTCGGGCTGGCCAGCGCGTGTTCGGCGAAAATCGCGTTCAGGAGGCCAAGGGCAAGTGGCCCGGGCTGAAGGCGGAATTCCCCGACGTCGCGTTGCACCTCATCGGCCCGCTCCAGTCCAACAAGGCGAAGGAGGCCGTGGCGCTGTTCGACGCCATCCATTCCATCGACCGGCCCAAGATCGCACATGCTGTCGCCGACGAGATGAAAAAGCAGGGGCGAACCCTTAAGTTGTTCGTCGAAGTCAATACCGGCGAGGAACCGCAGAAGGCGGGCATCGCCCCGCGCGATCTGCCCGAATTCATGAGGCTGTGCCGCGAAGAGTTGGATCTACCGATCGCGGGACTGATGTGCATTCCGCCGCACGACGAGGAGCCGGCCGTGCATTTCGCCTTTCTCGCCAAGCTTGCGAAAGAGGCGGGCGTGCCGGGCCTGAGCATGGGCATGAGCGCGGATTTCGAGGCCGCCATCGAACTCGGTGCAACTCATGTGCGGGTCGGCTCGGCCATCTTCGGCGCGCGGCACTGACGATCCGGGACCCGGCTCTCCGCGTAGAGCTTCGCGATCCTGTCATGCAATCAGGGGATAGCTGAGGATGTGCGGACGCGCACTTCCCCGCTTCCGCCGATTCACTGCACCTGATAGGTAAGGCGATGGACCCACTCCCCTGAGCGAACAGCAGAACGCCGTCATTTGCGCCCGTCGAGGGCCGCAGACGCGGGACGCGTATTCGAATCCTCAAGGGGACAGACCGCAGACGAGAAGGAGGCGCACATGACGTCCAGCAGCCCGAAGATCGCGACCGATGTCGGCCTGACGTTCGACGACGTGCTGCTTGTGCCCGGCGCTTCCGAGGTTCTCCCCGGCGAGACCGATGTCGCATCGCAGGTGACGAAGGAGATCTCGGTCAAGATCCCGATCCTGTCGTCCGCCATGGACACGGTTACGGAAGGGCGCCTCGCCATCGCGGTGGCGCAGGCGGGCGGCATCGGCGTCGTGCACCGCAACCTGACGCCAGAGCAGCAGGCCGATCAGGTGGCCAAGGTCAAGAAGTTCGAGTCGGGGATGGTCGTGAACCCCGTCACCATCCATCCCGCAGCCAAGCTCGCCGAGGCGCTGGATCTGATGGCGCGGCATCGCATCTCCGGCATCCCGGTGGTCGAGGGCGCCCAGGGCGGGCAGCGCGACGGACGCCTCGTCGGCATCCTCACCAACCGCGACGTGCGCTTCGCCAGCAATCCCAACCAGCCCGTTTCCGAGTTGATGACCAAGGAGCGGTTGGTCACCGTCAAGGAAGGCGTCTCACGCGAGGAAGCCAAGCGCCTGCTGCACCAGAACCGCATCGAGAAGCTGATCGTGGTGGACGACGAGTACCGCTGCATCGGCTTGATCACGGTAAAGGACATCGAGAAGGCGCAGAAGCACCCCAACGCCTGCAAGGACGAGCAGGGTCGTCTGCGCGTCGCCGCGGCCACAACGGTGGGGGCCGACGGCTTCGAGCGTACGGAGCGACTGATCGCGGCCGGCTGCGACCTGATCGTGGTCGACACCGCCCATGGGCACTCCATCCGCGTCATCGAGGCGGTGGCGCGCATCAAAAAGTTATCGAACAAGACGCAGGTCATTGCCGGCAACGTGGCGACGGCGGACGCCACACGCGCGCTGATCGACGCGGGCGCGGATGCTGTGAAGGTGGGCATCGGTCCGGGCTCGATCTGCACCACGCGCATCGTGGCGGGGGTGGGCGTGCCGCAACTCACGGCCATCATGAGCTGCGTGGAGGAAGCCCAGCGCCACGGCGTTCCCGTGATCGCGGACGGCGGCATCCGCTTCTCCGGCGACATCGCCAAGGCGATCGCGGCGGGGGCGAGTTGCGTCATGGTCGGCTCGCTGCTGGCGGGCACCGACGAGAGCCCCGGCGAGACCTATCTCTTCCAGGGCCGCACGTACAAAGCCTATCGCGGCATGGGCTCGGTCGGCGCAATGGCGCGCGGCTCGGCCGACCGCTACTTCCAGCAGGAAGTGAAGGACGAGCTGAAGCTGGTGCCCGAGGGCATCGAGGGGCAGGTGCCTTACAAGGGACCTGTGGGTCACGTGCTGCATCAGCTCGTCGGCGGCCTCAGGGCCGGAATGGGCTACGTCGGCGCGCGCAACCTCGCGGAGATGCGGGAGAAGTCGCGGTTCGTGCGCATCTCGCCGGCGGCCATGCGCGAAAGCCACGCGCACGGCGTGCACATCACGCGCGAGGCACCGAACTATCCCGGCAACGGCTGATTGCCTGCCAATGTGTGCGCTGACCGAACTTCGCTGCGGACAACGTCGCGGCGGTTTTTGACATGGCATCCCGAATCTCCCGAATCTGCGGAGAGAGAGGGATCATGGCAATCAAGGCGAGCTTCGAACTGGAGGCAGCCGAGCTGGAGCTCGGCAACGGGCCGGTAGCGGGGATCGACGAGGCGGGGCGGGGGCCCTGGGCCGGCCCCGTCGTCGCCGCCGCAGTTATTCTCGACCCCGACAACATTCCCGCCAGCATCGCCGATTCGAAGGTGCTGATGCCCGAGGAACGCGAGGCGATCCTGCCGCGCATCCTGGCCACCGCGCAGGTGGGCATCGGTATCGCGGACGTGCCCCGTATCGACCGCGACAACATCCTCAATGCGACCTTGTGGGCCATGGCGGAGGCCGTCTCGCAGCTCGATCCGCAGCCCCGGCTGGCGCTGATAGACGGCAACAAGGCGCCGCGCCTCACCATGCCCGCGCGCACCATCGTCAAGGGCGACGGGCGCTGCCTGTCGATCGCGGCGGCCTCCATCGTCGCCAAGGTGACGCGCGACCGGCTGATGGTGGAGCTCGGCCGCGCCTTCCCGCAATACGGCTTTGAGCGCCACAAGGGCTACGGCACGCCCGAACATCAGGAGGCGCTGCGCCGCCACGGCGTCACCGACCACCACCGCCGGTCCTTCAAGCCGGTGCAGCTTGCGCTGGGGTTCGGATTCGGTCTGGGGTGACCTGAGCGGGATATCCATAAGCTGGCGAGTATCATTCGATCCGCCGCTGACCACATTTTCGCAGCCGGGAAACAGGCCTGTCGCTGGCGCACGTCTGCTACGCGCTCGATGATGGACCGGTGTCGCTCGGGACTCAAACCAACGGTGACCTTCCGGTCGACGCTAAGCGTCGATCCTCCGATGGAAGCGTACCGAACAGCTCCCGATATTCGCTGGCAAGCCTGCCAAAGTGGCTGAAATAAAAATCGCTGGCCAACGAGCTGATCGTTCCACCCACTCCAGCCCTGGAGATAGCATTTCGAAATTGATGAAGCCTGATTATTCGGCGAAGCGCCACGAAGCCTAAACCAAATGTTTCTTGGAGGGCCATCTGCACCTGCCGCCTAGAACACCTGAAGTGGCTGGCGACCTCTTCCAGAGAGAAATCCAATTCCTCGCGTCTGTCGAGTGGGCTTGTCCAAAGAAGTTTTTCAATACTCCGCGCCAGATGCAACCTGCTTCGCAACGCCCCATGGCTGGAGTCCGCGTTCACTGACGCAAGGCAATTATTTATCAGCTCGACCAGAGCCTCCTTGCCATAATTCGGTGGCAACTCGGCCTCGGGCATCGACGCATTCTGTGTCGCCACACTCCTCATCATTCTTA
>VFQT010004131.1_pt1 | contig 12460 bp, 9 predicted proteins | sample 3512381 | NCBI WGS metagenome assembly VFQT01 (sample SAMN10412376, study PRJNA504923) | tailings metagenome | isolation source: Relicate 2 Philex TSF3 active mining site | place: Philippines: Tuba, Benguet | collected 2017-08-29 | reverse complement strand
AGTCGGCGAGCACGGCGGGCGCGAAGGGTCGGAAGGGTTCGCGTCCCTTGAGGGCGTTGAGTTCGCGTTGGCCGTCGGGGCGGCGCGGGTCGAAGAGGATGGAGCGTTGACCGAGAGCTCGGGGGCCGAGCTCGCTGCGCCCAGAGACAAAGCCGACGGGGCCCTGCGCGATAAGGGGCGCGAGGGTGGACGGTGGGGCCGTAGTGATATCGGCGTAGGGGGCCGCGAGGGCGAGGGCATCGTCGAGGTCGTGTGGCAAAGGTCCAAGCGTGTCGCGTTCGAGCCGCGTGCCAGGGCGAGGCCCGAGGGCATGGACGACCCCGTGGAAGGCTGCGCCGACGGCGGTGCCAGAGTCTTCGGCAAAGGGGACGACGAAGATCTCGTCGAAGAGGTTTTCGCGGAGGATGCGCTCATTCGCGATGGCGTTGAGGAAGACGCCGCCTGCGCAGACGAGGCGGCGAGAGGTGGTCAGGCGTCGGGCGCGACGCACGAGGTGCAGCAGGGCCTCTTCGAGGGCGACTTGGACGGAGGCCGCGAGATCGGCGTGTAGGTCGAAGTCGGCGGGGTAGGGGCGGGCGTGGGCGAGGGCGGGTTCGCCGCCGAGGCCTGCGAGGGAGTCGTCAAAGGCGAGGCCGTCGTCGGTGAGGTCGACGAGCAGGTCGCGTGCGAAGCGGGGGCGGCCGTAGGGGGCGAGGCCCATGACCTTGCCAGCCGCGTCCCAGGCGCCGAAGCTGAAGCGGGCGATTTGCTGGTAGAGGAGGCCGAGGCTCGAGAAGGGGCCGAGGGGAGTCGGCAGGGTCTCGTCTGCGAAGGTGATGCGGCCGTAGTGCTTGTCGATGGGGCGGGCGAGGCCGTGGTCGATGGAATAGAGCGAGATGGTCTCGCGGAGGTCGGGTGAGTGCGGGGAGGCGGAGCCGAGGCCGTCGACGACGAGCGCGGTCGCCTCGGGAAAGCCCGAGCAGGCAAAGGCCGAAAGCGCGTGGGCGAGGTGGTGAGAGATGACGAGGTGGGGGCGCTTGCCGAGCGTCGGGTGCAGGTCCACGCGGTTTTCGGGGCGGTCGGGATGGATAAGCGGGGCCGAAACGACGAGGTCGACGTTACAGGGGGTGAGGCCTGAATCGCTGAGGAGCGCATCGACAGCGAGACTTGGGAGCCCCGGGTGGAGGGGAGCGCGCTTCTTGCGGGTGAGGCGTTCCTCCTGGACGGCGCAGACGAGGGCACTGTCGCGGTAGAGGGCGGCGGCACCGTTATGAGAGCCCGCGAGGCCGAGGGTGAAGTGGGCCATGGGGAATCAGCGCGTGCCGCGGGTGAGGCCGTGTTCTGGCTCGACCCACCAGCCTGTGAGGCTTAGCCGGACGCGGTCGGTCTTGACCGGTTCAACGGCGTGCCAGGTGGCGCCATCGGGGGCAAAGAGGCAGGCGTCGCCGAGGTGCGGGAGGAAGCGTTCGCGGACCTCGAAGCCCGAGGCGCGGGGTGTGCCAAAGGCAATGGCGCCGCCGTCGCAGGCGGACCAGGACTCGGAGAGGCCGAGCGAGATGGTGGCGACATAATGGCGGCCGTCGGGGTGGACGCCCATGCGGTCTCCGCGGTGGAGGCGCCAGCCGTTGACGACGAGGCCTTCGGGGATGGGGCGGGCGAGGACGGCGCCGACGAGCGCGCGGAAGGGGGGAGAGGTGAGGAGGTCGAGCCAGGTCGGGACGTCGGACGGGCCGAGGAGGTGGCGGTCTGCGTGGACGAGGTCGGTCTCGAGGCGGGTGAAGGGGAGGGCGCTCAGTTCGCTTTGGATTCGGCGCGCGACTTCCGGGAGGAGGAGGTCTGGGAGGCGAAGGTAGCGGTGTTGGGCGGCGTGTTCTTCGGCGAGGCGGCGCCAGCGCTCGGGGTCGCGCCAGGTGTCGGTGAAGAAGGGAGGCAGGTCGCTCGCGAGAGACCAGCCGCCTTCGACGGGGTGGGAGAGGCCGTCCGAGGGGCGGATATGGCGGACTTTGCGGCCAGCCCATGCGGACTCGCGCATTGCCGGGCCGTAGGGGTCTTCGAGGAGCTCGGACTCGTCGAGGCGCATTCGCAGGAGGTCGGCGTCGAGGTCATCTTCGGCGGCGAGTTCGAGGGCCGCCGCTTCGTTGGCATCGAGATGGGTGATGCGCTCGCGGATGAGGTCGACGAGGTCGAGGCCGCCTTCGTGCGGAATGCGCAGAATGTCGGGTCTCAGCCGCACGAGGAGTGGTCGCATTCTGGGCCTCTCGGGTCCGATTCGTGGCTCTGTAGCATCTTCGGATCGCCCCCCGAGGGTCAAGTGGCAGGTCCGAGGGTCAAGCGGCAGGTCCCTTGAGCGCATCAATCCGCGCGATGCACCGTCCGCGAGGAACTCGACCTCGAGAGACTGGACGCAGTTCGCAGAGTTCGACAGCGCCAAGTTCTGGGCGTAGAAGAGCACCTGCCTGCAGACCGAGGCAGGTCCGTTAGCAGGTGAACACTGGTCTCGTCAGGGGGCGTCATGAAGTTCTTTATCGATTCGGCAGATATCGGCGAAATCAAAGATGCCATCGCGCTCGGACTGTGCGACGGCGTCACCACCAACCCGAGCCTCGTCGCCAAGACGGGTCGCCCCTTCGACGCCGTGATACGCGACATTCTGGACCTCGTATCGGGGCCGGTCTCACTCGAGGTCACGGCCCTCGATTACGCCGGCATGATGCTCCAGGCGCGCAAGCTCGCGGCCCATGGAGACCAGGTCGTCGTGAAATTGCCGCTGACCAAGGATGGTCTCAAGGCCTGCAAGACCTGCTTCGACGAGGGCATCGCAACGAACGTCACCCTCTGCTTCTCGCCGTCTCAGGCCCTGCTCGCGGCCAAGGCTGGCGCGACCTATATCTCGCCCTTCGTCGGCCGCCTCGACGACGTGTCTTCCGACGGCATGCGCCTCATCGAGGACATTGTCACGATCTACCAGAACTACGAGTTCGAGACGCAGGTCCTCGCGGCCTCACTGAGACATCCCCAGCATGTCGTCGAATCGGCCCTCGCGGGGGCTCACGTCGGCACAATGCCCGTCGGCGTCATTCATCAACTCTTCGCGCACCCGCTGACCGACATCGGGCTCGCGCGCTTCATGGAGGACTGGAAGAAGGTTCCCCAGGGCTGACCCTTCACGATACGCGGCCATGTTCGCGATTGCACGCATGACCTGGCGATACTAGGGTGACTCCATGACGAGCGTCCGTCCAAGTGCCTTCTTCGTCCTCGCCGCCTTCGTAAGCGCCCTGTTGGGTGCGTGCGCCGTCCCCGAGGGCGACCAGTCGAGCCCCGCGCAGGTCCACTACTTGTGGCTCAAGGTGCGTGCCGCCAACGAGATGCCTCGGATGTGGGAGCTCCTCCACCCGGACCACCGTGAGGAGATCAAGCGTTGGTACGTCGCCGAGAAAGACCTCCTCACGACGCTGCGGAGTGACTATCCCGCAGAAGATGCGACGGCCGCCATCGCGGCCATTGGCGGCACGAAGCGGGGTGAGGCGGAGAGCCCGGAGGCCCTGTTCGCGCAGCTCATCAAGCCTCCGCCAGCCGAGCCGGGTGGCCTCGGTGCAGCGGGGGCGAGGGTCCGCTCCGAAAATCTCTCGGAAGACGGCATGACGGCGTCCCTTCGCACCCACGGCGGTGATGAAATCGTCGTGCGCAAGGGGCCCGAGGACAAGTGGTTCATCACGTTGCAACCCGACGAGCTGCTACTGCTGACGAACGCGCGGGAGCGGGCCGAGCAAAACCTCGCCCGGGTGCGTGCGAATCTCAAGAAGCTCGGCAAGCAGAAATGACCCGGGGTTGAGGGCTTGGAGACCATCATCGCAGTCGCCGCAGAGGCGAGCACCTTGCCGCAGACCCTTCGGGTTTCTGGTTGGCGCGTGCGCGTGCGCGGTCTCGACGAGCCGCTCGACGAGCTCGGTGTCCATACGCCCGATGCGATCGTGCTCGACCTTCCGAGTCCACGGGTCGCGTCTGCCATCGAGCAGATCCGAAGCGGGCCAGGCCTCGAGGCCGTGCCGCTCATCGCCCTTGTCGAGGCCTCCGAGTTGAAGGAACTCGGGTCGCACAGAGGGCTCAGCGATTTCTGCGTGCGGGGTGGAGTGCCTGGCGAGCTCTCGGTGAGGCTCACGCGGCTCGTCAAACGCGGCCTCCAGAAGCACAACCCCAACGAGCTTCGCTGTGGCGGCTTGTTCGTGGACCTCAAGAGCTTCGAGGCCACCATCGACGGCGTAGGCCTCGACCTCGCCTACCAGGAGTTCCAGCTCCTGCGCTTTCTCGTGAGCCATCCCGCGCAGGCCTTCTCGCGCGACCAGCTCCTCGCAAGGGTGTGGGGCTGGGACTACTTTGGCGGGGCGAGAACCGTCGACATCCACGTGCGCCGGTTGCGCGCGAAGCTCGGCCATCCCTACGCGACCTGGCTTCAGACGATACGCCACGTCGGATACCGGTGGAGTCCCGACGCGGGTGAAGGGGGCGACCACTCTGACGAGGTCGACGACACCTCGTCAGAGCCGGCTGTCGGCCCCGCGCGGGAGACCGGCTTGAGTCGCTCCTGAGGCGCTTTAGAAGGTTTTGTGAATAGTGTTCATTTTGGGGGTCGATAATGTCGCCGACCGAGCATGCAGGGTTTCGGGAAAACTCGACTTCGGCTTTCGTGGTCCAACGGGCACACGAGCAGGAGGTCGACGCGATAGAACTGTGGGCGGTCGATCCCGAGGGGCGCATTCAAGTCGTCGACGTGCCGATGGAGGCGCTCGATGAGATCCTCGAGGCTGGATTCCTTCTTTCGTCGGACTCGCTTTCCGCCGAAACGAGAGGACTCGAACTCATCCTGAGACCCGACCCGCATACCTTTCAAGTCCTCGCATCGCGCCGCGAAGGGGCGGGCGACGCGACGGTTGCAAGGCTGCTCTGTGACCTGCAACGCCCCGATGGGAGCCCATCCCCGCTCTGCGCGCGCTCACGCCTGAAGGAGGCCCTCGCCCGCACCGCCCATGGACCCAAGCTCTACGTCGGCGCCACGATCGAGCATCGGTGGCTCGAGACCCCGTCATCGCCCGCACCGCTTGGCGATCCAAAATTGATGCGCAACCTCGCGAGGGCGACGGTGACCCATCTCGAGCGCCTCGGGATCCCCTGGCGTTCCCACTACCCCGGCCGCGCCACGACTCGCGCAATGGACACGGCACGCTGGAGCTTCGAGTTCGAGTGGGTCGACCCCTTGATGCTCGCCGACAGCCTCGTCACCCATCGACGCATCGTTCGCGAGGTGGCCCTCGAGGCAGGCCACGGCGCGACCTTCATGCCGCATCCGTGGACGGGCTCTTCGCGCACGGTACTCGAGCTCTTCATCTCCTGCATGGACGCTGGTGTACCAGTCTTTGGGGATCCGCTCTCACTCGAGGGGCTGTCGGTTGTCGGCCGCCGCGTCTCCGTCGCCCTCGAGTCTGCGCTTGCCGAAATGGCGCTCGTCACGCGACCCAACGTCAACAGCTACACGAGCCCCGACATCCCCAAGGTCGGCGCGACCCCCGCGGGACGAAGTGAGGCAGGCCCCTCCATCGCCCTGTCCGGTCTCGATGCCGCTGCCAATCCCTACCTCACGCTGACGACTGTCATCGGGCTCACCCACGCCGCCGTCGCGAGCCCTCACAAAGTCGAGGCGCGGGTCTCTTCTTTCCCAGAGACCCTCGTCGAGGCCATCCGCCGCGGCCTCGAATCCCCGTTCATGAAGGGCGCCCTGGGCATCGACATGCTCGACGCTCTTGCCGCGCTAGGTCGAAGTGACGCGTCACGCTGGCGCGAACAGGTCACATCCTGGGAGCTCAGCCGATACCTGTAGCTCGTTTCAGGCGTACTCGACCTTCACGAGCTCGATGAGGCGCTTCAGCGCCTTCATGACCACCGCGGTGTTCTCGTGCCGCACGACGGCCCAGCCCTCGCCCTCGTAGCTCGTCGACTTCGACTGGCCGACGACGGGTAGTTTCCTGTCGACGACGAGCGAGCCGACTTCTGCCTGCGCGGCATCGAGTCCGGTCACGCGCGAGACCTTGCCGCGTCCCTGCCCGCGGAAGAAGGCGACGCCGACCGCGTGCTTGCGGGTCGGGGGCGCAAAGCGGTCAAAGGCCATGAGCTCCGCCCATTTCGCCCACATGTCGCAGTCGTGCGCAAACGACATGAGCGGCATGATGCCAGCGCCAGGCGGGCGTGCGCCGACCTCGTTCACCATCGGGGTCCCGTCGCGGCGAAGGAACCACTCCATATGCGACAGACCCGTCTTCATGCCGAGCGCGTCGAGCGCGCGCCCGTTGACCGCATCGAAACGGCGGAATTCGGGGTCGTTCGCCTCCTTCGGGAGCAGCACGCAGTACTGCATCCAGGGGTTCTCGAGCACCTCGAGGGGGCCGGGCAGATAGTGGGTGCCCGAACGCCACACATGCTGTCCGTGGATCGTCACGGTCTCGCAGGTGTTCTCGCGGCCCGTGACGAACTCCTCGGCCTGATAGGGCGAGCTCATGCTCGGCGCGAGGCGGGCCATCGCGACCTTCAGTTCCGAGTGTGACTTCACGCGAAAGGTCGCGCGCGAGCCGAGCCCTGCGGGTGGCTTCAAGACGATCGGGAAGCCCACCTCGGCGACGAACTTTTCGACCTCGTGCTGCGACGTCAGCAATCTGCTTCTTGCAACCGAGACCCCTGCCTCGCGAAGGACCGCCTTCATGCGCGCCTTCTCGCGGAAGTTCCGCGCGGCCTCGCCATACATGCCGTCGATGCCCATGCGCTGCCTTGCATCAGCAGCGGCAATTTGCAGTTCCTCAAGGTAGGCGATCAGCCTGTCGACGCGCCCGATGGTCTTCGAGAGCCCATGACAGCCCTTCACGAGGTCGTCGGGGTTCGAGACGTCGCCCACCTGCCAGTGGGCGTCGATGCGTCGGCGAATATGCGGCGGGATGTGGTCCGCGGGTTCGTGTGAAATCACGCCGAGGCGAATGCCATCGAGCCTCGCAAATGCTTCGAGGAAACGGTTGCTGCCTTCGCGGAAATAGGGAGCGACGAAAACGATGGATCTCATTGGGCGCCTCCAGAACGAACCGTTATCACAGGCGCACCATGGTTGGCATCCACTCTCGACGGCTTCCTGCGCCTTATTGCGTATCCGCCTTGAACACGCCCCGACCCTTACTTCTCGGGCGTCACACCAGGGGCTGCCTGCGGACCGTCCTTCTGGAAGTCGGCGCGGGCCTTCTGAAGATTCTTCACCTGATATTCGTTGATCGACACCGGCACGTTCGCGAGGGGACCGCCGTTCAACACCGCGTAGACCTCGCCCTCGCCCGCGCTCGTCGCAGAAATCAGCAACTCGAGAGCGGTCCCGTCCGTGAGCCTGAGGCCAATGCGGGTGCATTTGTCGGCCACGAGACCGGTCGTGTTTGCATCCTTGCCGTCGTGGAAGGTCTTCACGTCGAGGTTTCCAAGCGTTGATACCAGCGTCCGAATCGTCTCGTCGTTCGCGACCTTGTTGGCTTCCGATGGTACGAAGGTCAGGTCACCACCCGTCGAGGGTTTCTCGAGCGAGACGACGTCGCTGTTGCCTGCAAGCTGCACGGTTACTCCTGCAAGCCGGGTCGCAATATCGGGCAGCAGCTTCTTCTGCCTCAGACCGTCGGTCGAAGTGACAAATCGCTTCGCCGCCGCGTCGGTCATGAGGAACGGCTCGGCCGTCGCGACGTCTCCGAGGACCGCCCAGCGGGTCTCGGGCTCACCCTCTGCGGCCGGCACAGCGGTCGAAATCGACACGACGTGTGTCGCCGAAGCGGTCTTGACCACCACTCTGATGTCAGGGGCCGCGAGCGCCGCGCGCGCCGTCGCGACCTCATCGGGCCGTGCCCAACGCTGCGCCGTGATGCGGGCGGCGGAGCTGAGAATGCCTCCGGGGTCGGCGGCCCACGAGAGCTTCGGCGAGACGAATCGCCATCCCGTCCCTTCACGGGCGATCGTCACCGGCTCGGTCGCGCCCTTGAGCGTCAGCTCGCTGATGTCGCCCCCAGACACCTCGAGGACGGTCTTGTCCTTCAGGTCCTCGAGCCCTTTGCAGAGGCTCTTCGCCGTGAAGCTCGACAGCTCGATCAGCTCGTCCCGGCCTTCTACTCTCGCCCAGGTCGAGTCCTTGCCTTCGTTGGCGATTTTCAGCGTCGTCGTTTGCTCGCCGACCTTGAAGCTCACGACACACACCGGCCCCTCGAGCGCCTTCTTCGCGCTCTCGGTCGCCTTGCCGAGCGGCACGAAGCCCTTCACGTAGAGCGTCGCGAGGCTCCCCGCCACACCTGAAATGCTGCTGTCCCCCTTGACCATGGCTGGCTCGGCGAGCGTCCACGTCGTCGTCTTCGTCGGCTTCGCATCGGGCGCCGAGCCCTCGGGCGGCGGCGTCTCCTTCGTCTCGCTCGTGAGTACGACCTTCGCCCCTGTCGCTGGCGAAATCTCGATGCGGCTGATGGCATTGGCCTCGATGGCGAAGGCCTTCTTGTCGCGCAGCTCCGAGAGCTCTTTATTTGCGGGCGTCCGAAGGTCCTTGTCCGCGAGCAGGTAGGCCGTGGTCTCGTCGCCGCGCACCATCACCCAGGTGCCCTTGACCCCTTCGCCATCCTCGCCCTTGACGACCTGACCCACGATGAGGTCGACACCATTCCAGACCGCCCCCTTCGACTTCAGCGTGAGTCCGAGGCGGCGACCAGGTTCGAAGTCGAACGAAGCGAAGTCCTTGTCCTTGATGGCGCGGGCGTCGCTGCGGGTCGTTGGCGACTTGAAGACCTCGACGAGCTGGTCGACCATGTAGCCCACGGCGAGCCCTTCGATCGGCTCTGCGATTTTCCACTTTGCCTCCTTGCCTTCACCCTCGCGGACGAGCCTCACGCGCCCCTCGGAGCGCTCGAGGATGACCTCGTCGATGGGAGAGGGGATGGGCTCACCCGGGTCCATCATCGATCGCTTCTTCTCTGCTTCGAGCTGCTCGGGGGTCGCGTAGCCCGCGATGTCGAGCTTCTTCGGCGCGCCCTTCTCGGTCTTGCGCGTCATCAGAAACGCCACGAGGGCGAGGACGATGGTGCCTGCCACGAGGTAGATCGTCGATTTCTTCATCGGTCATCCTCCAAGCGCAAAGGCCGTCACCAGCCCGCGCAAATGTCTGCGAACTCGGGGTCTTGTTAGCCTTCGCGGCTCAGGCGGTCTGGCGTCGGGCCATGGCGATGAGCTTGCGGATCCTCGCGCGACGACGCAGGAACCAGAGCCCACCGAGTCCGAGGAAGAGCACGGCTGGCAGCACGAGTCCGAGCGCCTTCACGGTGCCCTTGCCGGCGTCATCGAGGGTCTCGAGGGGGCGCGGCGCATACTGCTTGCTGCGCAGCTCCGCGAGCGCCTCGCGCTGAATGCTCCAGTCGAGGACGTTCTGCAGGAACTGAAGGTTCGACCTCAGCGTGTCCTGGACCTGACCGATACGCATCGACCAGTTCTGGTAGTTCACCTGGTAGCCCCGGAACTTCTCGAAGTGCTCGAAGCCGCCCCCCTGGCCAGAGATCATCGACAGATCGAATCCCTCGAAAATCGAGGCATTCGAAAGAGGCAGGAGGCCGAGGTTCGAGCCAATGACCAGGACTCGCCCCTTTCCCTGGTCGAGTCGCGGCCGGTCCTTGCCTGGGACGTCATCCTTTTTCGGCTCTTCTGGCTTATCCCCCTTCGTTGGCTTCATCGGGGCACCCTTGCCTTTGAAGTAGCTCTCGAGGTCGCCGCGCGCGAGGGCCGCCACCGTCACTGGGCCTTCCCCAGCTTTGCCCACGAGCGCCTGCTCCTGAGCCTGGGGCGGGTAGGCCGGAAACCCCGTGTCATCTATCAGGACCGCATTCTTGCTCGATCTGACGAGGGACACGAGCTCCACCCCGGGTTTCGTCACGAGCTCGAGGCTCGTCGTAAATGGCAGCGTCAGCGACGAGGTCGAGCGGACGAGCGGGTCCGAGGTGTCGAAGTCGCTGAAGCTCGGCAGCGCGGGGTAGGCGAGACCGGCCTGCTGGAAGGGGATGAGCCTGTCTCCCTGCCGCAGGAACTGGACGTAGAGGGCGAGCTCGCCGTTCTGGGTGCCGTCCATGACGAGCTTCTTGCTCGGCTTGAGTCCCCAGTGGGCGATGAGGTCGTCGATGTTCGAGTTGTTCTTGCTGAGCGAGCCGCTCTGGTCGAACTCGCCGCGAGCGTTCATGAGCTGGACCTTCACATCCCACGGGTAGAGGAAGACGACGAGGCTGCCGCCACGCATGACGAACTGGTCGAGCTGATAGAGCTGGTAGTCCGAAAAGGTCGACTTCGCGCCGAAGACCACCATCGCCTGCACGTCGTCGGGCACTTCCTCGTCGAGATCGATGCGTGCGATGTCAAACCCCGGCGCCTTGAAGAGCCCCTGGTTGACCTGCTGCATCACCATGTTCATTTCCTGCTGGATACGCTCGAAGACCGGCAACACCTGCTGCAGGACCGGGTTTTGCTGTGCGAGCGCGCCCTTCATCTCTTCGGGAATGAGCGGCTTGTCCTCGGGGAAGGGGCAGAAGGTCACCGCGTTGCAGACGAAGCCGATGCGACGGCGTCCCGGGGTGTCGTCGAGCTCTTTCTTTTCGTCGTCCATCGCCTTGCCGATCGCGACGAGGCGCTGATGGCTCTGCATGAGCTGACCGGGGTCCGCTTGCGCGTCCGCGAGTGAGGTCACGAACGCAGCCGACTCCTTGTCGAGCGCGTCGCCGATGACCCGCATCCGGTCGAGCTGCCCGTTTTTCCGTTCAAGTCCAAGTGCCTTGCCGAGCGGCGCTGACATCTTCGCGCACTCGTCCTTGATCTTCGGGCCTGCCGCCTTCATCACCTTCAGCTTTGCATCCGCGGTCTCGGGGTTCAGCAGGGCGAGCGGGTTGTCATCCCCCTCACCCGAAGCTGCTTCGAGCGCCTTCGTGCAAACCTCGGCAGCCTCAGCTAGCTCCTTGCCCGAGCTCAAGACGTCCTTCATCGTGATGGCGGACTCGGCCTTGTCCTTCAGCCGAAGCAGACGCTTCGTGATCTCGAACTCGTAATACTCGGGGTCGAGCGCGAGCTCGAAGGCCTCGGTCGCGTTCTTGTAGTGGAAGCTCACGCCGAGCACGTACTTCGCGAGCTCGAGCTTGCCGTTCGAAAGCGAGGCGCCCTCGCCAGTGAACGACTTGATTTGCAGCTTCTCCGCCTCGTTCACGACGTCTTCGGTGACCTCGGTGACCGTGGCGTTGTTGCCGTACGCGCGGTACTCCTCGACCTTGTCGCGAAGCTTCTGCGCGACGCCCTGGATGCGCCGCTCCTGACCGCCCGGTCCCAACGGGATGGACTCGGGCAGGTCGGGCGAGATGAAGAGCCGGATCTCGAGGTCCTCGAGGTCTGCGACCGCTTGCCGTGACGCATCCGAGAGGACGTTCACCTGATTCTCCGACAAGTCGACGCGCACTCGCATCGAGCCGAAGATGACATTGATGACCACCGCGATGATGACGGTGGATGCCACGACGAGGGCGAGGTTCAGACCGCCCGCGAGCCTTGTGGTACGCGCCATGGTGCTTGCCTCACTTCTTCCAGTTGCGCGCCTGGAGCGACATGACCGTCACAACCAGCGAGAGCGCGATGAACGAGCCGTAGAAGACGATGTCGCGGAGGTCGACGACCCCGCGTGCGATATTCTGGAAATGCGCCTTGAAGGAGAGCGCCGCGAAGAAGTCGCGTGCCCCGTCCCAGAGGAGTCCGAGCATCCCGTCGACGAAGTAGAAGAGTCCGCAGAGGAGGGCCCCGACGAGGTAGGCGACAATCTGGTTGTTGGTCCAGGCGGACGTCATGAGACCGACGCCCGCATAGGCCGCCCCGAGCAGGAAGAGACCGAGATAGCCGCCGATGACGAGCCCCGTATCGAGGGAGCCGAGGCTGCCGACGATGATGGCGAGGGGCAGGGTTGCGAGCAGCATGACACCTGTAAAGAAGACCGCGCCGAGGTACTTGCCGATCGCGATCTGTGCGTCGGTGACTGGCCAGGTGACGAGCAACTCGATCGTGCCAGTGCGCTTCTCCTCGGCGATGAGGCGCATCGTGACCGCGGGGATGAGGAAGACGAACAGCAGCGGGATGCCGCCGAAGCCATTTGCCGAGGTTGGTCCGAAGAGCCCGCGGAGGCTCGCCTCGTTGTTCTTGAAGAAGTCTCCGACCGAGTCTGGCACCTCAAAGACGAAGAGCATCACGCCGCTTACGACGAGGAAGAGCGTGATCACGATGTAGGCGATGGGGCTGTTGAAGTAGAAACCCAATTCGCGCCGGGCGAGCGCGAACACGTTGCGCGCGGCCGAACGCTGCATGGGCTGACCGCCCGCGTCGACCTGCTTCACTCTGGCTTGTGCGGTCATCTCTCAAACCT
>VFQT010004130.1_pt1 | contig 12468 bp, 10 predicted proteins | sample 3512381 | NCBI WGS metagenome assembly VFQT01 (sample SAMN10412376, study PRJNA504923) | tailings metagenome | isolation source: Relicate 2 Philex TSF3 active mining site | place: Philippines: Tuba, Benguet | collected 2017-08-29 | reverse complement strand
AGGGGGCGATCATCCGGCGACAGTCGGCTGCTGCTGGATGATCGACCTCCAACAGCAGGGACTTGTCGCTCTGCACGATGAGCGGGCCGCTGGGGGTGCTCACGGCTGACCGGGGAGCAGGGCCTCGGTGACCTCGAATGCATGCGCATCGGGATCGGCCAGCAGTGCTCGATCGCGCTCATCGCGCAGTCGGCAGAGCTCGTCGCTGGGCAGGTTGTTGGCGTATAGCGCCATCCGGGTTCTGGTCCGCATGGACTCCACGCGTGGCAGGCGCTCGCGGTAGTAGGCATCCAGGGCCGTCTCCAGTCCTCGGCCTGCGCTCCGGGCAGCTGCCAGGTGCCCAGCGAGCACGAAGGCATCCTCCATTGCCATGGTGCCCCCGGATCCGGTGCTCGGGGCCATGGCATGGGCCGCATCCCCGCACAGCACCAACCGCCCTGACCACCAGGGGTCAACCGAGACCTCGTACAGGTCGGATTCCAGCACCGGATGATCATCGGCCATCCGCTCCAGGCACCTGGTGATCCGTGGCGCCGAGTAGCTCGCCATCAGGGGCTTGAGGTCCCTTCCATGCTGGATGGCGGGGGATGCGCCGGGAGCGCCCTGGAAGTTGAACCACAGGTACAGCTGCCCGGGGTTGATCGGGGTCAGGCCAACACTGGATCCCAGGCCGCGATAGACCTCGAACTCCAGCAGGGTCGGGTCGGCCTCCAGGACTGCGCGGATCACCCGCTTGCCGATGGGATGCGGCCCCTGGTGGAAGCCGAACTCCCGGACCTGGGAGTGCAGGCCGTCGCAGCCGACCAGGAGGTCCGCCTCGATCTGGCCGTGCTCGCTGGTGACCAGGTGGACGCCCTCGGGACCATCGTGAATGGCCTCCACGTGCACCCCGGTCCGCACCATTGCTGGATCCAGCCCGGACAGCAGGGCTTCGTGCAGGTCGGCTCGGTGCAGGAAGAAGCCGATGATCCCGCCATGTCGGCGTGCGATGTCCTGATGGTCCACGACCCCGACGGTGTTGCCCTGCCGGTCCAGGTAGCGGCGGGCCCGGTAGGCAGTGCCGCGAGCGCGGGCGGCCGCGCCGGTGCCATTGGCGTCCATCAGGACGGCGCCCCAGGATCCGACGTGGATGCCTGCGCCGACATGGGCGAATCGTTGGGCCTTCTCCAGGATGATCACGTCGGTGATGCCGCGCCTTCGGAGTTCATGTGCCAGGGATAGGCCGGCGATGCCGGCACCCATGATGGCGACCCTCATTGGTTTCCCCCGGAGCTCAGGCGCAGGATGTCTGCGGCGACGGACCGTGCGGACTCGAAGGCACCCTGGACCCAGCCGGGCCAGTTCGAGGCTCCTTCGCCTGCGAAGTGCAGGCGGCCGTGCGGGACGGCGAGCAATGGTCGGATGGCCAGGTCCCCGGGCCGGAACCAGGCACCGCCGCCTAGGGCCCACGGGTCGTCATCCCAGCAGATTGAGGTCCCGGCCTCGACCTGATCGCCCAGGCCTGGGAACGTCGATTCAAGGCGGGCGATCGTGTCGACAACCCGGTCGGCCTCGGACATGGCAGCCACGCGCCGGGCCTGCTGACCCCCGCAGTAGCCGACGAGGATGCCTCGGGTACTGGGTTCGCCGACGGTGAGCTCCCAGATCTCGGGCACGAACTCGTCGGTATGGACGAATCCTGATCTGCCGGATTCCAGCCAGAACCTGGTCCGGCACTGCAGTGCGACCCGGGACAGCGATGCGTAGGGGATGGTTGCGATTGCCGCCCGCTGCTGCCTGGGCAGCTCGGGGCTGATCGGCAGGCGCGCCAGCAAGGGCAGTGGCAGGGTGCAGATGGCGTAGTCACCGCGGACTGTCTGGGACCCATCCAGGCCCTGGGCATGCACGCTGACCCCGTCCTGGTCCACCTCGATGCCGGTCACGACCTGGCCGAAGTGGATGTCGCCGGCGAGCTGGCTGGCGAACGCTTCGGCAAGCAGGTCATTGCCCCCCTCAACCTTGACCGCCCCTTGCGAACCGGCATCCAAGGCCAGTGCCTGCAGGGCCCACAGGGCTGAGATGCTGTCGATGCCCTCGCCAACGTGCGAGCCCAGGGTCAGGGCCGAAATGGCCCCCTCGGAGGCCCCGCGGGAACGCAGCAGCTCGCCGAAGCCAAGGTGGTCGTAGGCCGCGACCAGCTCGGCCGAGGGCCATGACGGGGCTAGTGGATCGCCGATCTCGTCGACCAACTCGGCTAGGTACCGCTCCAGCAGTCCCTCCAGGGAGAGCTCGCGCTCGTCGGGCCGCAGCCCGAGCTCGTCGGGCCAGGCAAGGCGCTGCCAGGGATGGTGGGCCACCTCGTGGCCCATGATCCGCAGGGTTTCGCCCCACTCCGGCCGATCGAAGCGGATCAGCGGCAACTCGAAGCGGTGCAGGTAGTGCATCGTGTAGTGGTGCACGTCGGGGAAGCGGGTAGCGCCCTGCTCCGCGTACATCCCCTCCGGGAATTCCCGGAGGGTGCGTACCCGCCCGCCGGCCCGATGGCGAGCCTCCAGGACCCGCACCTGGCAGCCGGCCTCCTTCAGCTCGAATGCAGCGGCAAGCCCGGCCATGCCAGCTCCGACGACCACCACTCGGGCCGTGCTGGTGAGGTGCGGCAGCTCGGCGACGACTCGATCAGGACTGCGCTTCATGGCTCGCTGGGTGGATCGTTGGGCGGGTCGTTGGGTGAGCCTGCGGTACCGACGCCTGGGCAAGGGGAGCCGCCCAGGAAATCCGGGCCAGGGTGAAGGTGCGCACCTTGCCCTCCAGGTGATCGAAGGCCGTGAGCGTACCGCCGCCGATCCGGATGGGATCCAGGAGTCGCTCCACCGGACCGTAGTCAGCATCGGCATAGGCAAGGCAGATCGACTCGGCATCGGAGATGGCGGCCCGCAGGAGGGCCACGGCCGCCGGACCAGCGCAGCGCCGGGTGGAATCGACCTCCAGCGCATCCGCCCCTGACAGCGCCGGTGAGCCGGTGGTGGATTGCGCCGACTCCGCTGATCGCAGGGCGCGCACGGCCGCCTGGACGGATCCACCACCGGCTCGCCGCACCTGCACCGATGCCCTCGAGGCGGGGATTCGCTGCGGTTGCTGACTGGGCAACAGCACCTTGCCCTCGGGTGTCTCCCCGGCGACGGGGTAGCCAGCGGTGCGCAGGGCGGCGAGCAGGACTGCCGGCGGGACGCTGGCCACCAGGACGTGCTCGTCCACCCGGCTCAGCCCCAGTCGCTGCAGGGAGCGATCGCTGACGATGGATGCAGCCAGGACGGGATCCGCGCAACGGACGTAGGCCTGGGCGACTCCCACCCGCACACCGCCGTGCCTTCGGGCGGCGTCCGCGATCAAGGTGCGCACCGTTGACGGCAGGGCGGTGGCGGTCAGTTCGGCCAGTCGATCCTCGATGGCTGGGCCGTCCAGGCCGGACTCCATCGCCCGGTTCAGGCTCGCGGCGGACAGGCGGTAGACGGTGGCGTGGCCGGCGGACTCGATGTCGGCCATGCGCCGCAGGTCCGCCTGCGCCGCTGGCACCAGCGGGCCGGGGGCGATGATCGTCAGGTCTGCCTGGACCAGGACGTGGTCGATCAGGGGGGGCATCGCTGCTGCCATCGCAGTGGCCATCGCACCGACGACTGCGGACCCCGGCGCGAGGGGACCGGCGGCAGCCTTCCGGCCGGCCTGCGTCAGGGCCCCGGCAGCCACGATCCCCAGGATGGTGCCCTCGATCAGGGTCGCTTCGATTGCCTGCTGGCGCAATGGGCCGGAGCCTCGCGGCTGCCGATCGTCGAGGACGGCTTCGATGCTCGCGGCCGAGACCGGACAGTCCTCGGGGGCCTGCGCCAGCAGGCCGAGCACCTGCTGGCGCATCCCTGGCACGGCGCGGCGATCCAGTTGGGCATCGAGCAGGTTCGCCCGCTCACCGGCCAGGCTGGGCAGGCGCGGGTGGTACAGCCAGGCGTGGGCCAGCGCTGCCCAGGCTCGGGCAGGTTCGAGCTCAAGCCAGTCGTCGTAGCCATCGGTGGGGACGAAGCGTGGGGTGGCCTCGTCGTCGCTGGCGAGCAGGCCCGCCGCCCATGCCAGTTCGATGGTCAGCGCCGCTGCCGGTGCATCGGCCTGCAGGACTTCGCGTGCAGCCGCGAAATCCCTGATCCCCAGCCCGCCGGTGCGCAGGACCGCCGGGGGCCGCAGGCCCCACTCGTCCAGCAGGGCTCGGGTCCGGGATAGGCATTCGGTGGCCTGCCAGCCGGCCTCGGCCGCAATCCCGCCGACGGCAGCCCCGACTGCCAGGTGCTGGGGCGGCCATTGCCCCCGGGGGGCGACCCCCAGGGCATCGCGGACGGCGTGCGTGGGACGCAGTTCGTCCTGCGGACCCCAGACCAGGGCCAGGTCGCGCAGCCGCTGCAGGCTGGCGGCCAATGCCTGGGGGAGTCCCGGTGCATCTGCGCATGTGCGTCGAACCGTCCCCTCGGCCGCCTGCAGCAGGGCTGCCTCGTCGACGCTGCCTGACCAGGGTTCGCAGACCAGGGTGCCGAGCAGGTGCAGGTCCAGCCTGCTCAGTCCATCCAGGCAGCGGGAGGTCGACGGCCCGCTGGTCGCCCGGGCGGCGAGGGCAGCGAGGTCCTTGGGGGTGGGCCGAAGCAGGTCCGCCCGCGCAGTCAGCAGGCTCGCGAGGGCTTGGTCGTCCCAGGCGCGCAGGCTGTCCGCCAGACTCCGGGGCCGGGGTGGCTCGGGAAGGACCGCGGGCCTGGTTTCCACCCGCGCCAGCCTAGGTCCTGCCCTGGCAGGTAGCCTGTGGTCCATGCCATCGGGAACCGTGAAGTGGTACGACTCCGAGAAGGGGTTCGGCTTCATTACCTCCGATGAGGGGGAGGACGTCTTCGTCCATGTCTCGACCCTGCCGGCCGGGGTGCCGTCCCTGCGGCCGGGCAGTCGCGTGGAGTTCGGGATCGTCGACGGCCGCAAGGGCAAGCAGGCCCTGTCGGTGAAGGTGCTCACCGCCCCCGCCTCCGTTGTCCGGGGTTCCCGCAAGGCAGCGGAGGACTTGGCCGGCGTGGTGGAGGACCTGATCAGGCTGTTGGACGGGGTCTCCAATCAACTGCAGCGCGGCAAGTACCCGGCTGATGAGATGGCCCGCAAGACCGCCGCGGTGCTTCGCGCGGTAGCCGACGACCTGGACATCTGACCGTGTTCGGTCGATTCCTGCGCGCCGCCCAGGAGCAACAGGTCCAGCCAGGGCAGCCGGATGCGCCGGTCGAGGTACCCCTGGACCCGGTGCTGCTCGGTGCCGTTGATGCGGCTCGGGCAGCGGCCGTGGAGGAGGCCGGGGACGCTTTCGTCGGCGAGCCGCTCCAGGCCGTGATGGAAGCGGATGGCCTGGCATGTCACGCCTTCACCTGCCTGAATCCTGCCTATGCGGGGTGGCGGTGGACGGTGACCCTGGCCCGGGTCGACGATTCCGCGGACATCACCGTGAACGAAGTCCTCCTGCTGCCCGGGCCCGAATCGATCCTGGCTCCAACCTGGGTGCCCTGGAGCGACCGGGTTCGCCCCGGCGACCTCAACGTGGGGGACGTGCTGCCCACGGCTCCTGACGATGATCGCCTGGTCCCCGGCATGCTCGGCCTGGACGACCTGGAGGGATTGGCGGGTCAGGCTCCCCTGCATCCGGGCCAGTGGGAGCTCGGGCTGGGCCGCGCACGAATCCTGTCGGCCAGTGGCCAGGATGCCGCGGTGGTCCGCTGGCAGCGCGGGGAGACCGGTCCGCAATCGGCAATGGCCCGGCATGCCGCCCTGACCTGCAGCAGCTGCGGATTCCTCGTCACCATCGGCGGCCCGCTCGGCCAGGCCTTCGGCCTGTGCGCCAATGCCTTCGGGGCTGCCGACGGGCGGGTGGTCGCCATGGACTACGGCTGCGGAGCCCACTCGGAGATCATTGCGGACCAGTCGGCGGCGGGGCAGGATCCGGATGCTGCGGCGCAGCAGGACCAGGTGTACGCCGAGCTATCCGGCGGGCCCGGAGCCTGAGGTAGAGCAAGCCGCCCACTCCGCTGATCACCCCTACCGCACAGACGGCGATCCACCAGCGTTGATCGGCCGGCACTCGGGAACCCAGCGCCAGTAGCACCAGCCCGGCGATCAGCCAGGCGGCGGTCGTGACGGCGATTGGCCAGCGGGCATTGTCCGGGGTCTCATCGCTCCCGCCGACGGGTGAACCCGGCAATTCCGCACTGACGTCCACGCCGCATACGCTAACCTGCGCGCGGTTTCGTCGGGCTGCGCACGTCGAACGGCAGGTCACCCTGCTCGTGAAGGACACGCGATTCCCCTGGGCCGACACGCCAATGGTTGCCATCCGTCATGCCCAGGAGGGTTGCATGTCTGTCGTCCAGAAGCCCGCAAGCGGGACCAGCGCCGTGGATCGCTGGTTCATGCTCACCGAACGAGGGTCCACCTACGGCCGCGAGGTTCGCGGAGGCCTGGTGACCTTCTTCACGATGGCCTACATCGTGGTCCTGAACCCGCTCATCATCGGAACTGCCAAGGACATGAACGGGGAGTTCGTGGGCGGGACCACGGATGTCCTCAAGTCGATCACCATGGTCACGGCCGCGACCGCCCTGGTGGCCGGCCTGATGACCATCCTGATGGGAGCCATCGGCCGGTTCCCGATCGCGATCGCTGCCGGCCTGGGGCTGAATGGCTTCGTTGCCTTCACCCTCGCCCCGCAGATGACCTGGGCCGATGCGATGGGCCTGGTGGTCCTGGAAGGCCTGCTCATCCTGCTCCTCGTCCTCACCGGGTTTCGCTCAGCGGTCTTCACGGCGGTTCCCGAGCAGCTCAAGTACGCGATCGGCGTCGGCATCGGGCTGTTTATCACCATCATCGGATTGGTCGACTCGGGCATCGTCCGCAGCGGGGTGCCGCTGATCTCCTTCGGCGTCTTCGGCGAGTTGCAGGGCTGGCCGATCTTCACCTTCTGCTTCGGCCTGCTGCTGACCATCGTGCTGGTCGTCCGCAAGGTCAAGGGCGCAATCCTGATCGGCATCCTGGGAACCACGGTGCTGGCCATGATCATCGAGGCGGTCGCCGGCGTGGGGCCGAAGACCGGGCCGGATGGCTCCATCGCGAATCCGACGGGCTGGGGGCTGAACGTTCCCAAGCTCCCCGAGCAGGTCATCGCGACGCCGGACCTCGGTCTGCTCGGTCAGTTCAACCTCTTCGGCAGCTTCCAGGTGATCGGCGTGATCGCCACCGTGCTGGCGATCTTCTCCCTGATGCTCAGCGACTTCTTCGACACCATGGGCACCGCCTTCGGACTTGCGACTGAGGCGGACCTGCTGGACGAGCAGGGCAACATCCCCAAGTTCGAGAGCATCCTGGTGGTGGACTCGGTGGCCGCCGCCGCTGGTGGTGCCGCATCGGTGTCCAGCAACACCTCATACATCGAGTCGGCCTCCGGCATCGGGGAGGGCGCGCGCACCGGTATCGCCTCCATCGTCACCGGGCTGCTGTTCCTGGTGGCGATGTTCTTCTCGCCCCTGGTCACGGTGATCCCGTACGAGGCAGCCACGCCGGCCCTGGTCGTCGTCGGGTTCCTGATGATGACCCAGATCAGGCACATCGACTTCACCGACTACACGATCGGCATCCCGGCATTCCTCACCATCGCCATCATGCCCTTCACCTACTCCATCACCAACGGCATCGGAGCGGGCTTCGTCTCGTGGATCGTCATCAAGATCTTCACCGGCAAGGTCAGGGAAGTGAACTGGCTCATGTGGGTGGTCTCCGGTGCCTTCCTGGTCTACTTCGCGATCTACCCGATCGAGTTGCTCCTCGGGGTCAAGTAGCCCGATCGCCGAGCCGGGCACGGGGACTGGTGGCGTCGTACAGTGATGCCATGAGTCCCCGTTCCCGTCGCATCGTCACGCTGGTGGTGCTCATCGGCCTGGTGGGAGCGGTCTTCGTCGCCGCCATCGGCCCGCGCTAGTGCGCCAGGCCCGCGCATACTCGACGGCTTGCCTTGCGGTCCTGGCCGGCCTCGTCGGCCTGGGTGGGCTCTCGGGGCAGCTGGCCCTGGCACCGAGTGCGGCCGCGGCCACCCCGCAGGTCGTGTGCCGGTTCGTCGACCCGCGCTTGGACGAGATCTCGGGCATGGCAATGTCCCTCGCCCATCCTGGCGTGCTCTACGTCCACAACGATTCATCCGGTGGCCCGTACCTGTACGCCGTGAGCGCCTCCACCTGCAAGGTGATCGCGCGGCTGCGGATCAAGGGCGCCAGGGCCCGGGACTTCGAGGCGATGGCGGCCGGGCGCGATGCCAGGGGACGTCCAGTCCTGTGGGTAGGGGACATCGGGGACAACCTCGATTCCTGGGACTGGGTCGAGGTGCTGCGCATCCGAGAGCCGGCCCGCCTGGTGGACCAGACCCTGCCGCATCGCAGCTTTCGCTTCACGTATCCGGATCGGCCGCACAATGCCGAGACCCTGCTCGCGGATCCATCCGGACCGCGACTGTGGGTCGTCACCAAGCAACTGGCCCGGGGATCGCTGTATGCGCTGCCGTCGCCGCTGCGCCGCGATCGGGTGAACATGGCCAGGCTGATTCGACCTGAGGGCGGCATCATCACCGACGGCGCCGTCGCGCCGAATGCAACCGGGTACGTCCTACGGGACTACTTCGATGCCGTCGTCTACGAAGGCCTGCCTGGCGGACGCGAGGTCAGGCGCATCTACCTGCCCAGCCAGCCCCAGGGCGAATCCATTGCCTGGACGGCGGATGGCCGCGCCCTGCTCATCGCCAGCGAGCGCGATGACCGGCTGCTGCGCGTGAGCCTGGGCTAGGCCCCCTCGGCCAGCTGAGCCACGACGAAGTCGATGCAGGCCACCAGGGCGCGGACGTCGTCCGGCTCCACCGCTGGGAAGACCGCGACCCGCAGCTGGTTGCGCCCGAGCTTGCGATAGGGCTCGGTGTCGACGATCCCGTTGGCTCGCAGGGCCTTGGTGATCGCCGTTGCGTCGATCGAGGGGTCGATGTCGATGGTGGCGACCACCGAGGAGCGCTTGGCCGGGTCCGCGACGAACGGCGAGGCGATCGGGCTCGTCTGCGCCCACTGGTAGAGAACGCCGGAGGACTCCGCCGTTCTGGATACGCACCAGTCCAGGCCGCCGTTGGCATTGAACCAGTCGACCTGCTCGGCCATCAGCCAGATGGTGGCCAGGGCCGGGGTGTTGTAGGTCTGGTCCAGGCGCGAGTTGTCGATGGCGGTCTGCAGGTCCAGGAAGGGCGCGATCCACCGGCCGGTTGCCTTGACCTGGGCCGCCCGCTCGATGGCCGCCGGGGACATCAGGGCCAGCCACAGGCCACCGTCGGATCCGAAGCTCTTTTGCGGGGCGAAGTAATAGGCATCGAACTGCGTGGGGTCCACGGGCAGGCCACCGGCTCCGGAGGTGGCATCGACCAGCATGAGAGCGTCCGCATCGGCCCCGGGCACTCGCCGAGGGTGGACGACCACGCCGGTGGAGGTCTCGTTGTGCGGGGAGCAGTAGGCATCGATCCCGGCCTCGGCTCGAAAGATCGGCGCATCGCCGGGCTCGGCGCTGATGACGGTCGGATCGCCGAGGTAGGGAGCCTGCCGGACGCCCTCGGCGAACTTCGCGCCGAACTCCCCGAAGGTGAGCATCTGGGCGCGGTCGCGAATGAGCCCGAAGGCCGCGATGTCCCAGAAGGCCGTTGAACCGCCGTTGCCGAGGATGACCTCGTACCCCTCGGGCAGGGCGAACAGGCTGGCCAGCCCGGAGCGCAGTCGACCGACCACCGACTTCACCGTCTGCTGCCGGTGGGAGGTGCCCAGGTATGACTGCCAGGCCCCGGCGAGGGCATCCACCTGCGCCTGGCGCACCTTGGACGGGCCGGACCCGAACCGGCCATCGCTGGGCAGCATGCTCGTCGGGATGCTGATCTGGGTGCTCATCTGTGGCTCCTGTGTGCTTGTCGATTCAGGTGATCGGCCGGTAGCCGGTCGGTGCGACCATGATCGGATCCCAGCCCGGGACGTCCGCCGGTCGACGCGGACCGGGGCCGACATAGCGTGCTGAGGGACGCACCAGGCGTCCGGTGCGCTTCTGCTCCAGGATGTGCGCACTCCAGCCAGCCAGCCGGGCGCAGGTGAACATCGAGGTGAACATCTCCGCAGGGATCTCGGCGAAGTCCAGGATGATCGCGGCCCAGAACTCCACATTGGTCTCCAGGACGCGGTCCGGCCGTCGGCTCCGCAGTTCCTCCAGGGCGACCTGCTCCAACTCGGCGGCGACTGCATATCGCGGGGCATCGAGCTCGCGCACGGTCTGGCGCAGCACTCGGGCCCGTGGGTCCTCGGCACGGTAGACGCGGTGCCCGAAGCCCATCAGCCGTTCATTGCGATCGAGGACCCCGCGCACGTAGTCACGGGCATCGCCCGTCCGCTCCACCTCGGCGACCATGCCCAGCACCCGGGAGGGGGCCCCGCCGTGCAAGGGCCCGCTGATGGCCCCGATGGCACCGGAGATCGCGGCGGCGACGTCCGCCCCGGTGGAGGCAATGGTGCGCGCGGTGAAGGTGGAGGCGTTCATGCCGTGCTCGGCGGCGGAGACGAAGTACGCGTCCACGGCTCGCACATGCGCCGGATCCGGCTCGCCGCGCCAGCGGATCATGAAGCGCTCCACCACGGTGCTGGCCTGGTCGACCTGGGCCTGCGGCACCATCGGCCGGCTGAGCCCGCGGGCGGCCTGCGCGACGAAGGACAGGGCCTGGACGCTGACCCGGGCGAGGTCCTCCCGCGCGGTGTCGTCGTCGATGTCCAACAGGGGCCGCAGCCCCCACATGGGCGCGAGCATGGCGATCGCCGACTGCACGTCGACGCGCACGTCGCCGGAATGGACCGGGATCGGGAAGGGCTCAGCGGGCGGCAGCCCGGGGTTGAACTCATTGTCGACCAGGAGCCCCCAGACGTTGCCGAAGGAGACTCGGCCGACCAGGTCGGTGATGTCCACCCCGCGGTAGCGCAGGGCGCCGCCGTCGCGATCCGGCTCGGCGATCTGGGTCTCGAAGGCGATCACGCCCTCCAGGCCCGGGACATGCTGGTGCATCGGCCCTCCCCGGTGGTGGATCATGCGGTAGCCCTATCCAACACCGTCCCACCGGTGGCCGACTGGCGGGATGGGCCCGCCGTGATGTGATGTGCGCGTGAGCGTGCAGGCACCGCCCCCGCAGGACCCCGGTCGACGGCTTGCCGACCTACGGGTGCACTACGAGGTCGGCACGCTCGCCGAATCCGACCTGGCCGGTGATCCCCTCCGCTCCTTCCTTGCCTGGTTTGCGCAGGCCGAGGCCGCCGGCATGGCCGAGCCGAATGCCATGGTCCTGTCCACCGCCGATGCGCACGGCCAGCCCAGTGCTCGCACGGTGCTGCTCAAGCAGGCCGATGCCCGTGGATTCGCCTGCTACACCAACCTTGCCTCGCGCAAGGGCCGCGAGCTGCAGGACAATCCCAAGGCCGCGATCGTCTTCCCCTGGATCGCCATGCAGCGACAGGTCTGCGTGGCCGGCACGGCTCGGTTGATCGACCGGGCCGAGGTAGCCGAGTACTTCGATAGTCGACCACGGGCATCCCGGCTCGGAGCCTGGACCAGCCGGCAGTCCGAGGTGATCGCCGATCGGACGGTTCTGGAAGATCGCTATGCCGAGCTGGATGCGCGCTTCCCCGGCGATTCGGTGCCGGTGCCGCCCTTCTGGGGAGGCTGGCTCATCGTCCCGCAGACGGTCGAGTTCTGGCAGGGCCGGCCCAGTCGCCTGCACGATCGGCTCCGATTCCGGCGGGGCCTCCCAGATGCCGGGATGGACGAGGCAGCGGGCTGGGTGCTGGAGCGACTGTCCCCCTAGGGACGGCTCGGCCGTGGGGCGTAGGTTGCCCACGTGAGCAGGCTCTTCGCCGACCTCACGCCCCTTCGGGCGAGCCCTGCCTATCGACGCCTGTGGGCAGGCCTGGGCGTGAGCAACATCGGTCAGCAGATGACCTCGGTGGCGGTCGGCTTGCAGGTCTACGAACTGACCGACTCGAGCCTGATGGTCGGCCTGGTCGGCCTGTTCCAACTGGTGCCGCTCATCGGCTTCGGCCTCTATGGCGGTGCCCTGTCGGACACCCACGACCGTCGCATCGTCGGCCTGGTCACCGCAGCCGGCCTGTGGGCCTGCTCGGTTGCCTTCCTGGCCCAGTCGCTGGCCGGTGGTACCTCGGTTCCGCTGCTCTACGCGATCGTCGCCGTCCAATCGGGCTTCTTCGCCGTCGGATCCTCGGCCCGGCAGGCGATCATCCCCCGCCTGGTCGGCAGGGACCTGCTGCCGGCAGCCAATGCCCTGAGCACGATGACCTGGAGCCTTGGCTTCACCCTGGGCCCGCTGATCGGTGG
>VFQT010004128.1_pt1 | contig 12468 bp, 6 predicted proteins | sample 3512381 | NCBI WGS metagenome assembly VFQT01 (sample SAMN10412376, study PRJNA504923) | tailings metagenome | isolation source: Relicate 2 Philex TSF3 active mining site | place: Philippines: Tuba, Benguet | collected 2017-08-29 | reverse complement strand
GGCCTGCAGTGCCTGTCGCAGCCCGGGACTGGCGGTGGCGACATAGATGCCGACAACATGCACTTCGTCCTGAATGTGCACCTGATCCCCAACTGCGCCGTGGGCATCGTGAGTTCCGCTGGCGTCGACCCGGAACAACTCAGCCCCGGATGGCAGCCACGCGGGGCGGGGAAAATTCCACGCTCCCTGTCGCTTTTGGAAACGGAATGTATTCGTTTTTTCATCAATTCCATAACCGACGTCGAGCACCACAAAAATGGCGGCCTCCGGCGCTCCGAGTACGCAGATTTCCCAATCCGGCTGATCGCCGGCGGGCAGGGCCTGATGGTGCAGGGCGGTGGACCGCAGCAGCAATTCGTCCAGCAGACGAATCTCGCGGTTCACCTCAGTGATGGGCTGAATCAGATCGGGAAACCTGAGCAGGGATTTCAGGCTGAGATTGAACCAGTAGAGCGAGGTGATGCGGGCGGACAGAGCGTGCCACGCCTGAGCGCGCAGTTCGTCCGCAGTGGGTGAGCCGCGTCGCGGGCTAAGGAAACCGCCCCATCCATCGTGTGCGCCCTGAGACCAGTACGCAATCGCGCGAGGGCGGTTCAGTTCCCGCAGGCTGCGAGTCATTTCACCGACCGTTTCCAGCGGAGCTCCCCAGCGGATCGATTTGCCATTCCAGCGATCATAACGGCTCCATGCATCCGCTGCCGGTGCAATCACCCGATAGGCGTCATAGTGCGGATGGTCAGAGAGCCCGGCATAGTACCGCCACGTGCGTTCTTCGCTGAGCGTGACTGAGGTGTGCAGGCGACTGTCTCGGTATGGAGCCAGCAGGCTGTGAACTTCCTGTGGCGGTACCGGTCGACCTCCCCCATACTGAGGTTCTCCAATGAACTCCACAGCATGAATTGTCGGCAGCAGTTCGTCACGATCATAGCGTGCCAGATCGCCCAGTCGATTGAATCGTTTGAAAGGAGTTGCCTGGTACACCTGAGCGTCGTCAGTGTAGCCGGCGACTTCTTCGATCTGACCGGCATTGATGTGCATGCGTGCCAGCGTTCGACGGTACTGGTCAATTGTCAGAGCACTGCGACCATTCACGTCGCCCTGAATCCAGCCGCCACTGATATCAAAACTCTCCGGGCGAATTTTGAGACTGCCCCACAGCGACTGCATTGCACCGTTGGTGGCCTGCAGCTGCACTTCCACGAGGCAGTTGCGTCGCGGCAGCGGCTGGACTGCGGCTGAAAAGCCCCCGGCTTGTCCGAGTTCTGCCGTGCCTCCAAACATTTTCAGCTGGGCAGACGTGAGGGACTGTGCCAGCGTGAAGATTCTTTGCGTGGCTGCGGCGGACGGCAGCCAGATATTCAGGGCCGTCACCTGCAGTGGCCCGCCGCTGGTGTCATCCCGTCGCAGGTGGACGATGATCTGGTTGGCGGTCAGGGCAGAATTCAGCAGTTCTCCGGAGTCATTCACAGCGAGGAATGTCACATCCTGCAGCCACACCTGAGGTTTCGCGAGCTGAAAAGGTATGGGCTGGCCGTCCGGACCCGGCTGGAATGTGTGGTCGGTGCCCACGCCCCATTTGTCCGAGCGTCCATTGAAATGCAGTACGGTCAGAGCCTGTGGTGGCAGCTGCACAGATTCCTCGGCCCAGACTGCAGGGGTTTCGTGCCATGCCCAATCCTGTGATTCGAGCAACTGAGCGGGCGTGCTGCCGTCGAACGTCCAGTTCTGATCACGTCGAATTGTGAGCGGCGCGTCCGAGGCGTTCCGCAGCACCAGTTCGACCCGCGCCCCCAGTTCGGGTGTGGGTGGTCGGCGCCATCGCATCACGGGTGAAATGATGTGCGGCGTGACCGTCACCCCGGCAACTTCCTGAGCATGCAGTGGGGCGATGGCGGAACTGATCAGGACCGCTGTCATCAAGGCGGATAAAACACGCCGCAGTCTGTCAGGGGAACACTTCAAAGTGCCGATCAAATGTGCCGCTGACATGAAAATCGCTTTCTGACTGACCTGTCAGGCCAGTACATCGTGGATCACATTGCCGTCGTCGATTTCCAGCCGCTTTCGCCCTGGGAAATGCAGACGACGATTGTCCAGTCCCAGCAGGTGCAGTGTGGTGGCGTGCAGGTCGGTGACATAGTGGCCGTCTCCGAGGGCATGATAGCCAAGTTCATCGGTGGCACCATGTACAAAACCGCGTTTGAGACCGGCACCGGCCATCCAGATGGTGAAGCCGTTCGGATGGTGGTCCCTGCCGTCAACTCCGCCCGATCGCTGCTCCAGCCCGGGGGTTCTGCCGAATTCTGTGCAGAACACGACCAGCGTCCGATCGAGCAGTCCGCGCTGCCGCAGGTCCTGAATCAGCCCGGCCACGGGCTGGTCCACCGTGGCACACAGTCGTGTGTGATTGTCCTTCAGTTTCTGGTGCGAGTCCCAGACACCGTAGGCTGAAGGGAACACCTGTATGAAACGCACTCCCTGTTCGACCAGCCGTCGAGCGGCCAGCAGGCGTTCACCGGCGACCTTTGTGCTGTCCTGGTCCAGCCCGTACAGCTGTCGGGTCTGCTGAGTTTCCTTTGAGAAATCAATGGCTGATGGCACGGCAGCCTGCATGCGAAACGCCAGTTCATAGGCGCGAATGCGAGCCAGCAGTTTTTGGTCGGACGGGTATTCGACTGCTGCGAGGCGATTCAGCCGCCCAATGAATTCGTATTCCCGCTGCTGCTGTGCAAACGTCTGGCCTGGCTGTCGCTGACCGAAGGGCAGGGGATTGGCCGGGTCGAGTGCGATGGGGACTCCGGCGTGCTGCGGTCCCAGATACAGTGAGTCGATCGACAGGCGCGTGTCAGATCGGGTGGGGCCACCCAGCACAACGAATTTGGGCAGGTTTTCGTTGAGTGTTCCGAGTCCGTAGTGAGCCCAGGCGCCGATGCTGGGCTGCTGTTCATCCAGTCGATGCCGGCCGGTGTGAATCTGATTCTCGGCTGCGTGATCATTGTCCGTGGTCCACATATTCCGCACAAAACAGAGTTCATCCACCTGCTGAGCGAGATGTGGCCACCAGTCCGTCATTTCGATGCCGCTGTCGCCGCGGGGTTTCCAGCCCACCTGCATCGGATAAATGATCGGGTAGACGTCCCGCACGTTAATCTCTTCGGCGGCAACTGAACGAAACCGTTTTTTGTGCAACGGCGAATGGACCGGATTTTCGAACGGTGTTTTGTCGAATGTCAGGCCGGCGTATTTGTTGAGTGCCGGTTTGGGGTCAAATGTTTCGACGTGACTGTAACCACCGGAGAGAAAGATCCAGATGACGCTGTCAGCGCGGGCGTGATGGTGCGGCTGAGCAGCGGGCGGCAGCGCGGATTCTGAGATGGTGGGCGATGCTGCGCTGTCGGCAGCGATGCCGTCGTCCGCCAGCATCGCCCCGAGGGCCAGTCCGGTGAAACCCATGCCGAGGTCGGACAGCATGGTGCGGCGTGAGCAGCAGGCGTAGGTCTGAGTCCCAGCAGGCATGGTCAGCTTGTCCCTTTGTGGCAGGTCAGTGCACAGTGATGAAATCATGATGATTCAGCAGAGCTCTGACAAGACTGTGCCGGGCGACTTCCGGCGTATCCTGCTGCAAAAATTCCTGACAAACCTGCAGTTCCTGAGCGGTGGGTGTGCGGGACAGGATGATCAGGAAGGCCTGCCGAATGAAGGTGTCGGGCTCGGCCGGGGCGGCAGGTGTGGCGGACGCCGTGGTGCTGCAGGCTGCTGCGACCTGAGCCGTGACAGCGGCACTGACCGTGTGGACGAGATCACTGTTCGTGAGTGCGAGGGCCTGCTGGGGCACGATGCTGCTGGTGCGACGGTAGCAGTCGAGCGGATCAGGTGCGTCGAACAGTTCTCCGAGGGGGCTGCGGCCGCCCTGTTCCGGGTAGACCGCGTAGTACAGGCTGCGACGAAATGTCGTGAGCGATTCGGTATTTTCCAGTTCCTGACCTCCGATGGCGGGATCCAGTTTGCCGGCGACATAAAGCAGGCTGTCACGGACAACTTCGGCTTCCATGCGTCCGGGATTCATCCGCCACAGCAGTCGATTTTCGGGGTCGCTGCCGGCAGCGGCTGCAAGTTTCAGTGGATCGTTCACGGCACTGCGTCGCTGCCAGCTCTGGCTGTTCAGAATCAGTCGATGCAGATGCTTAAGGCTCCAGCCGGATTCCATGAGTTCCACGGCCAGCCAGTCGAGTAATTCGGGATGTGTTGGGCTGGCCCCGTTGCGGCCAAAGTCGGTGACGGTGGCCACGAGGGGTGTATGGAAGTGGTGCAGCCACACATAGTTCACGGCGACTCGGGCTGTCAGCGGGTGCTGGCGGTCTGTCATCCATTCTGCGAGGGCTTTCCGACGACCGGTGCTGGTTCGGGGATACTCGGGTCCCAGGGGTGGGAGTGTGGGAGTGTCGTTGGGGGCGGAGCTGGCGGCGATCTCGGCAGCGCGGGCTTTTTCGGCGGCGTTTCGAGCGGTGGCAACGGCGGCTGTGGCTGCGTCAATCTGTTTGGAGCGGTCGGCGTTGTCGGGGGGCAGGGCCTGAGCCGTGACCAGTCTCAATTCGGCGGCCAGCAGATCTGCGTCAGCTGAATGCCGGTCTGCCTGCAGTTTCAGATTGGCGGCAGCGGCGATCAGTTGCGGCAGGCTGGTGTCGCTGGCGGCTGGTGCGAGTCGTGCGCGGTCGGCGACCAGTCGAGCTTCCCATGCCGCGGAGCGAGCCTGAGCAGCGGCCAGTGCGGCTGCGGCGGAGCGGTGCGGCAGTCGCTGCAATTCGAGGCTGGCCTGAGCAGTGGTCAGCTGCTGCCATGCGGGCAGCAGAGCCGGGTTGGCAGCGGTGCTGGAGACGGTCGAGATTCCGCCAGCTTCGGAGAACGCCGAAGTCTCCCAGCCCGCAATGCCGGTCGCGTCGATACCGGCAGTGAAGACCGGTGCTTCAAAGTCGCAGGAAAACAGCGGGTTGCCGCCGGGGGCGAGGATTGTGAAATCATCGATCAGTGCTTCGCCGCCCTTGCGGGCATCGAGGCTGACGGCCTGATTCGGCTGTGTGGCGGGGTTCCAGCCGCTGAGTGCGATGGGGAGCTGATCCACCAGTCTGGTGCGCGCCGGCAGCAGGTTGACAGTGAGCAGGCAGCGGTCCGCGGGGGGATCGAAGGTCAGCTGTACTTCGAAGCGGCGCTGTCCACTGTCGTAATCGAAGCGGGCGGCTTCGAAGTCGGTGACAGACCCGGGTGCCCACGTGATGATCCGATTGCTGTCGAAGGCGATGTAGCCTGCGGTGAGTCCCTGAACGGCATCCTTGACGAGCTGAAAATTGACGTGAGCGTTCTGCAGCAGCTGCAGTTGGAATTGGAGGGTGGTGCCCTGCGTGAGCACGGGAAGCTGTGTCAGTCGATGCTGCAGGATGCGACGGCCACTGCTGGCGGTCAGGTGCAGGGACTGCAGTCCTGAGAGGGCTCCGGGAACCCCGCTGTCTCTGGCAGCGGCTGCCGCCGCGCTGAAGGCGGCAGTGGCGGCTTCGAGGGCAGTGCGGGTGGCGGGACTGGTGGCAGCGTCGGGAGTATTCGTGAGGTGTTCGCGGGCGGATTGTTCAGCCTGCTGCAGTTCGCTGCGTCTGGCGGCGATCATTTCGGGTCGCAGGGCCGGGTAGAAGGCTGCGACGGGCAGCGGAATCGTCTGCGGTGCGAACTGGTTGCTGCGATTCAGGAAGGCGGGGAATCCTGGCGGAATGGGGCCGCGTTCGGTCTGACGATTGCGTTCGTCACCTCCGGTGTAGAACCATGTGGGGGCATCCGGGTGTTTGTCGAAGACTCGCACCATGCCCAGTCGCTGAATGGTGCGGAGTTTGCCGTAGTCGTAATCCTGGAACGGACCGGGGTCGGCCTGCCCGGGCAGCTGATCCTGGCGAATGTAGATGGGTTCAAAGAAGGCGCGCAGGCGAAAGTAATCTGTTTGAGCGATGGGATCGTACTTGTGGTCGTGGCAGTGGGCGCAGTTGAAGGTGAGTCCGAGAAAGGCTTTGCCGGTGTGTTCGACGATGTTCCGCATCCAGTCGTTGGGATTGAGCGCGTACCAGTTGCGAATGAGGTAACCGGTGGCGGCAGCCGCCTGGTCGTCACCCGGGCGAATTTCGTCAGCGGCCAGCATTTCCTGCAGCATGCGGTCGTAGCCGTGATCGGCGTTGAGCGAGTTGACGATCCAGTCGCGCCAGCGCCAGATTTGTGGAGCACTGTTCCAGACGTCGGGGACGTGGCGTCGTCCGTACCAGTCAGCGTAGCGCCAGACATCCATCCAGTGGCGGGCCCAGCGTTCACCGTGACGGGGATCAGCCAGCAGTCGATCGACAGCACTGGCGAAGGCGGCGGGGTCGGGATCATTCAGGAAGGCGGATAATTCTGCGGGCGTGGGTGGCAGGCCGATGAGGTCGAGGTAAGCGCGCCGCAGCAGCGTGGGTTTGTCGGCGGCTGGCAGCGGTGTGATGCCGGCCGAGCGCAGTTTGTCGCTGATGAAGGAGTCGATGGCGGCGGAGCCGGGGTGTGCTGACGCCGCGGTTACAGTGGGGGCGGCGGCCGGCAGTGGAGCTTTCAAGGGGGGCTGAAAGGCCCAGTGTGCCAGTGGATCGGCTTCGGGAAGATCCTGAGCGGAGGGCTGGGCACCATGGTTGAGCCACTCTTCGAGGAGCTGCAGCTGTGCGGGTTCGAGCGGTCGTCCTTCGGGGGGCATGCGGGTAGCGGCATCGGTGCTGCTGACGCGCTGGAACAGGTGGCTGGTGGCTGCACTGCCGGGTGTGATGGCGGGTCCTGCGGAGCCGCCGGTCCGCATGGCAGTGACGGTGTCCAGACGCAGCTCGGATTCCTGCTTCAGGCTGCCATGGCAGGCGAAGCAGCGTTCTTTGAGCAGGGCTTTCACAGCCGGGTAGCTGACTGCTGCAGGAGTGCTGGCAGCTGCGACGGCGTCGTCCGGGGTCTGTGCGGCGACGGAGGCTGTGGTCAGCAGCAGAGCGAGGAACAGGCTGGCCAGGGCCGCTTTGAGGAACGGGGAGTTGCGACGCCGGCTTGAGGCAGGGAGCATGCGAGCGTTCCGGGGTGGGCGACGAGTGGGAGCGTGGAGGGATGGCCAGGGCCTGGCTGAGAGTAACTCGGCGCCTGTTTGGAGTGCAACTGAGGGCCGGTCTTTTTGACTGTCAGGGCTGGGGAAAAGTTTGAGAAAAATCTTTGGGAAGTGATTGTGACGCGGTGGTGGACGGCTGCGAATTTGGCGAGCCGGCGGTGCTCAGTCGATTGCCTGCCGCAAATATTCCGCTGAAGACAGTCCGCAGATGGAGATTTTCTCATCGACCTGAGCGCGGACGCCGCCTGGGCAGATGATCCAGAGGTGATCGAGCTGGAGGTCGTCTGTGGCGATGCGCATGGAGCGGGTGGTGCGGGGAGCTTCGTTGTACTTGAATTCGAAGCCGAGTCGGCGACCGTTGTGCTGCAGGAACAGGTCGAGTTCTGCGCCGGACTGGGTGGCATAGAACCATGCGTCGGATGGGCGCAGGAGCTGCAGGATCTGTTCGAGTGCGAAGCCTTCCCACGAGGCACCGACAGCGGGATGTCCCTGCAGCTGCTGGTGAGTGGACAGGCCGAGCAGATGGTGCAGGAGGCCAGAGTCACGCAGATAGACTTTGGGTGATTTGACGAGTCTTTTACCGAGATTCTGGTACCAGGGCTGGAGCTGTCGAACCATGAAGGTGAGGCTGAGTTCATCGAGCCGGTTGCGGACGGTTTTATCGGACAGCGACATGGAGCGAGCGAGTTCTGAGGCGTTCCAGATGTGTCCGTGGCGATGTGCCAGCATGGTCCAGAAGCGGCGCATGGCGGAGGCATTGATTCGCAGGCCGAGCTGGGGCAGGTCGCGTTCGAGGAACGTGCGGACGAACGATTCACGCCAGGCGGTGCTGTCGGCATCATTGTCGGCAAGGAAGGAACGTGGGAAGCCACCGCGAAGCCAGAGCGATTCAAGGGCTGCCGGTCCGGTTTCGGACAGGTTGAAGCCGTGCAGATCAACAAACTGAATTCGTCCGGCGAGGGATTCTGAGGCGTGCCTGATGAGTTGCGGGGCAGCGCTGCCGAGGATCAGGAACTGGGCATCTGCATGAGGTCGATCGGCGAGTACCCGGAGGATGGGAAACAGGTCGGGTCTGAGCTGAATTTCGTCGAGGATGATGAGTCCGGAGAGTCGGCCGAGGGTGAGTTCCGGGTTGGTGAGTCTGAGCAGATCGGAGGGTGATTCGAGATCGAAGATGTGTGCGGACGGGAAGAGGCGTGCCAGTTCGCGGGCGAGGGTGGATTTGCCGGTCTGGCGTGGTCCGAGGAGTCCGCAGACTGGTGATCTGCGGAGTGTTTGTCGGAGTTGTTCGAAATACCATGGGCGAAAAATCATGCATGTATTTTCGGAATCATGGTCCGAAAATACAAGGTAAAAAGAGTTCTGTTTGTTGCTTTTTTTGTGTCAAAAACGTGAATCAGTTCCTGAGACAGTCGCGTTTTGCTGTAATTTCGAGCGTTAACTTCGAAAATTTAAGGTTGTTTGGGCGACTTGGGCGGGGCGAGGTGAATTGGTGTGGCACTGCTGAAGCTGCAGCGGCAGCCGGGGCAGATTGGGGTGTACGGTTGCTTTGTCGTGGAATCTTTCTGAAGATCCTGCGGCATGCGGGCAGCGGACGCAGAGCGGGCTGGCGGGGAGAGTGCGCGGGGGAGTGCGGTGGAATGACTGAGAATCCCTTTCGACAGGAGGACGAGCTGTATGCCGTCGGGTCCGGGCCGCCGGGGTGGCGGACGGTGTGCAGGATGATTTTTCGCGTGCTGCTGAACCTGTTGAACGGGGCACTGGCAGTGCTGCTGCTTTGGGCAGGTTTGGCAGTGGGCGAAAATGTGCGGAGTGGCGGTGCGAGTGCAGCGGCAGATCGGGATCTGCTGCTCAGTGCTTTGGCGGGCGGCTCTGGACTGGCGATTGTTTTGTCAACAGCGATGGCGAACAGTTCAGGTCGCTGGCTGGGGTTAAGTCCGGTGCTGATCAGTTTGCTGACTGCAGTGGCGGCGAATGCACTGCAGCTTGCGATGCTGGCTGTGGTGATATGGTATCCGGCAGTGCAGCGCGGATGTTTTGGGGCGATGGCGGGTCTGGGGGAAGCTTTAATGGTGCTGGCCGCGCAGGTGACGGGGTGTGTGGCATTGATCAGCAGCGGCCTGCTTCTGTGGTTGAATGCCCCGTTGCGGCGCTGAGGTTTTGGTCGCGGGCTGCTGTTGCTGTTTGTGATCAATGGTGGAGTACGATTGTTTGTCAGTTTTGTGTTGCTATGGTTTGCTGGAATCACTGGGGAGACGGGCACGGTGTGGGGTGAGCGGCCGAGCTGGGGAACGCGATTGAAGGTTGTCGTGGCAGCATTGCTGGCCGTTCTGGCAGTGGCGGCTGTGCAGCCTTTCATTGTTCGTGAGGCGGCATTCAGGGCGATTGATCGTCGTGAGCTGAGTGCCGGGCGTCGTTTACTTGAGCGGGTGCGTAATTCGTGGTTGCCGGTTGCCGGGGGGGCGGTGCTGGAGGTTCGGGCGGCGATGCTGGATGGAGATCGGGGGGCTGCTGAGAGACTGCTTGGGGAATTGTCAGGGCAGGGTGGTGAGGAGCTGGAACTGGAGCGTGTTCTGGTGCAGTTTCGAGCCGGGGAGATGGGGCAGACGGCGGAATGGCTGGTGGCTGGTCAGGAGCGGCTGTCTGCGAGTGATTTTCGGCATGTGCTGGAGGCTTTGATTGACGGGGCGATTCGTGCGGGGGACGAACCCCTGGCGACTCAGGTGCTGGAGTTGTGGAAGGCTGACGCAGGGGTGGATGTGGGTGCGGCTGCGGGAGGGCCTGAGTGGCAGCAGGCGAAGCTGGAGTCGTGGCTGGGGGATCTGGCGTGGAGCCGCAGTCTGCCGGACGTGGCGATTGTGCATTTTCGGCGTGCGCTGGAACTGGAGTCGGGGAATGAGGTTGCGCGTCTGAAGCTGGCTGAGTTGCTGCTGCAGTATGGACCGGAGGAAGCGCAGACGCATCTGGAATTCCTGCAGGCTCGCAAACCGGACAATCGGGATGTGCTGCTGCGGCTGGCGGCGTGTTTTCGTGAGCTGGGTGAGAGTGAGCGGGCGGTGCGGGTGCTGGACGAGCTGTTGCAGCGTCGTGGGGAGGATGTGCTGGTGCTGCTGGAGCGTGGTCGTCTGGCACTGGATGACGGGAAGCTTTCGGAGGCGGAGCGGTGGCTGCGGGAGTCCGAAAGAAGGGCTCCGGCGCACCGTGAAGTGCTGTTGTCACTGTCGCAGTGTTTACAGCTGGCAGGTCGGACGGACGAGGCTGAAACCTATCGGCGGATGGTGGAATCGATGGATCAGGGCGGAATTGGTGGAGCAGCTGCTGGTGCTGGTGCAGGGGGCGGGCGATGAGTCTGCGTGGTGTCGTGATTTGGGGGCTGTGCTGTGTGGGGCTGACGGCGGCGGTGGTGTGGTTTCAGGTCCGCCAGTCGCGGGGGCCGATGCCGATACCCGGCAGTTCTGATTTCGGGGCGATGGCCGGCACGGCTGATGGGCAGTCTGTGGAGCCACTGTTCGAGGAGGTGTCGAAGTCAGCGGGTGTGGATTTTTCGTATGGCAGTGGCGAGGCAGCAGATTTCTACACGATCCTCGAATCGCTCGGTGGCGGAGTGGCTTTGATTGATTATGACGGGGATGGACTGCTGGACATTTATCTGACTGGTGGTGGCAAATTTACCAGCCGGACTGCTCATGGGATCGAAGGTCTGCCGGGGCGAATGTATCGCAATCTGGGGCAGATGAAATTTCGTGATGTGACGATTGAGTCGGGGCTGAGCAAGGCGGGTTTTTATTCGCATGGTGCGGTGGTACTGGACTGGAATCAGGATGGCCGACCGGATTTGCTGGTATCCGGTTATGGTGGTCTGGTGATGTATCAGAACGAGGATGGCAGGCGATTTTATGAGGTGACTGGAGAGGCGGGACTAACGGACGATCGCTGGAGCACCAGCGTGGGTGTGGGTGATCTGTGGGGGCGTGGAAAGCCTGATCTGTTTGTGTGCAGATATGTGGACTGGTCATTTCAGAACGATCCGGTGTGTCCGCTGCGGGGGCAGTCTGAGGGCCGTGATGTGTGTGCGCCGCAGAATTTCGGGGCTGTACCTTCGTCAATCTACAGCCTCGAGGGCGGTGTGTTTCGGGATCACTGGGATGAGTTGAAGCCGGCGACGGAGGGCAAGTCGCTGGGTGTGGTGATTGTGGATGTGAATGCGGACGGACGTCCGGACGTGTATGTGGCGAATGATGCTTCGCCGAACTGGCTGTTTTTGAACGAGGGGAATGGTCAGTTGCGGGAGTGTGGTCGTGCACTGGGCGTGTCGGTGGACGACAGTGGGCGGTACAACGGCAGTATGGGAGTGGACGCGACGGATTATGATGGCAGCGGACGGGCGTCGTTGTGGGTGACGAATTTTGAAAGTGAGTTACCGGCGTTGTATCGGAATGCCGGAGCGGGTGGATTTGCGTATGCTTCGCAGGCGGCGGGTCTTGGTCGTCTGGGTGGCAGGAACGTGGGGTTTGGTACTTCGTTTTTTGATTATGACAATGACGGCTGGGAGGATCTGGTATTTGTAAACGGGCATGTGGTGCGGCATCCGGTGGGGGCGGATGTCAGGCAGCAGCCGGTGTTGTTGCGAAATACGGAAAAGCATGGTCGGCGGATGTTTGTGGATGACACTCAGCGCGGGGGGCGTTGGTTCCGGCAGACGGCTTTGGGACGCGGGTTGGCAACTGGGGATCTGGACAACGACGGCTGGCCGGATTTGGTGATCAGTCACAGCAACAGTCCGGTGGCGGTACTGCGGAATCGCGGGGTCAGGGCGAGTGAAGGCGGGGTACAGCGGCATTGGCTGGGCCTGCAGCTGCAGGGGCGAGGGCATCGCCCGCTGGCGGGCGCGACAGTGACAGTGCAGTTGGGTGATCGCACGGTGACTCGATTTTTTCGCGGCGGTGGCAGTTATCTGTCGAGTGGTGATCCGCGTGTGTTGATTGGATTGGGGGAAGGTGAGACGGTGTCGGATGTTCGAGTGCGGTGGCCGTGGGGTGAGGAACAGCGCTGGAGCATCGCGGGTGTGGATCGTTACTGGCTGCTGCGGGAGGGTGAAGCGGAGGCGGCTGCTGCGGCCGGGGTGGCGATTCGTTTTTAGTTGTCAGGGAGTGGGTGAAGTCGACGCGATGCTGGGTTGCGAATTGCTCGGGAGTGCGATGGGCAGGCTGTTTGGCTCACGCGAAGCCGCGAAGCCGCGAAGAAACGCAGGTTGCTGCGTTGTGGTTGAGGTCGAGTACGGGGATTGGCTCGGGGGCTTTGGTGTGACTGTTTGCTGTTATGGGTTGTGG
>VFQT010004127.1_pt1 | contig 12470 bp, 13 predicted proteins | sample 3512381 | NCBI WGS metagenome assembly VFQT01 (sample SAMN10412376, study PRJNA504923) | tailings metagenome | isolation source: Relicate 2 Philex TSF3 active mining site | place: Philippines: Tuba, Benguet | collected 2017-08-29 | reverse complement strand
CATCGTCACATTCACGGTACGCCGGAGAAATGAGTTGATCGACATTCCGGTTGTGCGTGGGCGTGTTGGTGCGTGGGATATTCACCTTTCCACCATGGTGGATATTTGGTTCGATGATCTCCGAAAGAACTGGCAGGATATGAAAAGCGAGGTCACCTTGATCTTTGGTCAGGATGACCTTGTGGCTTGGTTTTTCACCAACAATGGGACTAACTCCAAGTATCACCGCACTGCGATCTGGGGCGAGTGCAATATATTCCGTCTTTCCGATGGCAAGATCGTTGAGTCTTGGGGCATGGAAGATGGTGTTATGCAACTCAAGCAGCTTGGATATAAGATCGCCGAGCCTGAGAAGGAGATGGCTTAGTTTTCGCTTTTCTCCAGTTTCCATAGTTCTTGCATCTCCACACTGGATGTAAGCAATTCATCCAGCGTGCCTTCGGATTCGACTTTGCCGTCTTTCAGGACGATGATGTGATCAGCGCGCCTCAAAAGCGGACGGCGATGGGAGACAACAAGGCAGGTCAGTTCGTTGCCTGCTTCAAAAATTCGCTCCCAAAGCTGACGTTCGGTTTCCACATCCAGCGCACTGGACAGGTCATCGAAGACGACCAATTCTGTATCGCGGATGAACATACGGGCGGCGGCAGTTCGTTGGGCTTGTCCGCCAGAGAGTTTGACGCCGCGTGAACCGACCATGGTTTCGAGGTCGTCGTCGAGGATCTCCAAGTCTCTATCCATCACGGCGAGTTTGGTCGCTTTGTACACTTCTTCGTCAGCTTTGTTCAGCCCGAGCAAAATATTATTTCGCAGGGTGTTACTGAAAAGGCGCGGGACTTGTGCTGTATAGGCACAACGCGGCGGGATGAAGAAATTGCCGGGGTCAGTGATCCGCTGCCCATTCCATTGTATTTCGCCGGAGTCTACTGGCAGCAAACCGAGCAGGGCTCGCAGAAGAGTCGTTTTGCCAGAGCCGATGCGGCCAGTGACCACTGTCAGCGAGCCGCGTTTGACTTTGAGAGAAATGTCTTCGATGCCGTTGACCGAATTCGGGTAGTGAAAGGTCAAATGGTCAGCAACCAGTTCATTCAGTCGGTCTGAAGCGGTTTTGGTCGGGTAGGCCACTTCGGGCAATGGTCCTTCCAGATCCACTGGGCTATGTTCCACGAGTGCATCCAGCGGGGCATTTTCCATCAGGCGGTACATGCGTTTGACCGAGACATCCATTTGTTTGTACCGTGCCCAGAGCATGCCGCCAAAAGTAGTGAGATCGCCCATACTTTGGAGTAGATAAACGAAGAGCGAGAAATCACCCAGGGTGAAGTTGCCCGTGCGCATAGATTGACCGACAAGTACAAGAATGACACCCGTGCCAAGAGTTGATGTGTTGCGATACAGCGAGCCTAACACTTCGTCAAATAATTTTTCGCGAATGGTCAATCTGCGGCGTTCATCATTGACTTTATGGAAGTGACCAATGATCCCTTTTTCAGCAGTGGCGATTTTCACAGCTTGCACAGCACCGAAGAATTCACCGATGAAGCCCGTTACTTTGCCCGCTGCTTGCCGAGATGCACTGCGATAATGTTCAATGCGTTTCGTGGCGATGTTGGCAACGATGCCAACAATGACCAGCGGAATGAGCGCCATTACCGTAACGGATGGACTGATCTGAGTCATCAACACGATGGAGACGGCGATGATCGCCAAGCCAACCATCACATCGTTGATGAGAATGACAAAAAGCGGCAGTTCCTGCACGTCGTTTTTGAAGCGACTGACGGCTTCACCTGCTGAGTCGGGCAGCTGCGATGCACCGGGGCGTTTGAGAATGTGTGTCAACAGGTTTTTGCGTAATAGCATGCCCATATCGGCGAAGATCGGAACGTCGGCGTAGTAGAAGCCGTAGCTGGCAAAAATACGTCCGATCCAGGTGGCAACAAGGAAAGCAACAACTGCCCAAATGCCGAAGGTCAATTGCGCTTCACCAGTCAGGAAGTCGAAGAAGGCTTTTATGATGAGCGCGGGCGCAACCTGCCAGCAAAAGCGGATGAGTGCAACGCTGACGAGGTCAACGATCCACATCCACGGGCGAAAGCGGATAAGTTCAAACACAACTTTCCACGCGGGCAAGGCGGGGATGTTTAGGTCTTTGGGATTGAGGGTGGTTTCGGTCATAGTAAATATCTGTTTTTAAACATAAAGAGTTTTCGACGATTGACCATGGACGATAGACGATAAGAGCAAGGGCAATGGTCTATGGTCTATGGTCTGTCGTCCATCGTCCGCTACGCTAGCACTTCTTCCAAACCCGTTTGCAGTAATTGATAAAACCTTGCGTTTGGGTCTGATGCCAGTTCTTTGCGATTGCCGTATTCAAGCACGGAGCCGTTATCGAGGATAAGCACATCATTTGCGCGGTGCAGTGTATCGAGTCTGTGGGCGATGATGATGGCAGTGCGTCCATTCAACAGTTTGTCAATCGCGTGTTCGAGTTTCTGCTCGGTGGCAGGGTCAAGGCGGGACGAAGCTTCGTCAAGGATGACCAGGCCCGGATTTCGCAAGAAGACTCGCGTGAAGGCTAGCAATTGCGCCTCACCCGCGGACAGGGATCTTGATCCTGTTTCCAGTTCAGTATCCAGACCACTTGGCAGGGTTCGGAACCATTCGCCGAGTTCGAGATCATCGAGGGTGGCGATGATCTTTTCGTCCGGTATTGAACGGTCGAAGAAGGTCAAGTTCTCGCGAATGGAAGCGCGGAAGAGTTGTACATCCTGCGTCACAATGGCGATGTTCTGCCGTAGCGAGTCGAGTTGAATGTCGCGAATATCCATGCCATTGACCTTGATACTGCCTTCGTTCACAGAGTACAAGTTGAAGATCAATCGTCCGAGGGTTGTTTTTCCGCTTCCGGTGCGACCCAGTAACCCGAGAACAGAACCAGGCTTGAGGTCCAGAGAGAGGCGTTTGATGACAGCGTCATCACCATTGTATGAGAAGGTCACATCCTTGAATTCCAACGCGAGCGGATGTGAGGCGATCACTTTGCCGGTCTCATTCATGGTTTCAGGTTGGAATTGTTTGAACTCAGTCAAACGCTCAACACAAGCGCCGATGGTTTGGAAACTTTCGATCTCATGCGTCATTGCCCAGAATGGTTCTTCGAGCAGGTTGAGGTAATGGACAAATAAATAGACCGTGCCAACAGTAACAACGCCCAAGGTAAAGAGCCAGTATCCGCTGGTGATGGCGAGCAGAGTGCCTGTGGTGAGTGCCAAGCCCATCGCATTTTCGATGATCCAGCGTTTGAAGTGCGCACGACGATTGTGCTTGAGGATCTCAGCTTGATGGCGAAAGAGTTCGCGGATGGAGAAGCCAACTGCTCCGCTTGAGCGGATGTCTTCGGTGCCTGCCAACTGCTCTTCGATAAAACCATACATCTGACCTTCGGCTTCACGTCGCGCTTTTTGATGGGGCACAGCAATATCTTTTAACCTGCCGAGAATGCCAATGGTGAGCGCGGAGTAGACCGCGAACGCCAAGCCCACACGCCAATCTTCAATAGCGAGGGTGACGAGGATGCCAATGAGCAGAAGTCCATTCGCGATAAGATTGAGCGCGAATTGCGAGAAAAAGGTCGCCAGTTCGGTCACGTCACCGTCGATGCGTTCGATCAGTTCGCCGGGTGTGTGGTCGTTGTGGAACTTCATGCCAAGCTTGAGCGCATGTTCGGCGAGCTCAGCGCGCAGGGCGTTGGTGGCGGTCCATGCCACGTTTTCGCCGAGGTAGGTCACACCGATGTGGACACCTTGTTGTAGCAGAGCGATGCCGATAAATGCCGCAGCGGTCCACATGAGCTTTGAGAGGGCTTCACCAGCCAGTGCGTCGTCGATAAAGAGGCGCATGATCTGCGGGGCAAAGATTCGTAAGCCGATGCTGCCAAATAGCAGAACGGCAAGCAGGATGAACCGTCCGCGTTGGGGGCGGATGTGATCTGCGAGTAGGTTCCAGTAAGATTTGAATGAGAGGTTCATGTTTATTACCAAAAGATTTCTTTACCGCAAAGAGCGCTAAGGGTGCCAAGTTATAAAGATTTTCTTCGCGATCTTCGCGGTCAATTTGAACAATAAAAAACACGGCGCGGGTGCGCCGTGTTTTTTAAGACACAGGAAATTGAGCCGTGATTAAACGGTCAATGGTTGGCGCACTTCGAGGTGGGTTGTTATTCGGTTGGCTTTCTTATGCAGAAGATGTAACGTCATTTGAAGTGCGATTCTTTCTTTTGAGATTTAATTACCTCTGCAGTTTACATGAGAGTACGATTAGTTGTCAAGGCAATTCAAGATTTTCGTCATCCTGACAAACCCCGCAATCGGACTACAATTAACCCGCATGGAGGCTTCATGAAATCGATTCTACGAGTGCGTTATTGGCGCATCGTTCTGTTCTTTGCCCGCGTCACTGCGAGCATCATTTTTTGGGATATTTTCCTGCGGCGCATCGGCTTGGGATCTTGGGCAAAGAACACGCGCCCGCAAAGGCTTCGGAATATTGCAGTGCGCTTTCGTGCCCTGGCAATTCGCCTTGGTGGTGTGATGATCAAAGTGGGGCAGTTCCTTTCGGCACGTTTGGATGTGTTGCCGCCCGAGATCACGGATGAACTTTCTGGATTGCAGGATGAAGTTCCGCCCGTGGATTATGAGCCCATACGCCTCCAAACCGAACTCGAACTTGGTTCTGCCATCGAAAAGGTTTTTGCCACCTTTGAGAAAGATCCTGTCGCCGCCGCCTCATTGGGACAAGTCCATCGCGCGAAGTTGCTCCCAAACGAAGCCGAAGCAATGGGATTTGAAAATGTCGTTGTAAAAATTCTACGCCCAAACATCGAGCAGATCGTTGAAGTGGACATGTCCGCGATACGAGTGGTGGGTGGATGGCTTAAGCGCTACAAACCCGTCAGTGACCGGGCGGATGTCCCTGCCATAGTGGAGGAATTCGCCGCCGTCCTGAACGCCGAGTTGGATTATCTCGCCGAGGGCAAAAATGCTGAAACCTTTGCGGCGAATTTCAAAGACGATGAAGGCGTTCATGTTCCGCGTGTGATTTGGAACCGCACCACACGACGTGTGTTGACCTTGGAAGATGTAACCTCCATCAAGATCACAGATTATGATGAGATCTCAGCAGCGGGCATCAGTCGCGCCGCGGTGGCAGAGCGTTTATTGGCTACCTACTTAAAGCAAATCTTCGAAGATGGTTATTTCCATGCCGATCCGCATCCCGGCAATCTGTTCGTTCTGCCATTGGATGGAAAAGATGAAAATGGCTTTACCAAATTCCGCCTAACCTTTATTGACTTCGGTATGGTGGGTCGCATGCCCGATAAACTGGTGGAAGGTCTGCGCGAGGTGGTCATCGCGGTAGGTTTGCAGGATGCATCAAGATTGATCAGGGCGTATCAGACCTTGGGCGTTCTACTACCAAGTGCAAATATCAAGTTGTTGGAAGAAGCAAGTGCGCAGGTCTTTGACCGATTTTGGGGCAAGAGCATGAATGAACTGCGCAGCATTCAACACAGCGATATGATGAAATTCGGCTTGCAATTCCGCGAGTTGATGATATCCATGCCGTTTCAGGTTCCTGAAAATCTATTGCTCTTGGGGCGTACAATCGGGATTCTGTCCGGCATGTGTACCGGTTTGAATGCCGATTTCAATCTTTGGCTGCAACTTGCTCCATATGCCAAGAAACTGACCGAAGGCGAAGGTGGTTCAACGTTCGATACGTTTTTGAACGAAGCAGGCGAATTGCTTAAGACGTTGATCGCCATCCCTGGCAGGGCAGAACGTGTCCTTGGCCGCATCGAACGCGGACAGTTGAGCGTGGAAGCGCCGCTGGTCAACTTGCAGATCAGCTATCTGGAACGTTCGCTCAACCGGCTGACGGGCGGTATCGTGTTTTTAGGTCTGTTGATAGCGGGCGCGATTTTATACGATAACCACACCGTGCTTGGGCAAGGTTTATTTGGAGGGGCGGGAGTAGCCTTGTTTTATACTCTTTTCCTCGTGCGCGGAAAACGTCCATTTCAGTAGCAAAAAAAACACCCAGCCATTGTTTGGCTGGGTGTTCACTTTATGACGATTTTTCGTCCGTTCTCTTGATGGCAGCATCGATCAGGCTGCGGAAGGCGAGAAGCGCTTCCTTGCGGGCGGCACGACGATGTTCTAGAAAGCCGGGCGGAAGGATGGTCTCCATGCTTTTGCGCAATTCTGCATGCGCAGCTTTCATATGCTCCAATGCTTCCGGTGGAATTTTTTCTCGCATCTTTTTTCGTTTTTCTTCATCCATGGGTCACTCCTTGTTTCATTTGGATTATAGCACCGATGGAAATCCGCTTGTGTTTGTAAATCGTATAAAATTGTATGAGAGGTTTATATGAAACTTTGCGATCAACAACGCACAATATTATTATTAATCATTAGCTCACTGTTTTTATTAACAGCGTGCGGTCTTTTGGGGACGTCTGATGTTGACACACTTTCTACAGTCGTCGCCAAAACGATGACAGCAGTAGCGCAACTTCCAACGCTTACGCCGTCTGTGCCGCAAAGCGCCGCTACTGTTGAAATTTCTACGTCCACCCCAATGTCTGCAAATAAGCTCTATGTAAAAACAATCGCTGATAATGTCAATCTGCGAGTAAACCCTGGCAGGTTGTTCCAGGTCAGCCGGATACTAACTCGAGGTTCACGAGTGGAATTTTTGGGTATCTTACCCAACGGACAGTGGCTCAAGGTCCGCACAGGAGAAGGGGTGGTCGGGTGGATACTCAAGGATTTAGTTGAAACAGAATTCAATCCTGCCGGTCCGCAGGCTGTGCCGGATGATGTTATCTTGATCACAGGGGTTGTTATGGATGCGAATAATAACCCTGTCAATGGTGTTGAGGTTAGTTTGTTCAAAGATGAACAAAAAGATAATACATTGACAGGAACCGATGGCAGATATTACCTATACTTGCCGACCACCCTAAATGGTGTTTGGAGCCTTAAACAGACAGCTGTGAGCTGTGAAAGCAGCTTGATGGGACCCAATTGCCAATGTCTATTACCGGGTTGTGGAACATATGAGCCTCTTGAATACCGCCTCCAATTCCCTCTTGAGCCCGGGTTGTATGATTTTGTAGTGAAGTAAGGATTGATATTCATAAAAAAGAAACCGCTGAATTCAGCGGTTTCTTTTTTATTATGGACCAGGCGTCATGACCGGGAATTGCGTCATATCCGTGTTGGGGTCGATCTCCATACTTTCTAATTTTACCCAGCAAGGGTTATTGAAATATGGATTTCGTATCACAACCCACCCGGGTTCTGAGCCCATACCAAGGATAATGACATTTTTCCTACCTTGTTGATTAAGCTCAATATTGCTAATCAATGTGTATGTATCTCCGGGTCCGGTCCAACAACCTGTTTGAGCAATTAATCGAGGTGGATTAACTTGGGGCTTCTCAGTTGGAACCGCCGGGGTATCTGTAACAGCGAGGGTCGGTGTTTCGGTGGGTGGTATGGGTGTAGGTGTGACTGCTCCTGCTGTTTGTGTCTGCATCTCAGAAGCTAATTGGGCAGCAACCGTTCCTACAATATCTACTGTGGGTGTAGCAGGAGCTTGAGGAGCACATGCTGCAATAAAAGTTGTAACAACCAGAACTGCCACTATTATGCGAAGAACATCAAATTTCATGAGCCTCTCCATCACTTATTTTGCTTTCTTTTCGACCTTCGCCCACGTATCCTTGAGGTTTACGGTCAAATTGAAGACAGGCTTGTCAGGCGTTGATTCTTTATCCACACAGAAATATCCGAGGCGCTCAAACTGGAAGCGTGAACCAACTTCGGCGGAAGCTAGAGCCGGCTCTACATATCCAGTGAGGGTTTCCAATGATGTGGGATTTAAGCAGCCGAGGAATCCTTCTTCACCTTCTTCAGGGTTTTCTTTGTTAAAGAGACGATCATACATACGGACTTCAACTTCCTTGGCGTGTTTAGCAGAAACCCAATGGATCGTGGATTTGACCTTGCGCCCATCCTGCGCATCCCCGCCTTTTGTCGTTGGGTCATACGTGGCATGGACCTCAATCACTTCGCCTGCCTCGTTCTTGACCACATGGGTACACTTGATGAAATACGCATAGCGCAAACGGACTTCATTGCCCGGGAAGAGACGATAATATTTTGCAGGTGGAACTTCGCGGAAGTCATCCTGTTCGATGTAAATGACCTTCGAGAATGGAACCTTGCGTGTGCCAGCAGACGCATCTTCAGGATTATTTACTGCATCCATCTCTTCAACAAGGTCATCGGGATAATTGTCGATTATCACCTTTAACGGACGGATAGCCGCCATTCGGCGCAGGGCATGCTTGTTGAGGTCGTCACGTACACATTCTTCAAGCAGTGCCACATCGCTAATGCTATAGTTCTTCGCCACCCCAACACGACGAATGAATTCCAAAATAGCATTCGCAGTATAGCCGCGACGGCGCATACCCCTCAATGTGGGCATTCGCGGGTCGTCCCAGCCATTCACATGGTTTTCTTCCACCAGGCGGCGCAACTTGCGTTTGCTCATGACGGTGTAGTTCATATTCAAACGTGCGAACTCGATCTGACGCGGTTTGAAGACCCCAAGCTGGTCGAGGAACCATTCGTAGAGTGGACGGTGATTTTCGTACTCGAGCGAACACAACGAGTGGGTGATCCCTTCCATCGAATCGTTCTGACCATGAGACCAATCGTACATGGGGTAGATCTTCCACTTATCACCTGTGCGGTGATGCGGCGGGTTGTGGATGATGCGATACATTGCCGGGTCACGCATATTGATATTGGGATGCGCCATATCGATCTTTGCGCGCAGAATGCGGGATCCATCAGGAAATTCCCCATTTTTCATTCGCTCAAGTAGATCCAGATTTTCTTCTACTGAACGATCACGGTATGGTGAATTTATACCCGGTTCAGTTAATGTGCCGCGGCTCTTGCTAACCTCTTCAGGGGTTTGGTCATCCACATATGCCAATCCCTTTTTCACCAACTGGACTGCCCATGCGTATAGTTCATCAAAATAATCAGATGCGTAGGTAACTTTCACCCATTCAATGCCGAGCCAACGCGCATCTTCTTCGATCGCTTCTACGAACTCAGTCTCTTCCTTGGTGGGGTTGGTGTCATCAAAGCGCAAAACCAATTCGCCGCCATTTTCCTTGGCAACGAGATAATCGATCATGAACGCTTTGACATGCCCAATATGCAGGTATCCGTTGGGTTCAGGGGGGAGGCGTGTTCGAACATAATTGAAGCGTCCATTTTTTAGATCTTCCGCAACAGCTTCGCGGATGAAATCAGTTGGTTTATTACCCTGTGTGTTATTTTCTTCGGGACTCATTCGTTGACTTAACCTTCGTAATGGATTTATGCGGAAAAGATCCGCTTCTTATCTAGCCGACGCATTCCAGCCTTACCGGGATAATCCATGCTGGAGGCGTCGTTTTCGTGCCAATTATAACAAAGTATAATGATGTCAATCTCTGGAGGAACATATGACCGAACCCAACCAAAATAAAACGAATTTTGCCGGTACATACTTCGATAAAGACTCGGTGCTCCGAATTGCGAAACTTCTCAAACTAAGTTCATGGATCGTGGCAGGGGTCTATTTTGTTCAATTTGTAGTAAATCTTGGAATATTCACATTGCAATTGTTACGCAAGCTTCTCTACTTTGGCGGGCCCACCGATTTTATGCAACAGCTTTTGTGGCAAGTGCAACCAAGCCTGGCAGGCTTGATCTTTTTTGCCACGCTACAAGCCATTGCACTGGGACTCCTCATTTTGTTGGATATCGAAGACAATACCCGTCGTGCTGCCAGAGGAAAATAGAAATAGGGCTTGCCCTCTCTGAGGGTGCGTGATAAAATACCGCCCGCTGGAAAATTGGGGATTAGTGAAATGGCATCACGTCGCGCTCTGGACGCGAAATTTGAGGTTCGAATCCTTGATCCCCAGCACCCAACTCCCTTGAAAAAGGGAGTTTTTTTGTAAAAATAAAAGGACATCGTATTTTCGATGTCCTTTTATTTTTAGCTTTGCGGATGCAAATAATCATCCAAATTGAGCCGTTTGAATAATCGCTCCCGAACATCATCTGGTACATTTTCCTCAATAGGCAATTGCACAAGATCGATCGTGCGGCGGGTGGTATTAAGCACAATGCGGCAATTGTCACAGCCTTCTAGGTGTTTCTCGATTTCTTTGCATAATTCAGACGGCAATTCGCCGTCGATGTATTCCGATAAGGAGCCTAAAAGTGCCTGGCAATTCTGATGGGCGTGGTTGGTCATTGGGTTTCCTTTCTACGTGTCCGCTCCGCGTAATAAGAGGAAAGTTGCTCACGTAAAGCCATACGGGCGCGCAATAAACGGGTCTTCACATTTACTTCGGTCAAGTTCAAGATTTCAGCAGTCTCTTTGATCGATAGATCTTCCACATCGCGCAAGATGAATACCATCCGCAGTGACTCAGGCAGTTTTTTGATCGCCTTATCAATGGCATCCTTGCCTTCGCTGGAGAGCAATTCTTTTTCAGGGAGAATGCTCCAATCCACAAAGGTTTCAGGCAAGGGGACATCGTCCGCGTCCTCGTGCTGCATATCCTCAATGTTGATGTTCGACTTGCGCTTGCGGATAAGCATCAACGCTTCATTTGCCGCAATGCGATACAGCCATGTCGAAACGCTTGAACGTCCTTCAAAGTTGGGCAGATGTGTGAGCGCATTGAGAAATGTATTTTGGAGGATATCCTCCGCATCCTGCGCATTACCTAGCATTTTCAGACCGAGGCGGTAGATCGGCGCAGAAAACGTATCTACCAACCGCGCAAATTCGGCACGGTCACCGGCACGCAGGGCTTCGAGTGAAAAATCATTCGTTGTTGATATATTCATTGGATGCAATCTGTGTCAAAAAGTTTCACACAAAGTATACATCACAGACACAATCTCTTGTAACTTTATTACGTCCCGCGCATCAAAAACACTGAACCCAAACAATGGAGACCCTATGGAAAAATTGTTAAACGAACAAGTTGCCGGGCAAATTCAACAGGCATTTGCCGAATTGGTCAACCCTGTACAACTGCTCTTCTTTGGCTCACAAGAAAACTGTGATTATTGTGCTGAGACCCAGCAATTGCTAACTGAACTGAGCGAGCTCAATTCCCAATTGCACCTATCTATTCACGATCTAAAGCAAGATGCTGCCCTCGCCGCCCAATATCGTGTGGACAAAGCTCCCGTGATCGTGGTTGCGTCGAAGAATGGTGAACAGGTTATTGACCTTGGTGTGCAGTTTTCAGGAATTCCTGCTGGATATGAATTTAGCACCCTGATCAATGACATCATCCTCGCCTCGAAGCAGACGACCGGGCTGGGTGCTGCCACTCGTGAGTTTTTGCAAACGCTGACAAAGCCCCTCCACCTGCAAGTCTTTGTTACCCCTACCTGACCTCACTGTCCGCGAGCCGTGATGCTCGCACATCAGATGGCTATGGAAAACCCCTCCATGATCCGTGCTGAGGCGGTGGATGCAATGGAATTCCCCGATTTGTCGAATCGGTTCAACGTCCAGGGAGTCCCACAAACAGTGATCGATTCGGGCAAGGGCATTGTAGTTGGCGCGTATGGCGAAGTGCAAATGCTGGCTGAGATCAAACGCGCCTTGCAGAACTAATTCAGGTCGTTGGCATGAAAAAGAATCAAAAGTACCGCAAACAAAAAAAGAATAATGCCCTCACAACTGCAATTTTAGGCGGCGTATTTGTCCTGGTTGGTTTTGCGTTGCTTGCGGCTTTACAAAAGCCTGGGGATGCCTCTGCTTCAAATGAGATTTCGAATTCGGTTGTCCCGGTAAAGGTAGATTTTCCAGCTCCCGGGCTTGCGCTTGAGAACGTCAGTGGTGCCGCAGAGTCGCTGGAAGATTTTCGCGGACAGGTTGTTCTGGTGAATAATTGGGCAACCTGGTGCCCGCCTTGCAAGGCAGAGATGCCATCCCTGCAAAAGTATTACGCAACGCATCAAGAGGAAGGATTCACCCTTGTTGCAATCAATGCAGGAGATGGAAAACCCGAAGTGGATAAATTCGTAAGCGACTACGGACTGACCTTTAACGTCTGGCTTGACCCCGATGGCGCTGCGCTCAATGCGTTCAAAAATGGGAATCTGCCTAATTCCTACGTCCTTGACCGTACGGGCACTGTCCGATATGCATGGACAGGTGAGATCAGTTACGAGATGTTGGAAAAATATGTCACACCCGTTATTCAAGAAAGCAACTAAACCAAAATAGATTTGGATGAAAAAAGACCCCGAAAAGATGGTATCGACATTCAAACCATCTTGTCGGGGTTATTTTCT
>VFQT010004126.1_pt1 | contig 12478 bp, 8 predicted proteins | sample 3512381 | NCBI WGS metagenome assembly VFQT01 (sample SAMN10412376, study PRJNA504923) | tailings metagenome | isolation source: Relicate 2 Philex TSF3 active mining site | place: Philippines: Tuba, Benguet | collected 2017-08-29 | reverse complement strand
AATTCGCTGACGGCGGCGACGGCGCAGATCCTTTCAGACAGTTATTCAGGTGCCGTGGCGCTGGGCCGTCATTTTACGCGTACGCTTCAACGTGAGGGTAAGTATGTGGAGATCCTCGGGCTGGTGGGAGACAACAACACCTGGGCGAGATCCCGTGGTTTTCACAGCGTGGTGGACAACTATCCCGGATTCAAGATGGTGGCGCAGCAGCCGGCGGATTTTGATCGTAATAAAGCCCTGGAAGTGATGGAGTCGATCCTGCAGGCACATCCCGATATCAAAGGTGTCTTCTGCGGCAATGATGCGATGGCGATGGGAGCCTGGCAGGCGCTGGTCTCTGCCGGTCTGCAGGACAAGGTTGTCGTTTATGGATTTGACGGGGCGGAGGATGTCGTACGCGCCATTGGCGAAGGTAAGGTGACCGCTACGGGCATGCAATTTCCGAAGGTGATGGCAGAGCAGGCGGCGGTATTCGCAGACGAATATGTGAAAGGACGTCGTGATTTTCCTCAGAAGATACCCGTGGCCGTGGAACTCGTCACGAAAGATAATATCAGTGACTACATCGCATACGGGGAAAAATGAAAACCATGAAAAGGTATATACCAACCCTGGCGGTCGTGGTAATGGTGGCTTTCACCGGCTATCATTCCGTCTATTTTCGGAAACTCAGTACGATGAAATCGGCGCAGTCCGGCAGTTTCGACGCAGAAGCATTTGCGGAGCGCTGCTGGTCCGGTGCCGTTTCCGCTGCTGCAGACAGTGCGGTGGATCTCGGACGACTGATCGCTGAAACGGCTTCCGGCGGCGCGGAGGTACTGGAACGCCGAACCCATGCTTTGGCCATCGGGAACTATCGATACGCCATGATCCGGGTCGAGGGCATCGTGAAACAAATGGACGCAACGGAGATCATATTATCGATGCCGCATGCAGACAGCAGCATTGGGGTGAGGGTTGCCCTTGAATACATCTATGGCAATGCCATCCGAGATGCATCCGCATCGGTACAGGTGAAAGATCTGCCAAACAGTTCCGATCTCTCTGCCATTGCCGAAGCACTCAATCGCATCGCACGAAAACGCGTGGTGTCTGCCATCCCTCAGGACCTTCGTGCCGGCGATCTGTTGCAAGTGACCGGTGCCGTGGAATTACATCGTACGCATTTGCGCTGGCAAGGACTTGAGATCCATCCGGTTCGCATCACAAGGAAATGACCATGCTGCAGGCCATCCATATCAAAAAGTCTTTTGGCGGTGTCGCCGCGCTGGATGATGTCAGTCTGACGTTGCATCCGGGAGAGGTCACCGCCATCATTGGCGAGAACGGTGCCGGGAAATCGACCCTCATGAAGATCCTCTCAGGTGTGCATGCGGACCATGAGGGTGAAATACGGATCGATGGAAAGCCTGTCACCCTGGGGCATCCACGCGCCGCGGAGGCGGCAGGCATCGCCATCATCCATCAGGAACTCAACCTGGTACCGGACCTGAACATCGCCGCCAATATTTTCCTGGGGCGGGAGCCCGTGAATCGCTGGGGATTGCTGGATCGGCAGGCCATGCGCATCCGTTGTATCGAACTAATGGATCGACTGGGACTGGAAGCGGATCCTGACCGGTTGGTCGGCACGCTGAAAGTAGGAGAACAACAGCTGGTAGAGATCGCGAAGGCGTTGCATGTCGAAGCCAGGGTGATCATCATGGACGAGCCTACCTCTGCACTCAGCGACCGGGAGACGGAGCGATTGTTCAGGATCATCCGGGCATTGCGGTCGGAGGGTCGTACGCTTGTTTACATCTCGCATCGATTCGATGAACTTTTTGCGATCGCAGACCGGTACGTTGTACTGCGCGACGGAAGGTCGGTCGGTGCAGGCATGATGTCGGATGCCCACGAGGAAGGCCTCATCCGGCTCATGAGCGGACGTGATCAACGATCAGCACGGACCGAAGGGCAGGTCGTTCAGGGGTTGCCCATGTTGGAAGTTGCCGGACTCAGCCTTCGGGCAGCCGCTCAGGATCGTCCGGATCTGCTCAGGGATATTTCATTCACGCTGCATGCCGGCGAGGTGGTCGGACTTTACGGGCTCATGGGAGCCGGTCGTACTGAACTGCTCGGGTCTTTGTTCGGAATGTACAAATTTCGTGTATTCGGGACCGTTAGTGTCAATGGAGAAAAAATAAATATAAATTCTCCCCAAGAGGCGGTCGAACGCGGCATCGCGCTGGTGCCGGAGGATCGAAAGCGGCAGGGCATCTTTCCGGAAGATGACGTTCGTACGAATCTGTCGATCGCTGTATTGGATCGGCTTTCCAGGGCGATGGGCATGGTGGATGCTTCCCGCGAAGCGGAGATGTCAACAGCGATGGTCGGCCGGCTGTCCATCAGGGCCTCGTCCGATCGTCAGCGCATATCAACCCTGAGTGGGGGGAATCAACAGAAGGTCGTACTGGGCAGATGGCTGGCGCGGGAACCGCGGATCCTTCTGCTGGACGAACCCACCCGCGGCATTGATGTCGGGGCCAAGGCGGAGATCCATGCCCTGATCCGGAGCCTGGCCGCGGAAGGCATGGCCGTGCTGGTGGCCTCGTCTGAGTTGCCGGAGATCCTGACTGTGTCCGATCGGGTGCTGGTGCTTTGTGAAGGGAGGCTAACAGCGGATATGCCCCTTGCCCAGGCCGATGCACAGAAGGTCCTTAAACACGCACTTCCTCAAAAACAGTCAACATGACCGATATCATACCATTTCGAACCCAACAGTGGCAGCGGGCAAGGCCGCTCATTGCGCTGTTCATACTCTGCCTGCTGCTCGGGTTGGCGTCCGATCGTTTCTTTACGGTGGCGAACGGACTTAACGTATTGCGACAGATCTCCGTGAACGTTTGTATTGCCACGGGGATGACGCTCGTTGTTCTGGCCGGGGGCATCGACCTGTCGGTCGGTTCTGTGCTGGCCTGTTGCGGGGCCTTGTCTGCCGGACTGCTCACCCGTGGATTATCGTTTCCGGCCTTCGACCTTTTTGTCGGGTTCACGCTGACGGGTGCGCTGCTGGTGGCATTGCTGGCAGGGCTGGCCTTTGGTTTTTTCAACGGATGGATGGTGACCCGTTTTCGGGTACCACCTTTTGTGGCGACCCTGGCCATGCTGACCATTGCCCGTGGGTTGACGATGCTGTACACCGAGGGTCATCCGATCAGTCAGCTCGGAACTGGTTTTGCACAGCTTGGATCGGGGAGTTGGATCGGAATTCCGGTTCCGGTATGGATCGCCACGGGTGTGGTACTGGCGGCACATGTGATGACGCGGATGACCCGCATGGGTCGTTATATATACGCCATTGGCGGCAATGAAGAGGCGGCCAGATTATCGGGTATCCATATTGCCGGGGTGAAGACCAAAGTGTATGCCATTGCCGGGGCGCTGGCAGCACTGGGTGGTTTGATCGTGACGGCTCGGCTGGATTCTGCGCAGCCGAATGCGGGCACGGGGTATGAACTGGATGCCATCGCGGCGGTCGTCATCGGCGGCACTTCACTCAGTGGAGGTCGCGGAAGTGTGGCCGGTACGGTGATGGGCGCTGTGATCATAGGCGTGCTGAACAACGGGTTGGTGTTATTGAATGTATCTCCCTTCTGGCAACAGGTGGTGAAGGGGTCGGTCATCCTGCTGGCTGTGATCGTTGACCGGATGGGCAGCCAGCGTAAAAACTGAAGATCCCATGAAAGATAAATTTATCCTGGCCATCGACCAGGGCACCAGTTCCACCAAGACATTGATATTTGATCAGGATGGAAGGGTGGTTGCCAGGGGGGTAGAGCCCCTGCACACCCGTTATCTTGAAGGGGGCTTTGTAGAACAGGATCCCCGGGGGATCTGGGAAAATGTGCGCGCCTCTGCCGGGAAATGTATCTGGAATTTCAAGTCTGAAGGATATGATCCGGCAGACATTGTCTCCATCGGGATCTCCAATCAGCGGGAGACCTTTGTAGTGTGGGATGACGATGGCCTTCCGCTTCACCCTGCGGTCGTATGGCAATGTAAGCGTTCGGTGTCGATCTGTCAGGACCTGCGTGATGCCGGTTTGGAGGAACTTGTCCGCACGCGGACAGGACTCATCATCGATCCATATTTTTCTGCGACCAAACTGATGTGGCTGAAGAAGAATGTGCCGTCCATAGGCGAGGCAATCGATGGAGGGGAAGCATATTTCGGTACCATTGACAGTTGGCTGTTGCATTGTATGACCGATGGGCAGGTGCATGCGACGGACCATACCAATGCTTCGCGCACTTTATTATTTGATATCCATCGTTTGCAGTGGGATGAGGAGTTGATCGGGGCATTCGGTCTGAAAGGGATTCGTTTACCAGAGGTGCGACCGTCTGCCGATCAGTTCGGGCATACAGACCTTGGCGGACTCCTTCCTTTTCAGGTACCCGTCACCGGCATGCTCGGCGACTCCCACGCTGCGGCCTTCGGGGAGTGCTGTTTTTCTGCCGGAGAGGCGAAGGCCACGCTGGGTACGGGTTGCAGCATATTGATGAACATCGGTGAGCGACCAATGCCTTCGAAGAACGGGATGGTGACAACGATCTGCTGGAGTACCCCCGAAAAGGTCTGCTATGCTTACGAAGGGGTGATCGTATCCTGCGGTTCAACCTTGCAGTGGGTGAGTGAAACATTAAAACTCTTCGGAGACCTGCGTCAGACGCCGGCCATGGCCAGTGCCGTGTCTGACAGCGGAGGGGTGGTCCTCGTCCCTGCTTTCAGCGGACTCGGATCGCCACACTGGCAGCCGGACAGAAGGGCTTCGATCACGGGCATTGGATTTGATACCACCAGGGAACATATCGTCAGGGCTGCGCTTGAATCCATCCCGTATCAGATCCGCGATGTCATTGATGCGATGGCGGCAGATGCAGGCATCCATCCGGGCGTATTGAAAGTGGATGGCGGCATCACTGCAAACCCTTTTGTCATGCAGTTCCTGGCAGACCTGCTCGAGCGTCCGGTGGATATGATCGGCATGCCGGATGTGTCGGCCATGGGGGCGGCATTCATGGCGGGACTGGGTGCTGGTGTTTTCCCTGATCTCAGTGCATTTCGCGGGATGAGCCAGGTTCAGCAACGCATCGAGCCGAAGGCGGATCCGGTGGTGGTGGAAGGCTATGCTCGCTGGCGTAAGGAGATAGGGTCATGATCGTTTCAATCACATGTATCGAAATAAATATGAAGCAGCTTTTCCTATACAAGTGTATATTGATACTATTTTTATTTCCAACGCATACGTTATTTTCTCAGGAAATGTCAGTCGAACGCTGGGGTGTATTCGAATGGTCTCAGCGCGTGGAGCCGATCGGGAATCCGTTCACGGACGTCCGGGTGCATGGCATCTTTTCGATGGGGAACAAGTCTGATACTGTTCCGGGTTTCTATGACGGCGATGGTATCTTTCGGATCCGGTACATGCCCGGAACGCCCGGTCTGTGGACCTTTCGGACAATGAGCATTGTGCCGGCACTTCATGGATCGTCGGGGCGTTTCAATTGTACTGCCCCATCTGCAGCGAATCATGGGATGGTAAAGGTCGATCCGCCCTATCGATTTAAATATGAAGACGGAAAGCCCTATCATCCCTTTGGAACAACCCTTTATTCATGGACGCATCAGGGAGATTCGCTGGAGCACGTCACGCTGCAGACACTTTCACGCACCCCCTTCAACAAAGTGCGGATGTGCATCTTCCCCAAGCGTTACGACTGGTGCGAGAATGAGCCTGTCTTTTATCCCTACCTACGAAAACCTTCGCCGGCGGGTACTTTTGCCTGGGACTACACTCGTTTTGATCCCGCCTTTTTCAGGCATCTTGAACAGCGGATCATTGAGTTGGGCAGGATGGGCATGGAAGCCGATCTCATCCTTTTTCATCCATACGACAAGGGACACTGGGGATTCGACCGAATGGATCATGCAGCCAACATCGCTTATCTGCGATATGTGATGGCCAGGCTATCGGCTTTTCGGAATGTCTGGTGGTCGGTTGCCAATGAGTTCGATCTCGTTAAAACGAAACAGTTGTGGGAGTGGGACAGCTATGTAGATCTGCTTCACGCGGAGGATCCTTACGGCCACCCGCTTTCAGTGCATCATTCGATGGAATACTACGATGTACGCCGGCCGGGCATCACGCATGCAAGCATTCAGAACGGAAGTCTGGTAGAGGATTTCGGGCGGGCGGGTACCCTTCGGGATGTGTACAACAAGCCGGTCATCTACGACGAAGTGGGTTATGAAGGGAATACACCCCGTCGCTGGGGCAATCTCTCAGCGGAGGAACTGGTGCATCATCACTGGCAGGGGATCCTGGCCGGCACCTACGTGACTCACGGTGAAACATATCTTGATCCGAAGGACGTCATCTGGTGGGCGCGGGGTGGTGTACTGAAGGGGCGCAGTCCGCAACGGATAGGTTTTTTACGCAGGATGATCGATTCGACCGGCGGATTCGATTACATTGATAAATGGCGGAATGATCATATATCCATGACGTCAGACCAGCGTCACATTTTAATTTATTTTGGCAGGGAGCGTCCGGCATCCTGGAAGTTCGTCCTCCCCGCCAAGACGGGATTGCCTGATGGTACCCGATTCCGGGCGGAGTTGATCGATACCTGGGAGATGAAGCGCACCACACTGAACGCACGTTTCACCCTGAGGAAGACGGGACCTTATACCATCGAAGATGCACAGGGGGCGCGTATTCCACTCAGCGTAAAGCCTTATCAGGCCATCCTGTTGACGCGGGTCGATTGATGGGTTATGTCGTTCATTTCTCATATTATCCGGATCTATATTCATTTTGTCTCGCAGATGATGTACAGATATTTACATTTACTTTTCGTCGTTGTTTTTTTTGCCTCGATCGCCCATGCACAGCCCATCGATCGTAAATCTGTCGTCGATCGGCATCGCGTCATGCTTACGGTGCCGGATACCCTGGGATCGCTCAGCGTGGGTAATGGGCGTTTTGCGTACACCTGTGATGTCACCGGATTGCAGACCTTCCCCGAAGCGTACACGAAGGGTGTGCCATTGGGTACGCAGTCTGACTGGGTCTGGCACAGGTTTCCGGACACGGCCGGGTTGCCCAGGGAACGATCGATCGTGCAATACCCGCTGGACGGCCGGCAGGTGGGATATCTCGTCCAGCCGAAGTCGCCGGATGCGGCGAAACGTGCGGGAGATTTTTATCGCATAAATCCCCATCGGTTGCAGTTAGGCGTGGTGGGACTGGAGATCCGGATGCGTGACGGACGGCTGGCCCGGCTGGAAGACCTGTCTGATATCCGGCAGGAACTGGACTTGTGGACGGGCATCATCACGAGTCGATTCCGGGTGGATGGAGAATGGGTGGAGACGGCCACTTCCTGCGATCCGGACGCTGACCTGCTTGGGTTTCGGGTGCGATCTCCTCTGTTGCGTCAGGGCCGGTTGAAGTTGTTGTTTCGTTTTCCCTATCCCAACGGTCAGTTCAAGGATGTGGGCGATCATTTCGGGGATGGAGACCGGCATCGGACGATCCTGAAGGGAGATGCCCGGCATTTCAGCATCACGCACACGCTGGATACGACATCCTATCAGGTGCAGGTGGCTTCCCGCGCCGGCATGCGTATGCAGGAGACATCCCTGCACCGGTTCACGGCAGAACCTGCTACCGCTTCGGATGAATGGATTGTGAACGTGGCCTATTCCAGACGCGGCATGCTCCCGGTTCAATTGGACAAGGCAGATCCCTTCGAACGCAGCAAAACGAGCTGGAAGAGCTTCTGGATGCGTGGAGGGGCGATCGATCTTGCCGGCAGCACAGATCCCAGGGCTCTTGAGCTGGAAAGGAGGATGGTATTATCGAGATATCTGACGATGATCCAGTGCACGTCGGAGAATCCTCCGCAGGAGACAGGGTTGACCTATAACAGCTGGTTCGGCAAGCCGCACATGGAGATGCATTGGTGGCATGCCGTGCATTTTGCGCAATGGGGGCGGGCCGATCTGATGGAGCGGAGTATGGATTGGTATGTAAGATCTGCCGACAAGGCCAGGGCCATCGCAAAGCGACAGGGCTACAAGGGATTGCGATGGCAGAAGATGACCGATAATGAGGGGGATGAAACGCCATCGTCGGTTGGTGCCTTCCTGATCTGGCAGCAGCCGCATGTCATCTTCCTGGCGGAAATGTTGTATCAGCAGAATGCATCGGTCGCGCTGCGAAATAAATATAAGCGTTTGGTCTTTGAGACGGCCGATTTCATGGCTGACTTTGCCCGCTTCGATAGTGTGAAGGGTCGATATGATCTGGGTCCGGGTTTGATCCCTGCGCAGGAATGTTTCGACCCGGTCACGACCTTCAATCCGAATTATGAGCTGGCCTACTGGTCATGGGCTTTGCAGACGGCGCAAAAGTGGCGTATGCGTGACGGGCTTGCCCCGGATCCGGTATGGGCGGATGTGATCCGGAGGCTGGCGCCTCTGCCGCAGCGCAATGGCATCTATCTGGCATCAGAGAGCACCCCGGATTGTTATGAAACGCCACGGTACATGACGGACCACCCGGCAGTGCTGGGGGCCTATGGCATGCTGCCGGCCGTGCATGGACTGGACACAGCGGTGATGGGACGAACCTTCGATCTGGTCAAACGGGTATGGGACTGGGATGAGACCTGGGGCTGGGATTATCCGATGATGGCGATGACGGCCGCACGGCTGGGTCGTGGGGAGGATGCCGTTGCTGCGCTCCTGATGCCGGTCCGCACGAATACTTACTTGCGCAATGGCCACAATTACCAGGATGGTCGATTGACGATCTATTTGCCCGGCAATGGCGGACTGCTCAGTGCCCTTGCACTCATGTGCACGGGCGGAGAAGGGCAGGGGGCGGAGCTTCCCGGATTTCCGAAGGACGGGCGCTGGAAGGTGCGGTATGAGGGATTGAGTGGGATGTTTTGAAACACGACTTTATGGAGCGTGAAATTAAATTTGAAGGAAAATCAATCAAGGTTATCAAATTTGAGCAGCGTCCACCATCCAAATTCCTCAGGCACCTTTCGGATCGATCAAGGCCAAACGTTGCATGCTTTTTGAAAGACCACACTTTTTTAGTATGGACAATACTTCGTTAGTGCTTTTCGGAGGATATTTAAGTCTACTTGTCTGGATCCTCAATGCATTAAAGCATGATCGTTCATTCTGTTGAATAAGTTCAAATATGAACAGATCAGGATGTATAGATCGGATTCCAAATTTATCGACGATGTCCGTAGGGAAATCACGAACATTGAACGTGACAATAAGTTGTGCGTTGGCAATGATGGCTGCTGCTAAAACATGTCTGTCTTCCTGGTCAGGAAGATCAAGCTCTCTGATCTTATGTTTGTAGTGTATGATATTTGCGTCCGGGAATGCATTATTCATTGCATTTTTAGCTGACAGTAGGCTTTGTATACTGATATCCTTTCGTTGTCGGATCAAATTTCTGATCCATTCGTCATGAATATCATCCGTCCATTTGGGAATGTACAGAGATTGTTCAGCCAGGTGTAGCAGATAATCCCTCACGGGAGCCGGATAAAGTACGTTTGCATCCAAAACAGCCATGTTCATCAATGGCTGCAATTTCAATATCCCATATCAAGTTTCTGTGCCTGTTTAGTCAGGAACCTCAGTTGTTTTTCTCTTTTTTTTGCGATTTTTTTCTCGTACGCCTCGAGGTCTTTCAAGAAGATTCTTCTGTGCGAACCAACCATCTTAAAGGGGATCTCTCCGGCTTCGAGCAATTTTACTACATGCGGTCTTGAAACATTCAGCATTCGGGCGGCCTGTTGCGTCGTCAATGATTCATCTGTAGGAACGATCGTTATGGATTTACCCCTGGCCATCAAATCGAGGATCTTTTGTAATAATGTGAACGCTTCCGTTGAAATTTCAAGGTAGTTTTCCTTATCCTTCAATTTGATGCTGATGTCAGCGTTCGGAGTTGCTTTTTTTCGATCCGATGAATTTATTAGACGCCTGACCGGTAGATCTTTCACTGTCCTGCCATTCATTTTCCTTCGGTCTTTTTCAGTCCTGATCATCTCGTTATTTATTCAACTTCAAAGGTAAATAAACGAAATAACCGAAACCAAATATTTCGTGTCATTGAACTCGATCATCCATGGATTGTTGGACCATATTCCCAATCCACTCATTTCTTCACCACCATCTCCTCCTTCATCAAAAAGTCATATTTCCCCGACCCGATCTCCACGACCACGCGACCCGCTTCCATGCCGATCACCCTGATCTCCCTGGCCATGGTGATGACGCGTCCGCTCTCTACCACTTCTTCTGCTTTGGCAACGGGCAGGTGCACGCGCGCTGTGGTATTGGCGGGTACGGTCACGGATACGATCAGTGCACCCTCTGACAGTTTCCAGCCGGAGGCGGCCTTTCCGTAGTTTGTTTCGAGGGTGGCTTCAGCATACGTGAGTTTGCCGCCGAGATGTGGTTTTACGATCAGGCGTTTGTAGCCGGGTGCTTCTTCGTCGGTATCGAGTCCGGCCACGACGCGGTACATCCAGTCGCCGATGGCGCCATACGCGTAGTGATTAAAGGAGTTCATTGAGGGCACTTCAAAGCTTCCGTCGGGCTTGATCCCGTTCCATCGTTCCCAGATCGTGGTGGCGCCCATCTTCACGGGATAGAGCCAGGAAGGATAGGTTTCCTGCATGAGCAGGTTGAAAGCCACGTCCGTATGGCCGAAACGTGAGAGTGCAAAACAAATATAAGGGGTGCCCAGAAAGCCGGTGGTGATGTGGTTTCCGTAATTCCTCACGTTGTCTGCGAGCCGGTCAGCCGCCTGCTGACGAAGGTGTTCGGGCAACATATCGAAATGCAGCGCGAGGGTGTAAACCGTCTGTGTATTGGAAGACACGCGTCCATTGGGTGAAACATATTCGCGGTTGAATGCGTCCTTCACGCGGGTCAGCAGTTGTTCATAATAGGTGATGTCCTTCGCGTTGCCGAGCACTTTGGCGGTCTTCAGCATGAGCGATACCGAGTATCCGTAGAAGGCCTGTGCCAGCAGGTATTTGTCGGATACAGCGGCCCTGCCGGAATTGTCATCGCCCATCGTATAGAACAGCCAGTCGCCAAAATGGGAGCCGGTATTCCAGAGGTCGTTCTTCGATTGTTTTTCTATGTAACCGACCCATGCCTTCATGCTTTCATATTGATCCTGAAGGATCCGTTTGTCGGCATAAGCGAGGTACATCGTCCAGGGAATGATGGTGGCGGCGTCTGCCCATCCACAGGCGGCAGCGTTTTTATCGCCCAGTACATTCGGTATGACATGGGGTACCGCACCATTGGGGAGTTGGTCGGCACTCAGGTCTTTCAGCCATTTGGCGAAGAAGCTATTCACATTCATATTGAAGGTGGCGGTGCGGGCGAAAGCCTGTGCATCACCGGTCCAACCCAGTCGCTCATCGCGCTGCGGGCAGTCGGTCGGCACATCGAGGAAGTTACCGCGCTGACCCCACTGGATATTGTGTTGCAGTTGATTGATCAGGGCATTGGAAGAAGTGAAAGTGCCAGTGGGCTGCATATCTGAATACAGGGCTACGGCTTCGAAGTCTTCAGGGCGAAGTGCACCTTCATAGCCCTGGACCCGGATGTATCGGAATCCCTGGAAGGTGAAATGTGGTTCGAAGGTTTCAACGCCTTCGCCGCTGAGGATGTAGGTGTTTTCCTGTTTTGCGGAGCGCAGGTTGGTGGTGTAGAAATTACCGGCCTTGTCCAGTACTTCTGCATGTTGGATGCGGATCGTATCATTTCGTTTACCCCTGACCGTTAGTTTTACCCAGCCGACGAGGTTTTGCCCGAAGTCGATGACTTTTTCTCCGAGCGGTGTGGTGATGACCTTGACCGGCTTGAATGTTTCCTGTTTTCGGACGGTTTCATTCAGGGTGGATACGAGGGCCGGGGTCTTTCCGGTGTATTTCTTTGCGCGGAGCCACTGGCGGTCGTCGTAGCCGGGACTGTCCCACCCTTTTTTGGTGAGTTGGTGGTCGATGGTTTCACCGTCGTAGATCTCGGATGCCCGGATCTCACCATCAGCACATGTCCATGTTTCATCGCTCACTATGCGATCGTGGCTGCCGTCGGTGTATGCTATGTCGAGTTGAAAAAGCAGGGCAATGTCCTTCCCATAGACATTGTTTTGTCCGGGAAATCCGATGAAACCGCGATACCAGCCATTGCCGAGCACGGCACCGACAACGTTATCACCTGTCTTCAGCATGGCCGTGACATCGTATGTCTGGTATTGTACGCGTTTGTTATAAGCGGTCCATCCGGGAGTCATCGAGGCATCTCCCACACGTTGTCCGTTGATGCGGGCTTCGTACACCCCGAGTGCGGTCACGTAGGCAGTGGCCTG
>VFQT010004125.1_pt1 | contig 12479 bp, 25 predicted proteins | sample 3512381 | NCBI WGS metagenome assembly VFQT01 (sample SAMN10412376, study PRJNA504923) | tailings metagenome | isolation source: Relicate 2 Philex TSF3 active mining site | place: Philippines: Tuba, Benguet | collected 2017-08-29 | reverse complement strand
ACTTCGTGAATGTTAGTATCCATTAAACTAATTTTTGCTCCTGTAGATATTGAACAGTATCTGAACAACCACCAATATGCTGATCGTTTACAATTACTTGAGGAAAGGTAGATCCTTCTCCAAATTCTGCATAAAATTCTTCACGAGTAAAGTCATTATTCAATTTGTAGACTACATGTTGCAGTTGTGCCAACTCTAGCACCTGTTGAACTTTTGTGCAATATGGGCAACCATCTTTTGAATAAACTGTGAACTTCATAATTCTTTATAAACTGAAAGTTATTTAGCGTTAACTGGAATTCCTTGTCCTTCAGGAAGTTTGATTTGTGGTAATTGATTAATCTTTTCAACTATCCATTCTTCCTGATGTTGCTTATAAGGTTCTGTATTGATTACTATTTCATTTGTAGGAAGTGCTTTTGGAATCTCAATATCAACAACCTGTCCCATCAATGGTTTGTTTTTTACAATTTCACGATTTGGTCCGTCTAGATGCATCATCATTCTTGCGTCTTCAAAACTACCACAATCACAAATTTTTTTATGAGTCCTTCTTTCTCTTACTGTGAAGTACTCTTCGTTATACTTTTTCATTACTTGAAGTCTTTTGGTTATTATAAGTCTTTGTTGGTGGTCTGTAAAGTCCAGGCCAAGTATCACGAATAATTTCTGCGAGTTTGTATGGAGTTTCAGAGGTGATCATTTCAAGATCTTGTAGGAACATAATCCATACCTTCAAGAAGCGTGTCTAGCATTGCTCCATATTCTTTAAATCTTTTATCCCCAGCAACAAAACATCTTTGACGCATCCAAACTGCATCAGCAAGAAGTTTGATTTGATCTTCTGAAAGTTCTAGGTTTTTCATAATTGTTAGAGTAATGATAGTGGTCTGTCAATGACATTAGAAACATAAAGATTCCAAATGCTATAAACGAAAATAGAATTAGGAACATAAAAAAAGGAGTTCGGAGAACTCCTCTTATTTATTTTAGAGTGCGTTGTAAATTCCTTTATTTTTTAACCATTTTATTGCTTCTTTAATATCACCATTGGTGTTGTCAAGTGCTATCTTACAATCTATCATTTTTACACCAGTTTCCCAGACAAGTCTTTTTACTAATTTTGATGTAATTGCAGTCATATTGTTTTCTATTTTGTGACTATTTTAGTAGGGTTTGTGAGCGATGTCAAGATGAGAGTGATTTGAGGTTTTCTACTAGGAGTTCTAGTTCTTTTTGCGATTTCTTGCCGACTGACGCATTTTTTCTATAGTTTCTGGAGAATACTTTCTACCTTCACAACCATTGGATTTTCCTTTTTTGGAAGCACTTATTTTATCTATAGTATCTTGAGTGTGAGATTTACCTTTCATATGACTTAATTTGCCAACTTTAGCATCTCTCATTTTCTTTTTTGATTCTTCACTGTGCTTTTTTCCAACCCAATATTTATTTCCTTTATGGGTTTCTCTAATCTTATCTCTTGCTTCTTGAGATTGATTTCTTCCTTTATTTTTTTCTCCTATTTTTACCTTTACTTCTTCTGGTCTAGATCTTCCTTTAAGAGCATTACTCCTCTTTAATTTTGTTTCTTCTGTTTGTATAACTCCAGAAGCACCATCACCTCCAGAAGTTCTATTATGAAGAATACCAGTTCCCAAATCTTTTCTACCAAACACAGCAATCATATAAATTTCGTGCTTAAATGCTTCACCTTCATTTAAATTTTGTTTAAGTATTACTATTCTACTTTTATCTTTAGGAGGTTTTATATCATTCTTTGATTTCTTATATGCCCTTTCTCCCTTTCCTTTTCCTATGTAATAAGGAGTCTTATCCTCACGCAAATATGCGTAGGTATAAAAAATGTTATTCATACTGCTTTAACGGTGACATTACTATTTATACAAAAAATGGAAGGGAAACCTTCCATTTTACCTAATGTGTCACCGTTAGGCAACACTATTTATAGGGCATTTCCCCTCGGGAAAATTTCTTCTGGTAGATCTAGATTGAGATGTGGTTGGTCTATTTGAACCATCCAAGAACGCATTCCTTCTGATAAAAGTTGGTTTTTCGTGTAGAAAGTTTCGTATGAAGGATCCTCAGCAGCACGAATCTCCTGACTCACAAAATCATATGCCCTGAAGTTTAAAGCAAGTCCAATCATACCAATAGATGCCATCCAAAGACCTGTGACTGGGACAAATAACATCAGGAAATGTAAGAATCGTTTATTAGAGAAAGCAATACCGAAAATCTGGGACCAGTAACGATTCGCAGTCACCATTGAATATGTTTCTTCTTCTTGTGTTGGGTCAAATGCTTTAAATGTATTTGCTTTATCTCCATCTTGATAAAGTGTATTCTCTACAGTAGCACCGTGAATAGCACATAACAAAGCACCGCCAAGAATTCCTGCTACACCCATCATATGAAACGGATTTAAGAGATAATTATGAAATCCTTGGATAAACAACAGGAACCTGAAGATTGCTGCCACACCAAATGAAGGTGCGAAGAACCAACTGGATTGTCCCAGAGGATACATCAGGAATACGCTGACAAACACAGCAATAGGACCAGAGAAGGCAATAGCATTATAAGGTCTGATGCCAACCAGTCGTGAAATCTCAAACTGACGCAGCATGAAACCAATCAGGCTGAAAGCCCCGTGGAGCGCCACAAAAGTCCAGAGTCCCCCAAGTTGGAACCACCTGATGATATCCCCTTGAGACTCAGGACCCCAAAGTAGAAGAAGAGAATGACCCATAGAATCTGCGGGGCTACTTACTGCTGCGGTCAAGAAGTTGCAGCCTTCCAAATAACTTGATGCTAAACCGTGAGTATAAAATGATGTAGCAAATGTAATTCCAGTCAACCAACCTCCAAGAGCAAGATATGCTGTTGGAAATAAAAGCAGACCAGACCAACCTACAAACACAAATCTATCTCTTTTCAACCAATCATCAAGAAGGTCAAACCAACCTCTCTGTTGATTTTGTAAAGAAAGTGTAGATGAAACCATTAAACCTCCGTTTGTTATTTCTCATATTTATCTTAACACTCTGTAACAAGAAGGTCAATAGAGACTTTTACTTACTTTTCTTTTTTATAGGAGTATCTGGGTCCAATCCTTTTGATATTCTGTATTGCCTCCATCTTTCCTTAGCTCTCTCACTACACTTCTTTTTACCTTCTTCCGTAGTTGGTCCACTAAACTCTCTTGGTTTTCTGGTTCCCTCATCCCAAGATTTTTTACAACTTTCACTATTTTTCTTATTATGCTCCTCTGTTTTAGGTGCGTGAGATACGCCTGGTTTCCAACCCTCTTCAATTTTTTGAAGCATAGTTTTTCTTTTTTTCTCACTACTTTCAGGAGACATAGGAACGCCAAGTTTTTTCTGTCTCATCTTCTCAACTGCTTCTGGTTTTTTAGGTTTACCCAAATGAACTAATCTCAATTTTTCTTTACTTTCTTCACTCATAGGACCTCTATTTTCTCTCCCTTTTTCCTGCCCCAATTTCATAAGAAGCGAAATAACTTCTTCTTTACCTATCATACCTGATAGTCCCATCCAAGCAATTCTATCTTCTTCTTTCCCATATTCTTCCCATAACTTTCTATGTGCCTCTGCGTGTTCTTCAATAGTTAGTTCAACAAGATTGGAAGGGTCATCTGTGCCTCCCATATGCTTGGGAATAATATGATGTTTATGAGTGAGGGTCATATCAAGTGTCTCTAACTATTACTATTTATACCAGTAAGTATACCAAGAGGTATAAATGTTATGATATTATAACATAAAAAAGAGACCCCCTTTGAGGTCTCCTTATATCAATCTTTTGGTTCTTTTAAACTTGTGTTCTTATAAAGGTCTCTTCTTTTTTGATTTGATGTGCTAATGTCCCCAGTATGAGTTCCAGTTATTCTCCTTGCTCTTCCAGTAGTCAAACCTTTCTCAAATTTATGCCTTTTATCTCTTGGAACTTTTTTATCTTTCTCATCATCGTGTGCTATTTTTAACTTACCATATCTTTCTAAACTTTTTTTAGATGGTGATTTATCTGGATTTTCTACACCAGTTGAAATCCTTTTTGCTCTATTCTTTTCTCTTGGAGTTAATCCAGATTGTAGAGGTCTTTTTGGATTATCCCACTCTACTTTACCTTCAAGCAACTCACACTCTGTAATAAACTCTCTAAAAGTTTTCATCTTTATTGATTACATTTTTATGTATTTAGTTTCTTACCTATCGTCAGTTTGTTCTCTGTATCTCTGTAAATCTCTAAACAATCCGCTCACACCAATAAAGATTAGATAAAGTCCCAAGAAAGTCATACAGAAGTCCTCACGGAAGCTAAGAGGTTTTGTTTATTTCCAGTCATCCAGGACATCAAACCACCCCCTTTGTTGAATTGGTTGTGAAAGAGTTGAAGAAGTCATAGCCTCCTATGTGATTTCTCATATTTATCTTAACATTGCTTAACAAAGGAGTCAATGAGTGTTTGTACTCATCCCCAATAAATTACTGAAAGGGTGAAGGCGACAAATACAATAACTGTGAAACCCATCATACCTACACCTGCCCAGATAATCCAGGGTTCCATAGGATGATGTTGATTATTATGAGACATATTATTGGTGCTTTTGTAAGTATTTAATCATTTCTTCTAATACACCAGAATTTTCACCAATGTATCCCATAGTTCTATTACAAATATTACAAAGTAATCCTCTTACATTTCCTGTCTTATGGTCGTGGTCAACATAGAAAACATCTACACCACCACCTCTACCTGACTTTCTACCTTTTGGGTCAGTGCTCTCACAAATAGCACATTTATGTCCCTGTTTTTCTAGAAGATTATTATACTCTTCAATACCAATACCATAAACTCTTTTTAAGTTTTCATCTCTTTTTTTTATTGGGTCGTAATTTTCTTGTTGTTTTTTTACATAACAAGATTTACATTTACCGTGATATCCATAAGGACTTCCATTTCTTATAGTTTGATAAAATTCGGTAAGTGGTTTTGATTGATTGCAGATTTTACAAGTTCTCATAGTTCTTTTAGTTGTTGAAGTTATTATAACATAACTTCAACTATTTATACAAGTAGGCATAAAAAAGAGACCCATATGGGTCTCTAATTTCATCAACCGATTGCGGGAGCAGTTAGAGCAACTGGGGTTGCTTCTGCTGCTGCAAGGTCAAGTGGGAAGTTGTGCTTCCATTTTGGACTATATCTTCACCATACTCTTTATGAGGTTAGGTGTCGGACGCTATTGGTGTATTACATCCCACGCTTGGGAAACCACCTAGTCTCTGAACCTTCCCTAGAAGATCGTCTAGGGCTTGGCTGCTGATTGCCCGTTAGGGTTTCCAGCAATTCATCCGAAGTTTATCTTACCTTTTCAGATAAGAGCGCCCACAAATCGAGCGTTGCGTTCGTGCATGACTTCCATTCCAAGTCCTGCACGGTTCAGAACATCAGCCCAAGTATTCAATACACGACCTTGTGAGTCAAGGATTGATTGGTTGAAATTCAGTCCGTTGAGATTAAAAGCCATCGTAGAAACACCAAGAGCAGTGAACCAGATGCCTACAACGGGCCAGGCAGCAAGGAAGAAGTGCAGCGAACGGGAGTTATTGAAGGAAGCATATTGGAAAATAAGGCGTCCGAAATAACCGTGAGCAGCAACGATGTTATAAGTCTCTTCTTCTTGACCGAACTTGTAACCATAGTTCTGTGACTCGTTCTCAGTGGTTTCACGAACCAGCGAGGAAGTAACCAGAGAACCGTGCATTGCACTGAACAGAGAACCACCGAACACACCAGCAACGCCGAGCATGTGGAAGGGGTGCATCAGAATGTTGTGTTCTGCTTGGAAAACCAACCTATTAAGCAGAACGGAGAACCTATGTTTCCATAGGGATTGGACTATATCATCAACCTATTTGTATTAGGTTGTCGGGCGCTTAAACCTGTTATTAAGGGAACTAAACCCCTCAGGTAGTCTCTGAACCTTTCCTAGATGTATCTAGGACTTGGATGCTGATTGCCTTGTCGTATTGCTCTTTGAGAAAGAGATTAAACTGTTCTTCCGTATTATTACCATAACCATAAAGGTCGTGGAATAGTTTATGAACTTCTTTGTGAATAAGAACGCCGTTGGTAATATCATATCTTCTTTGAGGATATGCATTCCAACCATCTAAATGATGCGTAACAAGGTTAGATTTTTTACCAGTAACAACGCAAGTTCTATTAAACCTTTGTTTTACTGCCTCTCTCCAAATATAATAATCTGTTGAGGGGTTATTAAAATCTCTATTAGGAGTTCCTTTATATGCAGGATGGTTTTTGCCGAACCTACCTTTGAGAGAACCTTTGCGACCTTGTGCTTTTAGAGATAGAAGTTTTCTGGTTTCATCACTAACATCTTTTCCTTTTTGAGTTTTGGAAATAGTGATTTTCCTACAATGAGGGCAACCAGTTTTCTTTGCGTTTTTATAAGAAGCAACACTTGTATCAAAATGATTATTACAAGTATTACAGAAAAACTGAACTTTACTTTTGATGCCTGTATAACCTTCCATAGAAACTATTGTGTGATTTCTATTTTCGGCAATAACTTTTATATCATCAACAGTAAGTTTCTTAGACATTTAACTTTATGTATCTAATATTATTTATAATAACATAAAGTTAAAGGTTAGTCAATACGATTTAGGTTTCCAGCAGTTCACCCGATTTATACTACACATTGGTTTAGTTTATGTAGTTAAAAGTACCGCTGATACCAAGAGGCATCGCATCAGAGAAAGAACCTTGACCGAAAGGATAGACCAGGAATACTGCAGAAGCAGCAGCAACAGGTGCAGAGTAAGCAACACAGATCCAAGGACGCATACCTAGGCGGTATGAGAGTTCCCATTCACGACCCATATATGCATAGATGCCAATCAGGAAGTGGAAGATGATAAGTTGAAATTCTCCTCCATTATACAACCATTCTTCTAAAGTTTGTGCTTCCCAGATTGGGTAGAACGCATAATCCATAAGTTTCCTTATGGTGCTGACTATATCATCACCCTAAATTGAGGGTGTCGGGCGCTAATGTCGTATTACATCTCACGCTTGAGAAACCGACTAGTCGATGAACCTTACACAGAAGCGTCTGTGTCTTGGATGCTGATTGCCGTATCCATAAAGGACTTAGGTTTCCAGCAATTCACCCGATTTGCTTATATCATTACTGATATAAGGCACTCCTTACGAATGCAAACCGATTGCGTTAGAAGAAGGAATAACAGCGGCACTGATAATATTATTACCAGTCAAAAACGAACCAGCAACTGGTTCTCGGATACCATCAATATCTACCACTGGGGCAGCAATAATAGCGATAATGAAGCAGATTGTTGCTGCGAGCAATGTTGGAATCATCAAGGTTCCAAAATTGCCGATGTATATACGATTATCGGTAGAAGTAACCCAGTTGAGATACTTTTCCCAAAGATTTTCTTGTTGTTTTACTGAAATTGTAGCAGTCATTTATTTGAAAGTAAGTAAATCCATCAGGGAAATGGTGGAGTACTTATTTCTCAATCACCCTCAGATTGAGATATGAGAGACGTAATTTATACACCCATAGGTCTCGGTTAGCGGGTGTTCAACAATGTTACGAATTGCGATAAATCCTTAACATTTGTTTACCTATTTATGATAACACGGTTAGGAAACGCTGTCAACCGGTCCAATTGCTCAGGTGGCACAGTATAAATAGAAACCGTTTTTCATAAATATCATTGTATCATTTGGGACAGTGCAGTGGCAAAGTCTGCAAACAAAGGTAAGAAAGGATCTGCTGGCGGTAAGCAATCCAAACAAAATCAAGGTAATGCGACTGCGAAAAAGGCAAAAAACGGCGGCAAGAAGAAGTGATAAATAATATTGCCTGACTATTCGCACTTTTCAGGAGGGGGGAGTGAAATACTCTCCCTTATAAATAGTAATGCGAATAGTTAGAGTGGTATGAATAACAAACCAAGGGTATATACCTATAAGATTACCTTTGAAGAAGTCCCATATTACTATTATGGGGTTCATAAAGAAAAAGTATTTAATGAAGATTATTGGGGTTCTCCCGTAGCAAATAAATGGTGTTGGGAACTTTATACACCAAAGAAGAAGATATTAGAAATATTTGATTATACTGATGAAGGTTGGATAAAAGCACAAGAGGTTGAAGGAAGATTAATCAAACCAGTTTTTAACACCGACAAATGGTGTCTAAATGCAAACTGTTTAGGTATCTTTTCTCTGGAAAACAAAAGAAAAGCAGGTATAGAAGCAAAAAATAAAAGAACAGGAATTCACGCATTTACAAAAGAAAAGAAATTTCAAGTATGTTCTAATGGTGGTATAAAATCATATGAACTAAACCTTGGAGTTCATAGTTTAACCAGTCAAGAAAAAAGCAACATAGCAAAAAGAACAAACGCACAGAAGTGGAAATGTTTAGAAACTGGTTTTATAACAAATTCAGGTTCTTTATCTAGATACCAAATGAAAAGAGGTATTGATACCTCCAAAAGAATAAGGTTAGAATAAATACTTAAAACTCCAAATATATGCCTCGTGAGTTTAACACAGAACAAAGAAAACCTTGGAACGCACCAATACATAATATTCTAAAAGCAATTGATAATCACACTCAAGAGTATTTCAAGAGTGGTGATTCGTGGCATCTTCGCAAAGCAGATGAACTTAGGCAATATTTGCACGAATTGAAAACTTGGATTCATAAACAAGAAGGAAGATGAAAAACTTAAAACTAATTGATAAGTTAATCGTCGTTATTGTAGTAAGCACACTTGGATACGTTGGTGTTACATTTGCCAACTGTAACTTTATGGTTCCAGGTTCTATGGAAAGAGCAGATGCACTAGGTGGATTAAAAAATTCCCCTCCCTTAGATTGCAAAGAATCTGAAAGAAGGGGATATGATGCTTTGTTTACTTTGTTTACCGCATTGCTTGGATTAAAAGCAAAGATGGATGATTAAGAACTCCAAAGTTTACCTTCTGCAACTCTTCTTCTTTTCAATCCCACTTCTACATTTGTTCCTGGATTGTGATAGAGATACAAAGCATCGGGAACTTTAGACCATTCTTTGTTTTTGAGAACTCTGGTTATCGTATTAAAATTAGAGTTTCCATAAAAATTAGCACCAAGATTATAAGCAAAGCTAAGAATTGCGCCTTGTTGATTTTCATTCATTTCGCTCCAATAAGGTATTCTTTGAAGTGTTGGTAAAAATCTATTCTTTAAATCAAACTCAAGTAGAGTGTCTGCATACTTTTGAGTAATCACTCTACCTATTTTGAATGGTGTTCCGTCAAAGTCTTTAGTGCTTCCCCAACCAATTGTAATCGGCGGTCCTTTTGTTAAAGGATCTGGATAAGCATTTAAATGACACCCTTCAAACTCTTTAATTAAATTAATGCCAACCAACGGCACTTCATTGGCATTATTAATGTTAGTTGGCGTTTCTACTTTTTTGCGTCAAAGATACGACCCCAACCAGTTTTATCTCTTCCTTTTTCTAACCAACGATGAGAAAGGTCAGACTTCTTATAAACTGCACCTTTACCGTTTGTTACGGGTCCAGTATATCCGTCATTAAGAGAACCATAAGGATCATTTACAACATAATCCTCACCTCTCTTACCAATCACTACAACCATGTGCCCACCAGTAGGATTAGATAAAGAGCCGCGGTGCAAGATACCAATAACGACAGGTCTCCCAGCAGATAACTCACGATCAAGATCAGCAAACCCAAGATTGTAACTAAAGCGTGACTTAATACCATAACCTTCCAAAACTTTTGTCTGGACGGTGTGATCAGTTGAATCACCAATCGCAAAAACTTTTCGAACATAGGCATCATCGCCCTTTGCTCCTTGAAGAGTACCTGGTTTGAAATACTCTAAGCACATCGCACAAGCAGATGAATTGCAAGTTCTTTGCGCATCTCTGTAATTATCTGTCTGTGGATAAAAAGGAACAGATAGAACACCAGGAACAGTTGGTTTTGTCCTGTAAATTTTGACCCAATTAGAACTATCGTCAAGTAGAGGAGAATCCTTAAGATCTACTTCTAGTTGCTCAACTGCTGCAACGTGCTTAGGATTCTTTGGATCATAATGCAGAAAGAAGTTATGAAGATCTACTCTCATTGTTCCTATACATTCGATATTTTATTTATTAAAAAAGCGTCCTTTCGGACGCTTTGAGTATTCTTCAAACAGTTGCAGTTTCTCGAACTGTAGATTTTACGTAATCAAGAACCACTTCTGGAGTAGTCGTCTCGTAAGGGTCGGTGTCGGCATTGTCCCGTTGCCCCTCCTCAACGAATAGTTTTTCGATGATTCCGTTATCCACAACCGCAGCATAACGCCAAGAGCGATCACCGAAACCAAGGTTAGACTTATTGACGAGCATTCCCATAGAACGTGTGAAATATGCATTTCCATCTGGGATGAGTTTTACATTCTTGATGTTCTGGTCTTGAGCCCAGGCATTTATTACAAACCCATCATTAACAGAGATGCAGTAAATAGCGTCGATGCCACTACCAATAAAGTCGTCGTATTTCTCTTCGAATCCAGGAAGCTGATAGGCACTGCAAGTAGGAGTGAAAGCACCAGGCAAACTAAACAGGACCACACGCTTTCCATCAAAAAGATCTGAAGAAGTACGAGTTACAAATTCACCATTCTCACGAAATACAAATTGTACTTGAGGAATTTGATATTGTTCTTTACGCATTTTAACCTCCATCAGAATACACCGGGAATAATTTGGCCAGTGACCAGATAAGAACCGGCGGCAGCAACAAACCCAATCATTGCAAACCAACCATTAATACGCTCACTGCGCTCGTTAAAAAGATTTTTCATTGTTTTTCTCCTCGATAAGAATGTTTTTGTTTAAGTTCAGGATTTGGTTGTGAAGGAACAACTGGGTTCCTTGATTTGTTTTTGATTACGATGAAAGCATCATTTTGGTAAGATACAGTTCCAAATGGTTTCGCCCATTTAGGATTTGCATTTGGGCTAGTAGCAGTTCCTGTTACTGCCACGCCACCAATTTCAACTGAGATTTCATCGTCTTTATCCCATCCAAGTGTTTCAAGAGCAATTGCAAACTGCCCAAGCATATCAGCACTCATCAGAATGCTTTCCCAAGAACATCACGAACTTCTGTCACCGAATCATAATTATCTCCAGCAACAGAAATAATTGCTTGAGTATCACGGCACCAGACAAGCACTTTCATATTACCTACTGTTGCCCATTGTGAATTATTGTTGCTATCGGACATATCACGAGCACCAAGTTCAAACAACTTTGAACGAGCAGCATTCCTACAAGAAATGTTATTTGGAGTAGCACGGACACCAAGGGACATTGAAGGTGGAGTAGACCCCCCAGAATTAAAAGCACTAAACATACCAGAAGTTCGACCGCCCACTTCAGATTTGACTGGAGAGGATGCAACTACAACTGGTCTTGGTGAAGTAACCTCTTCAGCAAGAATAGGAGCACAAAGAGGATTGACAGGAATTGATACGGCAGCAGCAAGAAGAATATTATTAATCATCACAGGTTCTCCTCTTGTTCGGTAAGAATTACACAATCACTTGTGGGATAAGCAACGCAAGTGAGAACCCAACCTTCTGCTTGTTGGTCATCATCAAGGAACGACTGTTCTTCATTGTCAACGGTGCCAGAGATAAGTTTGCCAGCACAAGCGGAACAAGCGCCTGCTTTACACGATGAAGGGAGATCAACACCTGCCTCTTCTGCTGCTTCAAGAATGTATTGATCATCAGCACATTGGATAGTAGTTTCGGTGCCATCAGGGGATTGGAGAGTGACATTAAAAACGGTCATTAGTAAGTCTCGCAAATTTTTTCAACAGATGCTGCCAGTAGAACAAAAAAGGCAACTGATGTTATTGTAAAGATAGTTGAAGTCATTGTCAAGTTATTTTTGATAGGTTTTCTGTTATGAGTTTTAATTCTTCAAGTGTAGCATCATTTTTTATTTGGTTTGCTCTATGAGATATAACCCATACATTATCTGGAGTATATCCTTTTTTACTATCAATTCTATCAAGTGAAGGAGTATATTCTCTATCACCTTCAATAAGTTTTACATTTAATAAAGGACAAGTTTCTGGTATTTTAATATCTTTCAATTGTATAGAAAATTCTAATCCCTTTTTAATAGCACGTTCTTGTGCGGATTTCCACATCCTATACTTTTTGGTATTAGATATACCACCAGTGGATGCTCTTTTACATCCACAAGATTTAAATCTCCCACTTTTTAGTTTGTAAGATTCAACATAAACTATTTTTTCACTTCCACAATCACATTTACATTGATAGTAGTTTC
>VFQT010004123.1_pt1 | contig 12486 bp, 10 predicted proteins | sample 3512381 | NCBI WGS metagenome assembly VFQT01 (sample SAMN10412376, study PRJNA504923) | tailings metagenome | isolation source: Relicate 2 Philex TSF3 active mining site | place: Philippines: Tuba, Benguet | collected 2017-08-29 | reverse complement strand
TCCCTGCTAGCAATGCGGCCTGACCCAGGGTGAGGTCTTTGGCTGGCTTCTTGAAGTAGGTATTGGCTGCAGCTTCGATGCCATATGCCAAGTTGCCGTAATAAATCTCGTTGAGGTAGAGTTCGAGGATTTCGTCTTTGGTGTACTGTGTCGACAGTTCTTGGGCCAAGACGATTTCGAGGCCTTTACGGCGTATTCGGCTCTCAAGGTCGAATGCGCGTTCCTGCTCGGTGAGGACGATTTGTTTGATTACCTGCTGTGAAATTGTCGAGCCACCACCGACGACCTCGCCGGCCATGACGCTACCCACCAAGCCACGGGCAATGCCGACGTAGTCGACACCTGGGTTTGTATAAAAAGTCTTGTCTTCGATCGAAATTGTGCCATTGATGAGGTATTGCGAAATTTGGTCAAGGGGGACTTTGGTACGTCGCCCCGTTCCGAAAAATTCATACAACACCTTGCCGTTGCGATCGTACATGCGACTGGTTTCGAACTCTGTGCGGTTACGAATGCTTTCGAGGCGTGGCACCAAAGATGCGGTGAGTGAGGTATACAGGCCCAACAGGGAAACAACACCGACCACCGAGAGCAATAGCAACGTCGAGAAGCATCCGGCCAGGAAGCGTGGCAGAAATGCTGGTTTGACCTGACGTCGCCGTCGCCGTCGCCTCGGTGGCAGTGCTGAATCATTGAGGAGGTTGTCGTTTGAGCGTCGCCGGGATGCGCGATTTGGTAATCGTGACATGGATATTGTGTACTCCGTACATTGCGCAACTCACTGCGATGGTGGGGCGAGGTGAGTCGTGTAAGTCTCTGTGTCTGAGGTCGGTGCCGTTCCATGCTATGCTGAAAGACACCGTATATCTTGCTCAAGATTGTACCACGCAGAGGCAAATCATGGATAATCGTTATTCACCAGTATATGCTGTGGTTGCCCAAATTCCGCGGGGTCGTGTGACGACCTATGGGGCTATTGCTCGCGCAGTCCCTGTGCCACGTGGCGCACGTGGAGTGGGATGGGCTTTGGCTGTTTGTACTGCCGAAATCCCCTGGTGGCGAGTGGTGGCCATGGGTGGGCGTATCACGTCACCACATGCGGAATTACAGTATGAACTCCTCTGTGGCGAGGAGGTGCCCATGTCAGGCAGATTGCAGGTAGACATCACACAGTGCTTGTGGACACCATAGCTGTGGTACTATAGGGCAATTATTCTCCCGCTACAAACACAAGGGATGCTCATGTCCAGCGCTTCGCAGGCTAATCGGCGCTCACTTCGCTTTTTGGCGCTGAGCCAGGCCGGCCTTTTTGCTTCAAACGGCTTGACTGTACCTCTCATGGCAAATCATTTCGGCGAATTAGGGGCAGGTCCTGCTATTGTCGGCATCATGTTTGCTGCCCAACAGCTTGGGTCACTCGTGGCTCCGTATTTGTGGGGGGCACAATCGGACCGCATTGGGCGGCGGCGACCAATCATTATGATTGCGCTGGCGATTTCGTCACTGTCGTTGTTTGTCATATCGGTCACGAGTACGTGGTGGCTGGTGATTGTGGCCCAACTCTTGTTGGGTATTGCTGGTGCTGGCTACAACGCGGGCAGCCTGGCCTTGGTGGGTGATCTCATTGAAGACGCTGGATCTCGTGGGCGCATGGTGGGGATTTTTCGGACTACGGGCTCGTTGGCGTTTGCATTGACAGCCGTATTTGGAGGTTTCATCGCTGATTGGTACGGATTGTGGGTGCCCATTTTGTTGGCAGCTGGTATGCAAGCCCTAGGTGGAGTCGCCACTCTGGGAGTCACTGAAGCACAGCGCGATGATGGTGGGGTGTCGTCGCAGGACACTGGAGCATCATCTGCTACGTCAACACCTGCCGACGCACAACAGCCGAGCCGTGCCACCAGCATTGCTTTTTTTGTAGTAGTGTTTACCTGGTTCTATGGCATGGGGGCTGTGGCATGGCAATGGCCGGCGTTGATGCGTTCGTTGGGGTACTCGCAGAGCACGATTAGCGGTTTGTGGGCGCTGGCCGCTGCCGGCGAAGTGCCAGCACTGACGATTGCAGGCGTGTTGGCCGATCGTTGGGGGCGCCGCCCACTGTTGATGGCTGGTTTGATAGGTCAAGCCTCCATTTACTTTCTCTATCAGTTTTTGGCTCCGACTTGGGCAATTGTGCCCTTGCAGATGATTCGCTCACTCACGTATTCAAGCTACGAAACCCCAGCCCTCTTGATGGCGACCGAGTTGGGACTGCGTCAACGTCGTGGCCGATTGGCTGGCATGTACCACACCACGGCTGCACTAGGTGGTGTGGTTGGCGCAACCATTGGTGGGCAGTTGGTGGCACAGTGGGACTATGCGACCTCTTTTACGGTGGCAAGCATCGGGATGGTCTTGGTAGCACTGTTGGTGGCACGTACATTGCCACGCCACGCTCGTCGTCCTCAGTCTGCCTAAAGAGCTGGCCACAAACTTGGTATAATGCCCATAAATCACTGTTGCAAAATCAATATGGTATGAGCAAAGGAGCAAGTAATGACTGATTCGTTACGCGTTGGTATCATGGGGATGTCGCACGATCATGTGTGGGACGTGCTGCGTGGCGCCCATGAAGTTGCTGACATGCACATCGTGGCAGCCGCTGATCCGGATGCCGAATTGCAGGCCAAAGCCCGCCAATTTGGTGTGACCAATGTACTTGCTGATCCACTTGAAATGATCAACACCGTCGAACTGGATGCTGTACTGGTGATGGGTGATAATGCCTCGGGAGTGACCTATGGTGTGGCTGCCGCCCACAAGGGCTTGCACATCATGACCGAAAAGCCTCTCGCTTCGACCTATGCTGGGGCATTGGCGATGTATCAAGCAGCCCAGAAGGCTGGCGTGGTGCTGATGGTCAATTGGCCGATGGCTTGGCGGGCAGACATCCAACATGTGATTACCTTGGCCAAACGGGGCAAAGTCGGCCGGATTTATTCGGTCAACTATCGCGCTGCCCATTGTGGCCCGCGTGAATTGGGATGTTCACCACATTTCGTGAATTGGCTCTACAATCCTGCCCTCAACGGTGCCGGGGCCTTCATGGATTATTGCTGTTATGGGGCCGCCCTCGATTGTCTGCTCGTGGGTATGCCATCACGCGTCACAGCAGTGGCTGGGCGATTGTGCAAAACTGATTTGCCCGCCGAAGATAATGCGGTGATGATTATGCAACACCATACCGCCTTGTCGACAGCGACTGCCTCGTGGACTCAACAAGGGCATATGACATCGTACGAACCCATCATCTATGGCGATAACGGGACACTCAAGGCGAGTCAGGGCAAAGTGTATTTTAGTGACCAAGAACACGATCATGGCGTCCAGATACGCGTGCCCAAGCTTCCTGAGGGGAGCCGCCACGCCATCGAACACTTTGTTGCAGTGATACGCAAACAGGTGCCACTGATGGATTTGTGTAGTGCCGAAATCGGTTTGATGGCACAAGAAGTCCTGGCTGCCGGATTGTTGTCGGCCAACACCAACGAGTCAGTATCGTTGCCGTTGCCGCCTGAGGCCATGTGCTAAGGAGGAAATGGGATGATTCGTATTGGAATTGTGGGTTGTGGCCGAATTTTGAACGCGCATTTGCAGGGGTATCTACGCCTGCGTGAAAAAGGCGTCGACACGTTTCGGATTACGGCGCTGTGTGCTCGTAATCCCAACGACGCCTACATGTTTCGCAAACGTGGTGAGGGTCCTGCACCGCGCCCTCCAGTGCTTGACCCGGCCACGGGTGATCCACTGGCAGCACCGCACACCTATATTAGCGATATCCACGATGATGTCGATGTGCAGGTGTTCAGTGATTATCGTGAAATGATCGCGAGCGGTTGTGTTGATGCTGTCAATGATTTCACGACGCTGGCCGTGCATCATGATGTCGCCCAGGCAGCGTTGAGTGCCGGCAAACACCTGTTAGCACAGAAACCGCTGGCCATTTCTGTGCGTGCTGGTCGCATGATGGTCGATTTGGCACGCCAAAACGGACTCACACTAGGTGTGTTCGAAAACGTGCGTCAAATGGAACTTGTGCGCGCTCAACACTGGGCAGTGGCTAATGGCCTGATTGGTGCCCCACAATTTGCGGTGATGGGGGTGCTGGGTGGTTTGTGGTCACCAAATCGCATTGTCGCCGAAACACCCTGGCGCCACCAAAAGCTCCAAGGTGGTGGCGGTGGCAGTATTGACATCGGTGTGCATCAAATGGACTGGATGCGCTTTGTCATGGGCGAAATTGCCAGTGTGTCGGCAATGGCCGATACCTTTGTGGGCGAACGTACGCATATGCGTGCGGATGGTTCATTGATGACGACGAGTGCCAATGTCGACGATACCTACATGGCGACAATTCGTTTTGTCAATCGAGCGCTCGGTCAACTGTGGTGGTCGTGGGCTGGCCAAAGTGACCCCATTACCATCAATGGTGCTCCAGCATTTGTGGGTAGCGAAGCGGCTATTCGCGGTGATCAGATTCAGTATCGTGATGGTGGCAGTGAGTCATTGGTGGCCCGTTTTCAACGCGATATGTCAGATGCCGATCGCCAACGCTTTTTCCCACTTGGTTTGACCGATCCCGCGGCGATTTCACAGTATGATTGGCTGACCTCCATCGCCCAAGGAACCGACCCGGAAACCAGCGGTGTCGAAGGGTTGCGTGACCTGGCCGCTGCGTACGCCATGTTGGAGTCCAATGTGGCTGGACGTGCAGTGACGCTCGATGAAGTACTGCAGAGCGAAGTCGATGCCTATCAGCGTGAAATAGACGAACACTACGGATTGTGCTAAGTGTCAATCTGAGGAGTGTTTTTGTAAAAGGAGGAAGTCTATGACTGCCAACATGGAAGGTAGTGGAGTCACCCCTGAAATGCAGTTGCAGGTCGAAGGCAATGACGGCATTGCCGTCATTCGTGGTGGCGGTGGTGAACGTGGCTGGAATGGGATTCGTTACAAATTGGGGATGTCGTCACGCAATACCAACGCCAAGAATTTGTCGATGAATGTCGCCCGTGTACCCCCTGGTGCGGTCGCATACGCCCACATTCATGTCGATTTTGAGGTGATGTTGTATATTTTGCAGGGCAAAGTGCGCCATGCTTATGGCCCTGGTCTGCGCAAGATTATCGACAACGAAGCTGGTGATTTTATTTTCATCGAGCCCGGAGTGCCCCACGAAGTGTATAATTTGAGTGATACCGAAGAGGTGATTGCCGTGGTGGCGCGTTCACGTGGTGACGAATGGGACAATATTGTTGCCTATGATCCTGCTAGCGACCCAGAAGCATAATCCATCAGATGAGGGAGTACAACCTGCATGTTGCAACAGAGCAACATGCAGGTATGGGGTGATATGAGCAACAATTTACCGATGCTAGTGCTGGGAGTCGATGGTGGCGCAACCAAGACGGTTGCCATGCTTGGTGATGCTCACACCGGTGAGGTGCTGGGGTTGGGGCGGAGCCGTGGCAGCAACTTCCACGCACATGATGCGACATCTGCATTTGCAGAGCTTGATCGTGCCATTGCAGCAGCGTTTATGGCTGCTGGTATCAGTCGCCAGCCGGTCCAAGCAGTATGTGCCGGTATATCCGGAGTCAGTCGTCCCGAAGACGAACAAATGGTGATGTCGTGGGTACGCAATCGCAACATTGCCCAGCAGTTGCTCATCGCCAACGACGGTTGGCTCGTGATTGCTGGTGGTACTCCTGATGGAGTAGGCGTGGGTCTCATCTGTGGCACGGGCTCTATTGCTGTCGGGCGCAATCAAGACGGTCGCATGACACGAGCCGGTGGTTGGGGCTATCTTTTTGGTGATGAGGGTAGTGGCCATGATTTGGCGATCTCGGCACTCCGCGCCGCAGCGTGTGCCGCAGACGGTCGTGGCGCAGCCACAGAGTTGTTGCCGGCACTACTTGAGCATTGGCAGTTGCAATTGCCCGAAGACTTTATCACGTATCTCTATGGTGTGGCCGATCCACGACCGTTATTGGGCGATGTGGGGCCGGTCATCATGCGGGTCGCTGAATCCGGCGATGCCGTGGCACAGGCACTTGTTCACCGCGCTGGGCGCGCACTCGCCGATGCAGTGCGGGCAGTAGCTCAGCGATTACACTTATCACAGCCGTTGCCACTGGGTATGGCTGGGAGCATGATTGTGCGCAGTCAACTCTTGCAGGATGCGCTGATTGATGCATTGCAGAGCGACGGTATCCGTGTACAGGCCCAGTGTGTCGAAGAGCCGGCCGTTGGGGCATTGCGCTTGGCGCAACGTTTGGCCACGGGTACTGTGTATGTGCAGGGTGAATGGCAAGCCTAGTCCATGCACATGGACTAGACTTGCTGTGGCGCTAGAATGGGAACAGTCGTTTGATGGCTGCTTGATCGAGTGGCGCGCCGTACTCACACCCCTCGAAGGCTTCGGCATAACGTACACTGCTACCACGCTCATGACCGTAACTTTGTACCAAGTGATCTCGGTAGAGGTCTGCATCGCGACGGAAGCGTCCGTCTAGGCGCTGGCGTAGCCAAGTGCGTCGCTCTGCTGGTGTGGCTGGGACTTCGTCGAGGTAGCCACCGTTCCACGGTAGCCATTCATAGACCTGCGAAATATGCCGATCAAGCATGTCTGTTTTGTGTTCGACCGTGCTGTCGATGTCGATGACGACGTCAGGGGCAAATGATGCCGGCTTTTGGAAATGATCACTCACATAGGCAATTATCGGGTTGTACATCAAGTTGGGTACATGGGCACGGACGTTGGGGACAGTGACCATATACGCCGCATCTTGGATGACTTGTGCCGTATAGCGGTGATCTGGATGATAGTCGTTTGGACGTGGCGACAAAATCAAATCTGGCCGGTAATTGCGTATCAAGTCAATGATTTGTTGGCGTACTGCCAGAGTGGGCATTAGCTCGCCATCATGATTGTCAAGGATGACATATTCGATGCCGATGACGGCTGCTGCTGCCAGAGCTTCTTGGTGTCGACGTTGAGCCAAGCGCCCACCACCACTTTCGTGATGGCCAGCATCGCCGTTGGTGACAGATACGAAGCAGACGTGATCGCCATTGGCAGCCCAGAGGGCAGCTGTGCCGGCGGCCGTAAATTCACAGTCGTCTGGGTGCGCTCCAATAATGAGAATACGATGTTTTGTAGACATAAAAACCTCGTTGTGTGAAAACTGAGCCTATTGTATACCAATTTTGTTGGTTAGTAGGCATTGATGCAACTGGGTGGTGTGTCGTAGTTGGATCGACAATTGTGGTGTGTGAGCTAGTCAGATGCCCGTGTGCAGCAGAAGGTGATTCATGAGACAGGCATTTGCCAAATCATGGCATATTGTGATAGTAACCATACTGCTTGGCATCATGCAAGGAGCAGTGCTATGGTTGACTCCGGCCCAGTCAGCACGAGTCAGTATTGAAGATTCAGGATTTGCGTATTGGCTCCACCCCGTCTACGCAGTAGAATCTGCGCTTGACGCGCAAACCAGTGAATCCTTCCGCTGGACGCAAAGACAGAGCACAGTGCGTCTCTACGGTGCGCCTGCTCCACGCGACATGGTTGTCGAGCTACAAGTGCATTCGGGACGTGGTGCAGACACGCAGACGACGCTGACCATGACACAACCACAGCTGAGTTATACAGTCACTATGCCCACTGGGTGGCGTACCCTGTCGATTCTTGTGCCTGCTACAGAATCGACAGCATGGTATCGCGAACTGCAGTTCGCGGTAAATGGTGCTGATATCGCTGATACACGTCCATTAGGTATGGCGGTGCGTGCATTGACCATGGCAGATACCATGCAAGCACCACTGGTCATGGCATCCTTGTGGCGCTGGGCGTATTTGCTTTTGCTGTGGATTTGGGTGGTACCGTTGGTGTTTTGGCGGCGTTGGCCGTGGTGGAGTTTGTGCGTATGGCCCATCCTCTTGATGGTAGGGGTTTGGTGGGCGCCGCTGAGTGTCGCCATGTTGCTTCCAAGTACCTGGTCAATTCTTGCCATGGGATATTTCGCCGGCGCACTTGTTGTTCTGCCACGCTGGTCAATGGCTCGTTGGCCATGGGTGTGGTTGCCATTGCTTATGATTGCGGTGGTCTTGTTTGCCGTGCAGTATGTATGGTTGGCTAGCGTCTGTCTGCTATTGGCATGGAAGCTTCGTGATACTGACACGTTATCTCCAAGTGGAGAATCTGCATGGGATGTCTCATCGTGGGGCATCGTAGGGATCGGATTGTTGGCTGTGCTGGTGCGGGTATTGTGGCTCGACGACTACCCGATCGGAATGTTCCGTGATGAAGCTCGGCACGGACTATTAGCACAAGCAATTGCCGATGGTCAACGCCTCATCTACAGTACATTTGCCGACCTTCCTGCGGGGTATTTTTATGTTTCGGCTCTGCCGGTAGCGTGGCTCGGGCATAGTGCCTTTGCGATTCGTCTGGTGGCTGCTTTGGCGGGGAGTTTGACCGTTTTGGCTGCCTATTGGGTGCTGTCACCATGGTGGGGCAAGGCCTGGGCGATGTGGACGAGCCTGGTCATTGCAGTCATGTTGTGGCATGTCGGTCTCAGTCGGATTGCTTGGCCGGCGACCATGGGGCCGTTGCTGACTTTGATTGCCATTGGCAGCCTGGCGCGTGGTTTGCAATACGCGCCGTTCCGTTGGGGGATTGTGGCTGGTATCGCCACTGGAGCGATGACTCTGTTCTATCATTCGTCGCGTGTGATGCCCGTGGTGGTGGTGGCGAGTGTGGTCATCATGCTTGCACAACGAGGGTGGCCGTGGCGTGATGCGTGGCGTGTTTTGCTGAGTTGGATGCTTGCGAGTATCGTGATGGCACTGCCTATGATTATTTATGCACTCGCTGATTTCACGGTATATATGCGCCGCATTGGTGCGACATCAATCACACAATATGCATCTGACAACGGCATACCGGCGTTATATGCCATCTTCGAAAATCTGCGGATGTATGTAGGCATGTTTTTTGTGTCGGGCGATACAAATCCGCGCCATTATGCATTGGGCATCCCGCAGCTTTCGCCTATCGAAAGTGTGCTCGGGTTAATCGGGATGTTGGTCTTGTTGTCACCACAGCGTCGCCTCCCGGCAATTTTTGTGGCAATCTGGCTTGTGGTGGGGATGGTGCCCGGTGTGCTGAGTGTGAATGCGCCACATGCGTTGCGTACCGTAGAGGCAATCGTGCCCGTCGCAATGCTTGTGGCACAGGGTGGTATGTGGCTGGGTCAGTGGCTACAGCAACGCTGGCGGTCATTGCTGTTGGTCGCCTACGCATGTGTGATGCTATTATGGGGTGGGGTGACATATGTGCATTGGCAACACAACCCACAGACGTTGTATGCATATGATGCCCGTGTGACAGCGGTGGCCAAATGGATTGTCGCACATCCCCAACCAGAGGTGCAGTGGTATGTGCCTAAACGATGGCTGAACGATGATGTCGTGTTATATTTCGTCGGTCCACAGGTGTTGGGGGGTGTCAATGGTATGGATTTGACAGTACCTGTAGTACGCCAAGGAATCATCGTCATCCACCCGACGTCACCTCTGCCCACTGGTGCGCAGTCATTGCCACTGCCGCCAGCATTCGCTGCCTACAGCGATAGTCTGCAATTTGCTTGCGTGGGTGATTGTCAGGATGTGGCATGGCTCTATGACGAACGGTGAGGATTTTTACGGATTTCTAACGTGGCATGGCTTGAGTTCTGGTGCAGGAACGAGTAGGCTAGTAGCAGTATCGTCGTGGTGCCAGAGTTGTACATACGCTGACGATTACCATTGAAATGATGGAGGCGCTGATGGCTCAGCGTAATTATTACGAAGTATTAGGTGTGCCCCGTGATGCCAACGATGATGAAATTCGTAAGGCGTATCGCACCCTTGCCCGCAAATATCACCCTGATGTGAACCCCAATGATGCGAGCGCCGAGTCGCGTTTCAAAGATATCAATGAAGCCTATTCGGTGCTGTCTGACAAAACCAAGCGAGCTCAGTACGATCGGTTTGGGTCGGCGAGCAATCAGCCGCATCCGTCACAAGGGTATGCCCAAGGTGGTGGCCCGATGGGGGGCTTCCAAGGCGGAGATTTCAGTGATTTGTTTGAGTCGATTTTTGGGGGCGTTGACCCACGCGGACGTGTGTCGCAAGGCCAAGATGTCGAACACCAGGTCGATATCACCCTTGAAGAGGCTTTTGCTGGCACTGAGCGTAAGTTTTCGTTCCATGCTCCGAGTGGTCAGCCACGGACGGTGACCGTCAAAATACCGGCTGGTATCGAATCAGGTGGCAAAATCCGCATCCCAGGTGAGGGTTCACCGGGATACAATGGCGGCCGCCGTGGCGATTTACTGGTGGTGGTCAATACTCTGCCACATGCTCGCTATGAACGCAAAAGTAACGATTTGTATGCCTCTGTGCCTGTTGACCTGTACGACATGGTGCTGGGGGGCGAGGTGCGTATCCCAGTTATGGGTGGCAAATCACTTACGCTGAAGGTGCCGCCGTTGTCTCAAAACGGTACAACACACCGCATCCCCAATCAGGGCATGCCGTTGCGCAATAATCCGAGTCAACGTGGGGATTTGTACCTCAAGTTGGATGTCGTTTTGCCCGCCAAACTGACTCCCGAAGAGCGTGAAACGTTTGAAATGCTCAAATCGAAAAAAGTGGACGCCTAGATCTCCACAACAGCGGCGAGATCGCCGCTGTTGGTTTTTTTGCATGTCTGGCAATTCCTCGTATAATCACCCTGCGCATGCATGAATTGCACGTGGACATGTATCCCAATGGAGCACTATGCAACCTTCTCCATTATCTTCGGCTGCTCGTGAAGCAGCATTGCGTTTGTCGATTGTCGAAGGGGCAATGGCCAGCGTATTTGTGAGTGTGACGGTCAATGGACTGGTGACCGGCTTGGCGTTGTATTTGGGAGCTGGCCCGTTGGTATTGGGTGTGCTCGGCGCATTACCGTTTATCACACAGTTGTTTCAATTGCTCGGTGCGTACCTCGAAGAACGCGTAGGCAATCGCCGGCAGTTGTCGGTGTGGAGCGAAGGCCTCAGTCGGGCGATGTGGGTGCCGATTGCCCTGTTGCCCCTGTGGCAACTATCCGGTACGGTCAGTTTGACTATTTTTGTCATTCTGCAGATTATTGCTGCCGCGCTGATGGGTATCGCCGTCAATACGTGGACGAGTTGGATGACCGATTTGGTGCCCGCTTCGCGGCGTGGTCGCTACTTTGGGGTACGCAATACGGTGGCCAGTTTTGCTTCGATGCTGGGTGGCCTTGGTTCGGGGTATGCGCTCGACTACGTGAAAATTAATCAAGGTGAGGGGATGGCATATGCCGTCACCCTAGGGTTTGGGCTTGTGTTTGCAGCTGTGGGCATCGTGTTGTTGCGCATGCAGGCCGAACCACCCCTGCAACGCAGCCCGAGTTTGTCGGTGCGTACCATGTTTCGAGCACCGCTGGCTGACCCCGCTTATCGTCAACTCATCATAGCTGGCAGTACGTGGGCCTTTGCTGTGGGGATTGCTGGGCCGTTTTTTACGGCATATGGCATTGATACACTACAGATGTCGTTTGCTGATTTGGCCTATCTTGGCATTATTACGAGTGTGGCCTCAATGTTGGTCTTCCCCTTTGTGGGGCGTTTGCAAGATAAATACGGCGATCGCATCGTGCTCGTCATCAGCGCAATGTGTGTCGTACCATTGCCGATTGGGTGGTTTTTTTCGCATCCTGGTTGGTTGTGGCCCGTGATGGCGACGTCGCTGGGGGCCGGTTTGTTTTGGCCGGGTATCAATCAGGGCTTTGTCAATATGTCGATGGCCCGCGCACCCGTGACCGGTCGTGGTGGCTACCTGGCCACCTATGGGGCAGTGACTGGCGTGGGCGTAGTCTTGTCCGGCCTCTTGGGTGGAGTGTTGGCTGAAGCACTCCGTGGTAGTGAATTTCATGTGGCCGGAGTTATTCTCAATCACTATTCCATCCTATTTGTGGTGTCGGTACTCTTGCGTCTGAGTGCTGTGGTGTTGGTATTGCGGCGTTTGTAGACATAAAAGCTCAACAGACTGCAAAACACTCTACAAACAGGGCGCATGTGCATTATGCACATGCGCCCTGAACATGAGTCAGCGTAGGTAGGCTTAGAGACCGAGGTCGAGGTCTGTCACAGCCCCCAGGCTGGCACTCGACACCAGCTTGGCATACTTGGCGAGCACACCACGATTGTAGCGGGCTGGGCGCGGCTTCCAAGCGGCTTTGCGAGCAGCGAGTTCAGCATCCGATACATCCAGGCGGATGAGGCGCTCGTGGGCGTTGATGGTAATTGAATCACCTTCTTGCACCAGCCCAATCGTGCCACCGACGGCTGCCTCGGGGGCAATGTGCCCGACCACCATGCCGTATGTGCC
>VFQT010004122.1_pt1 | contig 12495 bp, 13 predicted proteins | sample 3512381 | NCBI WGS metagenome assembly VFQT01 (sample SAMN10412376, study PRJNA504923) | tailings metagenome | isolation source: Relicate 2 Philex TSF3 active mining site | place: Philippines: Tuba, Benguet | collected 2017-08-29 | reverse complement strand
CCGCGAGGGCGGCGGCCTTCTCGCGCAGCCCGAGGATCTCGCCGCGGCGGCCGGCGAGCTCGGTCTCGCGGGCCTTGACGGCGCCGACGCGGGTGGCGGCGGCGTCGGCCGCGCCCTGGAGGAACCACCAGGCGGGGAAGGGCGAGAGCGCGAGGAGCACGGCGGCGCCGAGCAGCAGGGGCTTGCGCGCGTTGAAGGCGATCTGCGCGGCGATGGGCGCGGGGATGAGGTTGACGCCGGCGGGGTCGGGCAGGACCAGGCGGGCGGCCTCGCCGATGGGCTCCGAGAGTTGGGCGCGGCAGGCCTCGACGTACTCGGGGTTGACGTTGGCGCCGAGGGCGAGCGCGGGGAGCGGGTCGAGGGCGTCGACCGGCAGGCGGAGGGTCTCGGCGAGCTGCTCGCGGAGGCCGGGGAGCATCGAGCCGCGGCCGGCGAGGAGCACGCGGGCGGGCTGGCGGGCGGGATGGGTGCGCTTGAGGTTGATCAGGCGGCGGTTGATGTCCTGCGCGAGGCGCCGCGAGAAGGCCTGGGCGTTGGCGACGAGCGCGACCGCCTGGGGGTCGCCCTCGGCGAGCTGGATGACGCCGGTGAAGAAGCCGACCTTGAGGGCCTCGGCGTTGGCGAAGGCGTTGCCCGTGTTGTCGGAGACGCCCTGGGTCACGGTGTTGCCGCCGAGGGTGGCGGTCTGCACGCTCATGCCGGAGGGGCCGGTGAAGGTGAGGTTCGTCGTGCGCGAGCCGACGTGGACGATGAGGACCTCCTCGGCGGCATCGCCGGAGGCGAGGCGCCACGACTGGCTGTCGAGCAGCGGCGCGGCCTGGATGCCCGAGGGGCGCAGGCCGGTCGCGGCGATCTCGTTGGCGATGCGGGTGGCGACCTCCGTGCGGAGGGCGAAGAGGAGGACCTCCGCCTCGACGCCGTCGGAAGCGAGGACCTGGCTGCCCCAGACGACCTCGGACAGGGGATAGGGGATGGCGTTCTGGGCCTCGAAGGCGACGATCTGGGCCTGGCGCTCCTTCTCGACCTGGGCGACCTTGAGCGGCTTGGAGAGGAGCAGGAAGCCGGGGACGACGACCGTGGCGACGCCGGAGAGCTCGTGCTGGGTCACGAGGCCGCGGAGGGCCTCGATGGCGGCGGCCAGCCACTCCTCCTCGCCGGCGAGTCCGGGCTGGAGGTCCTGCACGAGGACGCGCTCGAGGGTCAACTGGCCGGACTGGGCGGAGAAGGTCGAGACGGACACATGGCCCGCGCCGAGGTTGACGACGGTGGTGGACTTGGCGCTCGCGCTCATGGTTCGGTGCGGGTCGGGCTCAGCGCGAGGAGAGGTCCTCGCGGACGAACTCCGGCGAGAAACGGGCGACGTCCTGCTCGAGGTTGTCGACCAGGTAATGGGGGCGCAGGAAGCCGGCGTTGTTCAGGCTGCCGCGGTCGGCGAAGCCCTTGACGTTGTCGAAGGCGGCCTTGTCGGCGAGCAGCTTGCTCACCGCGGCCTTCTGGTCGGCGACGAAGGCGCCGCGGGCGTCGAACAGCGCCTGGGGCGTGCCGGCGACCTCGAGCTCGACGAAGTGGACGTCGGGGTCCTTGCGCAGCGAGTCGCGCTTCACGATGTCGCCGGGCAGGTAGAAGAAGACGGAACGGGCCGAGTTGACCTCCATGGTGAGCACCGTGGCGGAGGCGCGGTAGAAGCTCCACTCCTCGAGGTTCTTGGGGCTGTTCTTGTTATTGAAACCCAGGGTCACGGTGACCTTCACCCGGTCGACCCAGCGCTTGTTCAGGGCCTTGGGATCGGGGTTGGAACGGGCGTCGAGGACGACCTCGACGCGATTCCAGGCGTTGGTGGCCATGCCGTTCATCCGGGTCTGGGTGAATCGGACATCCTTCACGAGGACCGCCTTGTCGGCGGCCGCCGCCGACGGGGCATTGGCGGCGGGCTGCTGGGCCTGGAGTCCGGTCACGGAGAGGCAAAGCGCCAGCGCTGCCAGGCACGAGGGCAGGAAGGAGGGCATAGACGGTTAGGGGCTATGGAACCCCGGGGGGTTGGCAAATGCAAAAAACCGGTCAATGACCCCGTATCGCAAATGGTTTGCATTTAAAGCCGGGAGCCTGAGGCTCTCGGCGGATGCGCCTCATCGCGACCCTGATCGCCGCTTGTCTCCCCTGCCTTGGGTGGGGGGCGTCAGAGCCATTGCGGTACGTCGCGAGCCAGCCGATTTTGGAAGCCTGGGTCAGGGATTTGGCCGGGGGGGCAGCCGAGGTCACCTCGTTGACACCCCGCGAGGCGGACCTCCATGTCTTCGAGCCCTCGCCCCAGACCGTCAGGCGCCTGCTCGAGGCCGATGCCATCATCGGCATGGACCCGCTCCTCGAGCCTTGGTTGGCGCGACTGATAAGTTCCAACCATTTGGAGGGCAAAGTTTTGTGGATTGGTAAGCCTTGGATTTCCGACCAAGGCAACACCCTCGCCTGCTGCCCGGAAGAGGGCGGTGGCAAGCACGCCTTGCTCCGCCGGCCCCAGCCGGTCGACCCCCACATCTGGACGGACCCCGAGCTGGTTCGGCAGATGTTGGGCAAACTCCATACCTGGGTCGAGACCCGGCTCGGGCCGGGAGGCGCGGCGAACCGTCAGGCGGCGCTCGCGACCTTGCTGGCCGAGACCGAGGCCGTCGACCGCGAGCTACAGGAACGCCTCGGGGGCCTCCCCCCCGAAAGACGCGGCCTGATCACCCATCACGCCAACCTGGGCCGGTTCGCCGGACGCTATGGGCTGCGCATCGAAGGGGTCATCCTTGCGAGCGCGACCACCGAGGCGGCGGACCCCTCGGCACGCGAGATGGCGCGGCTCATCGCAACGGCCCGCGCGGGCAAGGCGCGCCTCATCGTCGTGGACAAGGGCCAGCGGGCGGCGGCCGCCGAGGTGCTGGCCAAGGAGGCCAGGCTACCCCCTCCCCTGCCCATCCGCATCGACAACCTTGAGCGGGAGGGTCCCGGGGCGACCTGGGCGGGCATGATGCGCGAGGCCGGCCGGCGCCTCGCCGAGGGCCTGGAGCGATGACCTGCGCCTGCGACCATCCGGCGGTGAGGGCCACCGGGCTTCGCTTGCGCGCGGCGCCGGGAGCGCCCGCGGTGCTCGAGGGGGCCGACCTCGAGGTGCCGGCGGGCTGCCGGGCCGCGCTGGTGGGGCCGAACGGCGCCGGCAAGTCCACCCTGCTCCGCGCGCTCGCCGGGTTGGTGGCGGCGGACGGGGGCAGCCTCGAGGTCAATGGCGCGCCGCCGAGAGCGGGGCGGGCCGACGTCGCCCTGCTCGCCCAGCGCCCCAACCTATCGGTCGGCGTGCCCTGCACCGTCGCCCGGCTCGCCGAGATGGGGCGGCTGGGCCGATCGGCCTGGGGATTCTCGCTCGGCAAGGATGACCGCGAGCGCGCGCGGCAGGCGCTCCGGGCCGTCGGGCTCGAGGCGCTGGCCGACCGCGGCGTGTCCACGCTCTCCGGCGGCCAGCTGCAGCGCGCGCTGATCGCGCGGGCGCTGGCGCAGGGCGCGACGCTCCTGCTGCTCGACGAGCCCTACGTGGGGCTCGACGCCGCGAGCCGCCGGGCGCTCGACGACCTCGTCTTCGGGCCGGCCCTGGAGGGCGCGACGGTGCTCGTGTCGACCCACGACGCCGCGGACCTCCCGCGCTTCGACCGCATCCTCTCGATCGGGGACGGGCGCGCCGCCGTCACCCGGGCCTGCGACGGGCGCCACCCGCACCGCCATGCCTGACCCCGGCGCCCTCGCCCACCCGTTCATGCAGCGCGCGCTCGTCGCCGCGGCCTGCTGCGGCGTGGCGTGCGCGTGCATCGGCACGCACCTTGTCGCGCGGCGCATGACCTTCGTCGGCTCCGCGCTCACGCACACCCTGCTCCCGGGCATCGCCGCGGCCTTCGTCCTGGGTTTCTCGCCCTATCTCGGCGCGCTCGCCGCCGCCGCGGTGACGGCGGGGCTCATCGCGCTGGCGGGCGTGCGGCGCGAGGGGCGCGAGGACGCCGCGATCGGCGTCGCGCAGTCGGCGCTGTTCGCCGCGGGCGTCATCATCATGGCCCGGAGCCAGTCATGGCGCGACTTCGGTGGCATGCTCTTCGGCAGCGTCCTCGGCGTCGGGGAGGACGACCTCCTATGGACGGCGGGCCTGGCCGCCGGGACGGTCGCGACGCTGCTCGCGGGCCACCGGGCGCTCGAGGCGGCGGCGGTCGACGAGGATTACGCGCGCGCCGCGGGCCTGAGGCCGGGGCTGCTGCGCGTCGGCCTCGTGCTCCTCGCCGGCGCGGCGGCGGCGTCGGCGGTGAGCCTCCTCGGCGCGATGCTCACCGCGGCGCTGCTCATCGTGCCGGCGGCGGGGGGCCTGCTCGTCGGCCGCAGCCTCGCGGGCGCGATGGCCTGGGCCTCCGCCATCGCGGTCGCGGGGTCGGCGGGCGGCCTGCTCCTCTCGTACCACATCGAGGGGTTGCCGTCGGGCGCGGCGATGGCCGGCGGCTGCTGCGCGGGCTTCGCGCTCGCGCGCCTGTGGCGCGCGCTGCGGGGCTGATCAGCGCAGGCTGAGGGGCGGGCCGAGCACCTCGCGGGCGACGACCGCGCGGCGGAGCGCCTCGCGCGTGGCGAAGTCGCGCGAGCGGACGGCGGGGGCGGGGCGGGCCACGGCGGGCGCGGGCGCGCGCGCGGGAGGCGCGGGCGGGGCGGCGGCGGGGCCCTCCTCGCGGGCGTCGGCGGTCGGCGCGACGGGCGCCGCGCGAGGGCGGCGGGGGCGGCGGACGACGGGCGGGGGGACGGGCGGGGGCGCCGCCGCGTCCTCGCCGGGGTCGGTGACGCGGCCCGCCACCCAGCGCAGCAGGGCGATGAGGGCGGCGACGAGGAGGAGCTCCACGGGTCAGGCCTTGGGCGCCTCGCCGGTGCCGGCGATGCCGCGGCGCATGTCGGTGTCCGACCGCAGGTTCTCCATGCGGAAGAAGTCGAGCGCGCCCATCTTGCCGTTGCGCAGGGCCTCGGCGAGGGCGAGCGGGACCTGCGACTCGGCCTCGACGACGCGGGCGCGCATCTCGGCGACGCGGGCGACCATCTCCTGCTCGAGGGCGACGGCGGCGGCGCGCCGGATCTCGGCCTCGGCCTGGGCCATGTTCTTGTTGGCGTTGGCCTGGGCCTCCTGGAGCATCGCGCCGACGTTGTCGCCGACGTCGACGTCGGCGATGTCGATGGAGAGGATGTCGTAGGCGGTGCCGGCGTCGAGGCCGCGCTCGAGCACGGTCTTCGAGATGCGGTCGGGGTTCTCGAGGACGACCTTGTAGGACGCGGAGGAGCCGATGGTGGTGACGATGCCCTCGCCGACGCGGGCGATGATGGTCTCCTCCTGGGCGCCGCCGACGAAGCGCTCGAGGTTGGTGCGCACGGTCACGCGGGCCTTCACCTTGACCTGGATGCCGTCCTTGGCGACGGCGTCGATGGTGCCGCGGCCGCTGGCGGGGTTGGGGCAGTCGATCACCTTGGGGCTGACGGAGGTCAGGACGGCCTCGAGGACCGACTTGCTCGTGCCGCGGGTGGCGATGTCGATGGCGCAGGCGCGCTTCCAGTCGAGGGGGATGCCCGCCTTCTGCGCGGCGATGAGGGCCTGCACGGTCTGCACGATGTTGCCGCCCGCGAGGTAGTGGGCGTCGATCATGTCGACCTCGATGGGCAGGCCGGCCTTGTGGGCGGCGATGCGCGCGTCGACGACGACGGCGTAGGGCACGCCGCGCAGGCGCATGCCGATGAGGTCGCCGAGGCCGACCCCGGCGCCGGCGAGCTGGGCGCGCGTCCAGACGGGGAGGAAGCCGAGGGAGAAGAGGATGAGGAGGCCGAGCGCGCCGAGGGCGATGTAGGCGAGGAGCTTGAGGATGAACGGGTCCATGGGAAGGTCAGCGGCGGCGGACGACGACGCCGTGGGGCGTGGTCTCGGTCACGACCACGGCGGCGCCGCGGTCGAGGAAGCCGTCGACCGAGGTCGCCTCGACGCGGCGGCCGGCGACCTCGACGTTGCCGGTGGGGGCGAGGGCGGTGAGGGCGACGCCCTCGCGGCCGACGAGCCCGGCGTAGGCGGCGGCGCCGGGGACGGCCGAGCCGGTGTCGGCGGCGGGGCTGGCGATGCCGGCCTGTCGCGCGAGCCCGGGCATGAGGCGGCGGAACACGACGAACTCGGCGGCGACGCCCGCGACGAGGATGGCGGCGAGCAGCAGGAACTCGCCGAGGCCGTGGGAGGCGGCGAGCGCGAGGCCGGCGAGTCCGAGCAGGGCGCCGATGGCGCCGATGACCGCGCCGGGGAGGATGAACTCGGCGGCGATGAGGAGGAGGCCGCCCAGGACCAGGGCGAGCGGGAGGCTGGGGCCGGCGAGATCCATCACGGCCAAGGAAGCCCCCGCGGCGGGCGATGTCCACCCTTTCCGACCCGATGGGGACTTGCGGGGCGGGTCGCGCGCGGGCAGGCTCCGGACATGCCCGCCAAGCCCGCCAAGCGACGACACCGCCCCGTCCGGGAAGCCCACGAGGTGGTGGAGGACGCCCTCCGCCTCGCCGGCGACGCCGCCGCCAAGGCCGGCCGCACCCGCCAGTCGGCGCACGCCGAGATCGCCCGGCGCCTCGGCGTCTCCCCTTCCCTGCTCTACAAGTGGCGCGAGGCGCCGGCCGAGGGCAGCGGCCAGCCCAACCCGCTGGACCGCGCGGTCGGCCTCATGGCGGCGACGGGCGACCCGCGCATCATCGAGTGGCTCTGCCAGCGCGCGGGCGGGCGCTACGAGTCCGAGTCGGCGGAGACGGAGCCCGACCTGGGCCGCGCCGCGAACGCGCTCGTGCGCGACTTCGGCCTGCTCATCGCCGACGTCGTGGGCGCGGCGGAGGACCGGAGGATCGACCCCGACGAGAGCCGCGCGCTGCGGGCGCGCTGGGACCGGCTGCGGACGCGCGCGGAGTCCTTCGTGCGGACTTGCGAGACGGGCGGCTATGGGCAAGGTGCCTGAGATGGAGCCCCTTGAGATCCGCCCCTACGGCGACCCCGTGCTCCGCGCGAAGGGAGAGCCCGTGCGCGAGTTCGGCGCGCCGCTCAGGGCGCTCGCGACCCGCATGCTCGCGGCGATGCGCGAGGCCCGCGGCATCGGGCTGGCCGCGCCGCAGGTCGGCCTGTCGCTCCAGCTCTTCGTGGTCGACACCGGCCACGACCCGGAGCCGCTCGAGCTCGACGGGCGCCCGGTCGCCGACCCGCGCTCGGTCATGCCGCTCGTGGTCGCCAACGCCGAGGTGACGGTCCTTCCCGGCGAGGAGGAGCGGATGGAGGAGGGCTGCCTCTCCTTCCCCGGCATCCGCGGCGACGTCGCCCGCGTGGAGCGCGTCTCGGTGGCCTTCCGCGACGCCGACGGGCTCCCGCGCACGCTGGTGGCCTCGGGCCTGCTCGCGCGCTGCATCCTGCACGAGCACGACCACTGCCAGGGCGTGCTCTTCATCGACCGCATGGTGCCGGCGCACCGGCTGCGGGTGGAGCCCAAGGTCCGGAAGCTCCTCCGCGAGACCCAGGCGGCGAGGCGCTGAGGCTGCTCAGCGCGGCTTGTCGGCCGGGGCCTCGGTCGACTCGACGCGGAAGCCGAGCTGGCCGACGGGCACGGGGCGCGCGCCGGGCGTGGTGGGCGTGGAATCCAGCTTGTACAGGCGCTCGCCGGCGGGCGCGGGCGAGACGGGCTTGATCGACCAGACCGCGTTGGCCCGGGCCGGGAGCGCGGCGATGCCGAGCGCGGCCAGGGCGTCGTCGGCCCAGACGGGCACCTGTCCGAGCCGGTGGCAGACGTGCCGAAGGAGCGAGGCGCCGAGCGCGGGGGCGTCGGGCGCGACGCCGAGGCGCCAGGACGACGAGGCGGCGAGGCGCGGGAGGAAGCTGCGGTCGTCGCGGAGGGTGAGCGCGGCGCGGCGCGGGACCTTGTCGCCCCGCGGCGAGCAGAGAAAGGCCTCGGAGGCGAGGAACCGGAGCGAGTGGGCGTCGGCCACGCGGATCAGGACGACCGAGAGGTCGTCGGCGAGGACATGCACCTCGCCCCACGCGAGGGCGACCTTGCCAGGGGCCTCGGCGCCCGCGTCGTCGGCGGCGAGGCGGATGGGATGGGCCGCGTCGGGGCCGGGCGCCAGGCGGTAGCCGCCGGCGGGCTCGGGCTGGAGATAGTCGCGCTCCGCCTGCGCCTTTCGCCAGGCCTCGCGGAGGTCGGTCGTCAGGTCCGCGCCGCGGGAGGGGGCGCCGGCCGCGTCGAAGGTCCACACGCCCAGCACGTGGTGGCGGGTCGCGCCGGCGTCGCGCGCGGCCTTGATGCCGCGGACGGCGGCGACGAGCGCGCCCTCGGACCAGGCCTGGGAGCCGAGCTCGGAGGCGGCGCTGACGGTCTTGGTCTGGTCGGCGAGGCGGGCGGCGGCGACGGCGCGGAGACGGTCGAGGGTGAGGCTGGCGCGGCCCATGGCCTCCTCGCCCTCCTTCTGGATGGCGAGCCCGCGCTGCTTGGCGGCCTCGGGCGACTCGCCGCCGGAGCCCTTGATGGGGACGCGCGGGGTCTCGGCGATGCTGCGGCCCTGGGCGGCGCGGTTGCGCCCGTCCTCGAACATCCGGCGCGCGCGGGACCATTCGGTCAGCTCGCCGCCGCGCAGGAGAGGGGGCACGTCGGCGTCGTTGATCGCGGACGCGGGGGCGGGCGCGGGCGCCGGGGCCGCCGACAGCAGGGCCGCGAGGAAGATGGGCAGGAGGCGCCGCACGGCTCAGTTCTCGTCGAACTTGCGGGCGAACAGGGCCTCCATCTCGTCGAGCAGCGCCGCGGCGCCGACGCCCGCGCAGGCGAAGCGGAGGCGGCTGCCCTGGCCGGCGGCGAGCATCATGAGGCTCATGATGCTCTTGCCGTTGACCGTCTCATCATCCTTGGAGACCTGCACGTCGACGTCCGGGTAGCGGTTGGCCAGGCGCACGATCTGCGCGGCCGGACGGGTGTGGATCCCCATCTTGTTCTGGACGACGAGCTCGCGGGTGACGGGCGGTGAGGAGTCGGGCATGGAAAGGGTGCGGAATCCCCGCAAGGGGGAGCGAAAAAGGGCGGGGTTCGGCCATTTGGGTCAAGGAAATTGCCCGGGGCAATCCGGAACGAACCCCGGGGCGGCGCGCCCGAGCGCTTGACCTTGGCCGCGGCGGACCCTCCAATGACCCCTCGAGAACCACCGTGGCCAAGCCCATCGCCCTCACCCACCCGGAGTCCCTGAAGCGCCCCCCGGGGCCCTCGGCCTTCGCGAAGGACCCTGTCAACGCCGCCCTGACCAAGGCGGACAAGATCAAGCTCTACACCCAGATGGCGCGAATCCGGCACTTCGAGCAGCGCTGCATCCGGACCTACCAGCAGGGCAAGATCGGGGGGTTCCTCCACCTCTACGTGGGCCAGGAGGCCATCGCCTGCGGCACCCTCTCCGTCCTGGGCAAGGATGACCACCTGATCACCGGCTACCGCGACCACGGCCACGCCCTGATGGTCGGGATGGACATGAACAGCTGCATGGCCGAGCTCCAGGGCAAGGTCACCGGCTGCTCCAAGGGCAAGGGGGGCTCCATGCACTACTTCGCCCCCGACAAGAACTACTGGGGCGGCCACGGGATCGTCGGCGGCCAGGCCCCCCTCGGCGCCGGCATCGCCTACGCCCTCAAGTACAAGGGCCTCAAGGGCTGCTGCCTCGCCTACATGGGCGACGGCGCGGTCAACCAGGGCGCGGTCCACGAGGCCTACAACCTGGCGGCCCTCTGGGACATCCCCGTCATCTTCGTCATCGAGAACAACGGCTACTCGATGGGCACCTCGCAGGAGCGCTCCTCCGCCCACCCCGGCTCGCTCGCCCAGCGCGCCGAGGGCTACGCGATGGACTGGGACCTCGTCAACGGGCACGACCTCTACGAGGTGCGCGCCAAGACCGCCGCCGCCGTGCGCCGCGCCCACGAGAAGTCCCGCCCGACCGTCCTCGAGATCTTCACCTACCGCTACTTCGGCCACTCCATGGCCGACCCGGACAAGACCTACCGCGACAAGGACGAGATCAAGGACTACCGCGAGAACAAGGACCCCATCAAGCTGTGGGAGAAGACCCTGGTCGAGGAGGGCGTGCTCGACGCCGCCACCATCGCCTCGGTCAACGAGGCCGCCATGGACGAGGCCGACAAGGCCGCCGCCTTCGCCGACGAATCCCCCTACCCCGAGGTGGCCGACATCACCAAGGACATCTACTGGGAGGAGGACAACCGCGGGCCCGCGACCAACTCGCGCGGCACCATCATCTTCGGCGACTGAACGACCATGCCCGTCCTTTCCTACCGTGAAGCCATCCGCGCCGCCCTCCGCGAGGAGCTCCGGCGCGACGAGAACGTCGTCGTCATGGGCGAGGAGGTCGCCCAGTTCAACGGCGCCTACAAGGTGACCGAGGGCCTCCTCAAGGAGTTCGGCCCCAAGCGCGTCGTCGACACCCCCATCTCCGAGGCCGGCTTCATCGGCGTCGGCATCGGCGCCTCCATGCTCGGCATCCGGCCGGTGATGGAGCTCATGTTCTGGTCCTTCAGCTACGTGGCCTTCGACCAGATCGTGAACAACGCGGGCAACATCCGCTACATGTCGGGCGGCCTCATCAACTGCCCCATCGTCATCCGCGGCCCCGCCAACGGCGGCACCAACGTCGGCGCCACCCACTCGCACACGCCCGAGGCCATCCTCGCCTCGCACCCCGGCATCAAGGTGGTCTGCCCCGCGACCCCCTACGACGCCAAGGGCCTGATGAAGGCCGCCATCCGCGACAACGACCCCGTGTACGTGATGGAGAACACCATCCTCTACAACGACAAGGGCGAGGTGCCCGACGAGGACTACGTCATCCCCCTCGGCGTCGCCGACGTGAAGCGCGAGGGCACGGACCTCACCATCGTGGCCCACGGCCGCGCCGTCATCACCTCCCTCAAGGCCGCCGAGATCCTCGAGCAGGAGCACGGCGTGTCGGTGGAGGTCGTCGACCTCCGCTCCATCCGCCCGCTCGACGAGGAGACCGTCCTCGCCTCGGTGCGCAAGACCCACCGCGTCCTCCTCGTCGAGGAGAACAAGCCCTTCTGCGGCGTCGACGCCCAGCTCGCCTACCTCATCCAGGCCAAGGCCTTCGACGACCTCGACGCCCCGATCGGCCGCGTGTCGTCCATCGACGCGCCGCAGATCTACAGCAAGCCCCTCGAGGACATCCAGATCCCCAACCCCGCCCGCGTCGTCGAGGGCGCGCTCAAGGTCCTCGCCTGAACCCCCTCACCACCATGGCCGAAATCATCGATATGCCCAAGCTCTCCGACACCATGACGGTCGGGACCTTGGTCAAGTGGAACGTCAAGGAGGGCGACACCCTCGCGTTCGGCGATATCCTCTGCGAGGTCGAGACCGACAAGGCGACGATGGAGGTGCAGAACACCATCCCCGGCGTCCTGCTCAAGACCTACGCCGCCGCGGGCGCCCAGCTCCCCGTCGGCGCGCCCATCGCCGCCATCGGCAAGAAGGGCGAGGCCGCCCCCGAGCCCGGCGCCAAGAAGGCCCCCGCCGCCAAGGCCGAGCCCGCGAAGGCCGACAAGGCCAAGCCCGCCGCCGGCGTCCCCGCCATCCCCGAGTCGACCAGCGTGACCTGCGCGCCCAACGCCCTGCCCGCCTCCGGTGACCGCGTCGCCGCCTCGCCCTACGCGAAGCGCATGGCCGCCAAGGCCGGCGTGAACGTCGCCGCCCTCTCGGGCACAGGCCCCGGCGGCCGCGTCGTCGCCAACGACGTCCTCGCCGCCGCCGCCGCCCCCGCGGCGCCCGCCGGCCCCGTCAACGTCGCGGTCGCGCCCCCGGCCGACGGCAAGGGCATCCAGCCCGACGCCGACGTCGCCGTCTCCAACATGCGCCAGACCATCGCCCGGCGCCTGCTGGAGTCGAAGGTCACCGTCCCCCACTTCTACCTCGAGACCGAGGTCGACGCCGCCCCGCTGCTCGCCCTGCGCGAGACGCTCAACAGGCGCCTCGCCGAGGCCGCCGGCAAGGACGCCAAGGACGCGCTCAAGCTCTCGGTCAACGACTTCATCCTCAAGGCCTCGGCCGAGGCCCTGCGCCGCGTCCCCGCTGTCAACGCCTCCTGGGCGGGCACCAGCATCCGCACCCACGGCGCCGTCCACCTCGCCTTCGGCGTGGCGCTCGAGGACGGCCTCGTGACGCCCGTCGTGCGCGACGCCCAGGCCAAGTCGCTCCGCGAGGTCGCGCTCGACGCCAAGGCGCTCATCGCCAAGGCCCGCTCGAAGAAGCTCACGCCCGCCGAGATGTCGGGCTCGACCTTCACCGTGACGAACCTCGGCATGTACGGCGTGACCGGCTTCTTCGGCATCATCAACGTGCCCAACGCCGCGATCCTCTCGGTCGGCGCCACCGTCGCCAAGCCGGTGGT